>Ga0157373_10000124_pt1 | contig 59689 bp, 58 predicted proteins | sample C65metaG_FD_113460 | JGI IMG/M metagenome (GOLD analysis project Ga0157373, IMG submission 113460) | Corn rhizosphere microbial communities from Kellogg Biological Station, Michigan, USA - C6-5 metaG | ecosystem: Host-associated > Plants > Roots > Rhizosphere > Soil | place: USA: Michigan... | reverse complement strand
CCAGACTGGTTACCACGATAACACGGCCGCCGCGACCGCCAAACGAGTATGCGCCACCGCCTTCGGCGCCGGGGAATGCCGGTATTTTTGCCTGAGGCAGATCGGAAGGCAGGGCAGCGCCCGGAACATAAGGTTTGCCGTTTTTGGCGTCTTGCTGGATAGCCGGCTGAGCTTTTTCAAAGGCCACGTCAGACTGGTGTTTGGCGACATTCATTGCTGAGTCGGTTTTCGCCTGCATCTCGTGCGGAACTTTAGGATATTGCGCGAATGCTGCCTGGCCAATACTCATCGCACCCAAAACAGTAAAAGCAACAGCTAATGTTTTTTTCATAACTGGTTATAAAATGGTAATATAATACAATAACGGAATATTGTTTTTTTGACGAATTGGTTTTATGCAATTATTAACCACCAAATATGCAATGTATTTACTTGTAATCGTTGTAGCATTTTTACTATAGCCTGTACAAAATTATCTTGCAGGCAATTGTATCAGCATTATTACTTTGGCGGAAGATGTGATAGGTAAGATGGAAAATGTGGGTTGAAAGCCTTTTCGAATCAAAAACAAAATCCGAAATCCGAAATCAAAAAAAGTATCTTTGCCTCCTGTTATGAAATACCTGATAGTTGGCCTTGGCAATATTGGTCGCGAGTATGCAGATACCCGGCACAATATTGGTTTTATGATACTGGATGAACTGGCTAAACAGCAGGACTGCCAGTTTTTTAACATGCGCCTTGCTTACTATACCGACTTTAAATTCAAGGGCAAAACCATCCACCTCATCAAGCCTACCACCTACATGAACCTGAGCGGCAACGCGATACGTTACTGGATGCAGGAGCTCAAAATACCTATTGAAAACGTATTGGTGCTGGTAGATGAACTGGCTTTGCCATTTGGCACGCTGCGCCTAAAGCCCAAAGGCAGCGCTGCTGGCCATAACGGTTTAAAACATATCGAGGCCACTTTGGGGCATGCCAATTATGCGCGCCTGCGTTTTGGCATAGGCGATAACTTCCCGAAAGGCAAACAGGTTAATTATGTTTTAAACGCTTTCGAGAAAGATGAGTTGCCTGAACTCCCCGCACTGATCGATCGCTCGATTGAAATGATCAAAAGTTTTGTTACCGTGGGCTCCGAACTCACGATGACCCGCTTTAATTAATCGGGTGCTATTCACCTATTTAAATCCCTGTAACACTGCTAACATTGTATCGAAATGTTAAATGTGCTGGCTAAGTGTTAAGCTTTGTTAAGTTATTTTATAGTAAACGGTAACTATTTCATTTTTGTGGTGTCTTTTAGTTGAATTAAAAAGCGACTCTTCCCATTATTTTTATGAAACATATTTTATCAACCCTGTTATTATCCTTGTTTTTAGCCTGCGCGATGGCGCAAACGCCTGCAGCAAAGATAGAGGTAAAGGGCATGGTTACCGATTCGGCAACTAACCAGCCTATGCCTTTTGTTACGGTGATTGTTAAAGCGCCTGGTAGCAACGTGCCTGTCAAGTCGGGCGTTACTAAGGATAACGGTAGTTTTGATATAACTAATCTTAACGCGGCCAAATATCAGTTGGCCGTAACTTCGCTGGGTTATCGTACTAAAGTAATTAACTTGCCGCCCGCTGTAGATGGTGTTGTAGAAGTGAAAAATATCCTGCTGCTGCCCTCGGCCGGTCAACTGAAAGAAGTTTCGATAACAGAGGCCAAACCATTAATTAAACAGGAGGTGGATAGGATAGGCTACGATGTGCAGGCCGACCCGGAAAGCAAAGCCCAAAGCGTTTTGGATATGATGCGTAAAGTACCGCTGCTTGCGGTAGATGCCAACGATAACATTAAACTGAAAGGCAGTGGTAACTATAAGATATTGATCAATGGTAAAGAATCGGCCCTGATGGCCAAGAACCCGTCGGATGTGCTGAAATCGATGCCTGCCACCAACATTGAAAGGATAGAGGTAATCACCACGCCACCTGCTAAGTACGATGCCGAGGGCCTGACAGGGATCATCAACATCATCACCAAAAAGAATGCCGACCAAGGTTATAATGGTAGCGTTAACACGCGTTTTAACTCGGTATTCGGGCCCGGTATTAACCTAAATGGTACAGTAAAAGAGGGCAAATTCGGTCTTTCAGGCTTTTTTGGCATTGGCAGCAATGGTAGCAACGATAATTCGAATGGCAATACGCAGATATTTACCGGCACCCCTGTTTCCATCATACAAAATGCTGATAATCACTATACCGGCAACTTCCATTACGGCAATGGCGAAATGAGTTACGAGATCGACACCCTCAACCTTATTACTGCGTCGTACCAGTTTTATGGGGGAAATAACGATCAAATCAATAATCAGTACTCCAGCACTTTTTATGGTAGCCAGATATCGCAGCAATATAATCTGTACAATGCCGGTCATTTTACCTATAAAGGACTAGATGCCAGTCTTAATTACCAGCTGGGTTTCAAACGCAATAAAGATCAGCTGCTTACCTTATCGTACAAATACAGCTATTCGCCTAATACGCAGTTAAACACCAATGTTATCCAGAATGTCATCGGCCAAAGCGGCTTGCCTAACTACCAGCAATATAACGATGCCGGTAATAAAGAACACACCGTGCAGTTGGATTATGTACAGCCAATGAGTAAAAAGTTAAACATCGAAGCCGGCGGCAAAATGATATTGCGCAACAACTACAGCGATTTTACGACTGGCAACCAAAACCCCGGTACCGAAATCTTTAATATGAACCTGCAGGCCCGCACTTTTAATTATCATCAGGATATTTACAGTGCTTACAACTCGTACCAGTTAAAACTGGATAAATGGGTAGCCAAGGCTGGCGCACGTTTGGAACATACGCAGATCAACTCCGATTCGACAGCGGGGGCAAGGGCTATCAATCGGGCCTATACCAATGTAATCCCATCGGTGTCCATCCAGCACACCTTCAAAAGTAACAGCATTACTTTAGGGTATACCCAGCGTATACAAAGGCCGGGCATTTACCAGTTAAACCCGTTTGTTGATCAAACCAACCCTAAATTTATCAATACGGGTAACCCCGATCTGCAACCCGAGCTTAATAATACCTTCCAGCTTACCTATAGCAACTATAAAAAGAATGCCATTACGGCAAGCTTAAGTTATGCGTTCTCAAATAACTCGATACAAAACGTAAGCTTCTCGAGCACGCAAACCGTAGGCGGGAAAACCGATACCATTACCACTACAACCTTTCAAAATTTGGGTACACATCGCACACTTGGTTTAAACCTCAATTTCAACCTGAGCACCATTAAAAACTTTAACCTGAGCATCAACGCGCAGGTACAGCACGTTTGGCTAAAGGGCAATTACAACGGCGCCATGTATGCTAATGATGGTTATGGTGGCAACGCTTTTTTTAATATGGGTTACAAATTTGACAAAGGCTATCGCCTGGGCTTTAACAGCGGTTATTTTATTGGCGATGTTAACCTGCAGGGGCGTAATGGTAATTACCTGTATAGTTCGTATGTTGCGGGGATCGATGTATTGAAGAAAAAAGGGACTATATCGCTGGTAGCTAATAACCCATACAGCAAATATTATACTTCACATTCAACAACTAACACCGCCGCCTATAGTCAAGACGCTTACAACAGCAACCGGTATGCCAGTTTCGCGGTACGTTTAAACTATCGTTTCGGTAAGCTGAACAGCAATATCAAACAAAATCAGCGCAGTATCAATAATGATGACACCAAAGGCGGCGGCGGTGGTAATAAAAATACCGGAAATTGATATTTTTGCCGCATGAAAGTTTACGGCATCACCAATTGTAATACGGTAAAAAAAGCGCTCGACTGGTTTAAAACTAACCAGGTAGCTTACGAGTTTCACGATTTTAAAAAGCTGGGCATTACTGCCGATAAGCTTGCCGAGTGGAGCAAAAAGGTAGGTTATGAAAAGGTGATGAACAAACAGGGCCTTACCTGGAAGCAACTTGAACCTTTGGTAAAGGACAATATTACCAACGAAAAGGCCGCTTTTGATCTGTTGCAGCAAAAAACAAGCATTATTAAACGCCCGGTTATCGAGGATGGCAATTTTCTGTTCTTCGGCTTTGATGAGGGGGTATACACCGATCATTTTGTAAAGCATTAAGTAACATTTATTTTACTCAAGAGAAAATCAGTAAAATATCTTCATATTTAGAGATTATTTTTAGTTAACTGATTTTTCCTAGTAACAATGAATTACAAACTTATTTCGGGGTTTGCGTTAGCTTGTTTCGTTAATGTAGCCATTGCGCAAACCACTCCCACCACAAACCGAACCGATACCGGTAACCGCGCACGCCAGCGGGGCGCATTCAGAAGGCCACGTGTAGCTGCTTTTGAAGAAGCAAACACCCCGACAACCAAATATGACTATCACGAACTTTGGAAGCCGTTTTTTTACACAAAAAATGGTAACGAGGTTCGTACCGCTGATGGACAGCCTGGTCCTAAATACTGGCAAAACCGCGCCGATTATGCTTTAACAGCGCGTATTGATACCTCATCAAACCTGATAACAGGTACTGAAGTGCTGACATATACCAATAATAGCCCGCAAAAGTTGGGTTTTATATGGATGCAGCTTGACCAAAACCTGTTCAAGCTCGATTCTCGCGGTAATAAGCAGGTGCCGCTGGTGCGTGATTCGGCAACTAACGCCATTTACCAGTCGAGCCGTAATTGGGGGCAGGGCCAGGTTTTTGATGCCGGTTATAAAATCAAATCGGTAAAAATTATAGCTGCTGCGAAAGGTGGTAAAGGTGCTACCGAAACCGAAGTTAAATATTTAATAGATGATACCCGTATGCAGGTTTTCCTGCCGAGTGAATTGGCAGCAAACGGCGGTCAGCTTAAATTAAAGATCGAATACTCATTTATATCGCCCGATTACGGATCAGACCGTATGGGTATCATCCTGCAAGGCAATAAGCCCGGTCAGTCAAAAAACGGCAAAATATTCCAGGTGGCGCAATGGTACCCGCGCATGTGCGTGTATGATGACCTGCAAGGTTGGAACACTTTGCCATACACCGGCGAAAGCGAATTTTATTTAGAATATGGTGATTTTGATATCAACATTACCGCTCCGGCTAAAGATATCGTAGTATGCTCGGGCCAGTTGTTAAACCCACAGGACGTATATACACCAGAGCAGTTAAAACGCTGGGCACAGGCTGCGCAAAGTGATAAAACCGTAATGATCCGCACGGTTGATGAAATTCATCAGGCATCATCACGTCCGGCAGGTAAGAGCGAACTCACCTGGCACTTCCAGATCAAAAACGCCCGCGATGCTTCGTGGGGAGCTTCTACAGCATTTATTGTTGACGCGGCACGAATAAACTTGCCAAGCGGTAAAAAATGTATGGCGATATCGGCTTACCCGATTGAGAGCGCTGCAGATCCGAACGCGCCCGCGACTGCACCAGGCCAGGGTGGCAGGACAACCGGTGGCCAATGGAGCCGTGGTACCGAAATGATCAAAGCTACCATTGAGTATAACTCGGGCAAATGGTTTGAATACCCTTATCCTAATGCAACCGGTGTTGCCGGTAAAGCAGGCGGTATGGAGTATCCTGGTATCGTATTTTGTAGCTTAGGCGGTGGTTGGGGTGTTATCGATCATGAGTTCGGCCACACCTGGTTCCCAATGATCGTAGGCTCGAACGAACGTCTGTACGGCTGGATGGATGAAGGCTTCAACACTTTTATCAATACTTTATCTACCGCTTTTGCCGGTAACGGTGCTTATGCCCGTAATGTGCGTGGTGGTGGTTTTGGCGGAGGCAACGGTCCGGTATTGACACCAACCGAGCGCATGGCCAGAATCTGGGCCGGGTATACTAACCCACCATTAGAGCCGATATTGAGTAACCCCGATAACCTGAAAGAGGTTAACAACGGTACCCTGCTTTACAGTAAGCCAAGCGCGGGGTTGGTTATGCTGCGCGAAAACATTTTGGGCCCGCTGCGTTTCGACTATGCTTTTAAAACCTATATCAACCGCTGGGCATTCAAGCACCCGTCGCCTGATGATTTTTTCCGCACGATGGAGGCCGCTTCCGGCGAGAGCCTGCAATGGTTCTGGCGTGGCTGGTTTGAAAATACCTGGAAACTGGATGTAGCCGTGCGTGCTGTAAGATATATCGATAACGATCCAACCAAAGGCGCAATCATCACCATTGATAACCTGGAAAAAATGGCTATGCCTGTTGTGCTCGAAATTAAAACCGTTAGCGGTAAAACCGATCGTGTAAACTTTACTGCCGAAATTTGGGAGCGTAACGTAAGCTGGTCGTTCAAATACCCATCGACTGAGGCTATACAATCGGTTACTTATAACCCGGATGGTAAGCTGCCCGATTATAATCCATCCAACAACGTTTGGACAGCCAGTAAATAAGCGAAAATCACCTTTTTAAAAACAGCCCCGAAGATGACACTTCGGGGCTGTTTTATATTGTTATCTTGTAATTATATTTCTATTAACTTTAACCAATGTTATCCATTGCCCACCAGGTTTTTTTAGAAGTTGCAGCCAATTTGAGTTTCTCAAAGGCGGCTCAGGTTTTATTTATTACGCAGCCTGCCGTAAGCAAAAACATTAAATTGCTGGAGGATACTTATAAAGTACCTTTGTTTGAGCGTAAGGGCGCCAGTATTTTGATGACCGAAGCAGGTAGCATTCTCTATAAACATCTGCTGAAGGCCAGCGAGATACAGCGTGAGATTGAATATGACCTGTCTATCCTCAGCAATGTATCCAACGCCTCCGGGCATCTGCGTTTGGGCGCGAGTACTACCATCGCCTTATATATTTTACCTTCAATACTATCCAACTTTCAGCGCCAGTTTACCGATGTGGATGTGCAGCTGGTTAACCGTAACTCCGAGTATATTTTAAACGCGCTGCTTAATCACGAAGTAGATTTGGGTATCATAGAGGTTGAAAATAAACTCACTACCGTTTCTTATCAGCCCTTTATGAGCGATGAAGTGATACCGGTTTGTTCGGCTAAAAGTCCGCTGGCCGGCCGTAGCCTTAGCCTTTCGGAACTGCGTAAAACGCCGATTGCTTTGCGCGAACGGGGTTCGGGCACGCTTAATGCATTGACAAAGGCGCTGTTGGAGCATAATATCAAACTGGCCGACCTTTCTGTAAAAATCCGTCTGGGCGGTACTGAAGCATTAAAGAACTTTTTATTGGCCGATACCTGCTTAGGTTTTATGCCGCGCCCATCCATAGTACGCGCCCTTACCGAAGGCGACCTGGTTGAAGTGCCTATCGACGGGTTAAAGATCAAACGCGATTTCTTTTTTATCCGCCGTAAAGGCACTGAAGACTTTGGCCTCACCAGCAATTTTATTCAGTTTGCCTTGAGGGAGTGAGTTATTGGGTTAACGAGTTATTTTTTTCGGCGTTTTGCAGATTTCCCGTCTATTTAAAATTAAGTAAAACCATTCTGTGCCCGGGATGTAATTATAGATAGACATTAACTATAAATTAAACTATCTGTATTATGGGAACGCTGAATAATAAAAAGGTAGCTATTTTAACCGAGGAAGGTTTTGAGCAGGTTGAGTTGACGAGCCCGAAGGATGCCCTGGAAGCAGCAGGGGCGACGGTACATATCATATCGCCTAACGAAAAAACACATATCAAAGCCTGGGATCATACCAATTGGGGTATCGAGGTGGAGGTTGACCGTGAGTTAAGCGAGGCTAATCCCGACGATTATGATGCCTTAATGTTGCCCGGCGGTGTTTTAAACCCGGATAAGCTACGACAAAACAAAGAGGCCGTAGCCTTCGCATCGGCCTTTCTGGATGAAGGCAAACCCGTTGCCGCCATTTGCCACGGCCCGCAATTATTGATCGAGACAGAAATGTTAAAGGGCCGCAGAATGACCTCATTTCCATCGCTGCAAACTGATCTGAAAAACGCCGGTGTCGACTGGGTTGATGAAGAAGTGGTGGTTGATAACGGTTTGGTAACCAGCCGTCGCCCTGATGACCTGGAAGCCTTTAACCAAAAAATGATCGAGGAGATAGGAGAAGGGGTGCATGTGTAACCCAGAATTTATTAGTGCTGAAATAATGATACGGTGCTGAGCAAAGTTTCCCCTTTAGGTAGGGGACGGAAGAGGTTTTGCGTTAGAGAGCGGATACCGGCCCTCGTGGCTAATGCCTGTGCAGTATGAGCGGATAGCCCGGCCGCAGGCAACGCCCTTTTGAAAAATAGAATCAAGAGCTAAGAATCAGGAATCAAGAGAAAACGCAAATTATCAAAGCGTCAGTGCGAGGTACGAAGCGATCTCTAGGCTATACAGATCCGATTGAATTCATCGATTTGCTTGTGTAGAGATTGCCTCGCTATCGCTCGCAATGACGCATTTTACCGTAATAAAAAAGCCCTGAGGATATCCCAAGGCTTTTAATATTTATCGAATAATCGGATTTAGTGTTTACCTACTTCCTGAACCATATCGATCAGCTTGTTTGAGTAACCCCACTCGTTATCGTACCATGATACTACTTTAACAAAGGTATCGCTTAACGAGATGCCTGCTTTGGCGTCGAATATCGAGGTGCGTGTATCGCCTTTAAAATCTTCTGATACTACTTCGTCTTCGGTGTAACCCAGGATGCCTTTCAGATCGCCTTCTGAAGCTTCTTTCATGGCAGCTTTGATCTGCTCGTAAGAAGCAGGAGTTTTTAAGCGGGCAGTTAAGTCGACAACCGAAACGTCGGCAACCGGTACACGGAAGCTCATACCGGTTAGTTTACCTTTCAACTCAGGCAATACTAAACCTACAGCTTTAGCAGCGCCGGTTGAAGAAGGGATGATGTTTTGGTAAGCGCCACGGCCACCTCTCCAGTCTTTAGCCGATGGGCCGTCAACTGTTTTTTGGGTAGCGGTTACCGCGTGGATGGTGCTCATTAAGCCTTCTTCGATACCGAATTTATCATTCAATACTTTAGCGATAGGCGCCAAACAGTTAGTGGTACAAGAAGCGTTAGAGATGATATGCTGATCGGCCCTTAATTGTTTGTGGTTAACACCCATTACAAAGGTTGGGGTGTCGTCCTTAGCTGGGGCGCTCATTACCACTTTTTTAGCGCCTGCATCGATATGCTTTTGAGCCGATTCCTGGGTAAGGAACAAACCGGTAGATTCGATAATAACTTCGGCGCCAACTTCGTTCCATTTTAAGTTTGCAGGATCTTTCTCGGCAGTAACACGGATAGTTTTACCGTTAACAACCAGGTGGCCACCTTCTACAGCGATAGTACCTTTAAACTGGCCGTGGGTAGAATCATAACGTAGCATATATGCCATGTAATCAGGCTCAACCAAATCGTTGATACCTACAATTTCAATATCCGGCCTTTCGATAGCGGCTCTGAAAGCCAAACGACCGATACGGCCGAATCCATTAATTCCTATTTTCATAATTTGTCCTAATTTTTACTTGAATAATATTTTAATAAATTGTTGATAGGTTCTTTAATTACATTAGTGATGGTGATATTCATATCGGCCGCGGTTTGTTGCAACTGGGTTTGAAAGGTTGCCGCTACCGAGCCTACAAAATACACCGGCATACCGGGCGCTTGTTTTTGCAGCGGCACAACATAGGTGCTTATAAACTGCTTAAAACCTTCCGTTATGGTGTTCCTAATGTATTCGTCGTCTGCATTTTCGTTAAAAAAATCAGTGAATGAACTTAAAAACAAGGCTGGTTGCGGCTGGCGGTACACTTTATCCAATATTTGCTTACGGTCGTAATCGTACCGTTTGGTAAACTTTTTGGTGATCTTATCAGGTAAGGTTTCGTTAATAAAACCTTTCAAAAGCATTTTGCCCATCCAGCTTGCCGAACCTTCGTCGGCTAATATGTAGCCCATACCGTAATTGTTAGATACAATTTTCCGGCCATCATAGTAAGCAGCATTACTGCCACTGCCCAGTATACATACAATGCCCTTTTTCTCGCGGCAACTGGCAATGGCGGCTGCCAATATATCATGCTGCACGTAAACTTTGGCATGTTTAAAAAACGCTGCCAGTGCGTCGTGCACAGTTTTTATTCTCTCGGGTGATGATGCACCCGCGGTAAAGAAATAGATCTTTCTGATTTTTTCGGCATGGTGTATCAGGCTGATGTTTTTGTTGAGAAGGGTGGTAATGGCCTTTTCATCGCAGAAGTATGGATTAATGCCCTGGGTTTTAAAAGTTGCTACAGTTTTGTCCTTCAAGGCCAGGCGCCAATCGGCATAATTTGAACCACTGTATACAACTGCTATCATTTGGCGTCAGATCGATAATATATTGGTCATTTCCATCAGGTCATCTTCCAGCTTAAACTCGTGTTGGCTCAGGGCTTCTTCAAGGCTGGTGAGTTTGATGGCATTGCCCCGTAAACCCACCATTTTTTGGCTTTCGCCCTGCAGCAACGCGTTTACAGCTGCGTAGCCTAAACGGCTGCCTAAAATACGGTCGAAACTGCTTGGGCTGCCCCCGCGCTGCAAGTGGCCTAAGATAGTAACTTTAGTGTGATATGACTTTATCCTGTCCTTAACAATTTTCGCGATATCGTAAGCCCCGCCGTGGTGGTCGCCTTCGGCTACGATAACGATACTGGATGATTTATTAGGCGAGCTTTCCAACTTGTTGATCAGATCTTCGATCCCGGTTTCGGTTTCGGGCAACATAATCGCTTCGGCGCCGCCGGCTATACCTGCGCGAAGAGCGATACAACCCGAATCGCGACCCATCACTTCGATAAAGAACAAACGGTCGTGCGAGTCGGCGGTGTCGCGTATTTTATCAATTGCCTCAATAACCGTGTTGGTGGCGGTATCAAAGCCTAAGGTGTAATCTGATCCGTAAAGGTCGTTGTCGATAGTTCCCGGTACACCTATTACCGCGATATCCGGATAGCGGCGCGAAAAGCGCAACGCGCCGGTAAAAGTGCCATCACCGCCTATCACTACCATGGCATCAACTTCTTGCGCTTTTAAATTTTGGTAGGCTTTTTCCTGGCCCTCGTCGGTTCTAAACTCTAAACACCTTGCCGTTTTTAAAATAGTGCCGCCAAGCGCCAATATGTTACTTACCGAGCGCGTGTGCATAGGGTAAACGTTATTATCGATAAGGCCCTGGTAACCCTGCCTAACGCCAATAACTTCCTTGCCATGATAAATAGCTGTGCGAACCACAGCCCTAATGCATGGGTTCATCCCAGGGGCATCACCGCCAGAAGTTAAAACAGCTATTTTGCGGATATTTTGCATGTGTAGGTAATGGTGGTTTAGAAACCGCAAATATAGTGTGTAATTTTTACACTAACTAAATTTATTTTTTTATTTTTTCATTCGGATTATCAGCCTATATTTAAATTTTAAAAATCAAACTAACTCATTTGGAAACAGGCTTACCCAAATTTGATTCTGCATTTTCTATTGATTACGTCATCTTCGGTTTTGAAGCTGGCGAATTGAAGGTATTACTTATTGAGCGCAACGAAGAGCCGTTTAAAGACTGGTTGGCGCTGCCTGGTAACCTGGTTGAAAACGACGAGAGTATTGAGGATGCAGCCATTCGTATTTTGTACGAATTGACAGGCTTACGCGATATGCACATGGAGCAGTTTCATACTTTTGGCGAAGTGCACCGCCATCCGCAGGGACGTGTAATTACCGTTGCTTACTACGCGTTGATCCGTATCATTGGCCAAAAGGAAGTTAAACCCGTTACCCAGTACGCTAAAAAAGCGCTTTGGCATGCCGTTAATGATTTGCCTAAGCTAGCTTTTGACCATAGCGAGATATTTGAGACCAGTATACAAAAGTTGCGTCGCAGGTTAAGCTACCAGCCTATCGCTTTTGAATTATTGCCCGAAAAGTTTACGCTAACGCAATTGCAGCTGCTGTATGAGGCTATCCTGAATAAAAAACTGGATAAACGTAACTTCCGTAAAAAGATGCTGAGCTATGGTTTTTTAAAGGAACTGGACGAGAAGCAAAAAGGTGTATCGTACCGCGCGGCCAAGCTGTATAAGTTTGACAGACGTAAGTACAATAAGATATTCCAGAATGATTTGGAAGCGTGATGTTTTAGTAGTTGTCGGTTGCCGGTTTCCAGGTGTCAGTTGTCAGTTTTCGATGGAAGGTTTATTTTCATAACAACTGGAAACTGACAACTGGAAACTGACAACTCACTTTGAGGATGCGAGTTCAAGGTGGTATTTCACCAGGTTATCTATTGGCGAACGGATGATGTTGCCTACTTCCATGCCGTTTTCTTTAACCACTTCCTCTAAAATATTGCGGAAATTGTAACCAACCGAACCTATGCAATTAAAAGTATATTTCTGATAATCAGGGTAGTGGGTTACCAGGTTGCGGAAGAAATCATCAAACGAGCTTTTTACCAGGTTGCGGCTATATTCGATGTTTACGGTATTGTCGTAAACAAATTTGCTGAAGCTGGCGCAAAAACGGTTGGCCAAAGGTTTGGTATAAACATTATCAATCACTTCATCAGGCGTTAAGCGATAAGTTTCCCAAAAAACCTGGCGCACTGCCTCGGGCATGTAGCCACGCACATAATCGCCCAGCAGCTTTTTGCCGATATAGCAGCCGCTGCCTTCGTCGCCTAAAATATAAGCCAGCGAATCGATGTTGTGCACAATATCCTTACCGTTATAGATACAGGTATTGGTACCTGTACCTAATATAGCTGCAAAACCTTCATTTGTGCCCAGTACGGCACGGGCGGCAGCTAACAGATCATGGCCGATGTTTACTTTTGCTTTCACAAAAACATCTTGCATGGCATCCTCTACTATCTTTTTTTTATCATCGACAGAACAACCTGCGCCATAATAATTAACCTCGGTTATCTTTTCAACTTCAAGGTCGGTTGGCAGGCCTTCTTTTAATGATTTTGTGATGTACTCCCGCGACGAGAAATAGGGGTTATAACCTTCGGTATTGAAGTAAACTTTTTTTCCTTCATCGGTTATCAAACACCAGTTAGTTTTGGTTGAGCCACCGTCGGCAATGATGATCATATTTAATAATTTAAAGCGTACTTAAAAGTATGAACTATCAAAGTGTAAAACAAACACTTTGTATTTGGGCTGTGAAACTAATTATGTTTTCGCAATAATTTGCAACCTGTTGCAGTATTTTGCCTATTGCATTGATTAACAATGTGATATTTTAAAATGTTAATTATACAATTATTGACTTCTTTATCCTGTAAAATGATCGTGTATATAAATATCGGCCAAATCTTTTCATATTTTAAAATAATCCCGGTTGAAAACACGACTACCGGCAAAATGGAGAATTTGTTAATGCATTGTAATATTGCTGTTGCGTATATTTTTTTTAATAAAAATCAACAAATTATCTATTTGTATAAAAATTACCGGTTTAGTGCCGATTTTTTTACCTTGATAGGCCTATACTATACTTTTTGATATTGATTAATCAGTCCTGATGATAATATGATAAATTGGAAAATCTGCCTAAGTTAACAAATGTGAAGATGTTGAAAACTACGCATAAAACAAACTTGAAACAAGCCTCGTTATAACGGTATATTTATTTGACGAACCAATTATCTACCTAAACTGAAAGGAGGTTAAGCCATGCTTGATCTGATCATCGTGCTAATTATTTTTAATGTGCTGGCAGCAATATACCGTGCCAGCCATAGTAAAGTTTACTGAACAACCAGGCGAACAATAGTTGGGAAGCAATGTTATGGATAATATGACAAAGCTTCCCAACTATTTATTATTCCGTAGCTTGGCGCTGGCTTCGCTTTCGCGCCCGCGTTCATTTGCAGGGCCGGCCCTTGCCGCCTATTTGTTGAACCGAAATCCTTTAAAAACACTGTATAAATCGCATCTGCCATTTATACACCTGCAGAACCCTACCGTGGCCAATACTTTAACCGCATTGGCCTTAGCGGAACTGGTAGGGGATAAAATGCCTTTCGCTCCAAAACGACCCAGGCTATGGGGCTTGCCGGGCGTACCGTAAGCGGTGCATTTACCGGAGTGGAGAGCCTGAATTTGAAAGCCACCTACTTCCAGCCGACCTTAAGCTACCGGGTGAGCCACAAGATCAGTATAGGCGTGCTTTATTAAAGGCCGAACGCGGCAACGCGGTTACCGGTATCATACTCGGCGGAGCCTGTGCCCTGGCGGCTACTTTTGCCAGCTTTTATTTACGAAAAGCTGTAACCGGTACCAACCGGTTAAATAACACAGCCGCGGGTTTGATAGAAAATGTGCTTGTTTGGGGGGTGGGAGCTGCGCTGATCGCGAAATTCAATAATGATGATGTTAAATAATTATCGTTTAAATAAAAAATATGACGTATACGTAGGTGTTTGGATTAGCTATTTTTCATTCCTGTTGCTAACTTTGAATTATCAATTAAAAACAACCTCGTACCTTTTCATGTTTTATTAGTGTATTTGTTATTGTTGGCAAATTAAAAAATTAACTATCATGAAAATATCGGCAGAAACTCTGAAAAAATTTCATTTGATCCCGAAAATGAAACTCCAAAAAACACTGTACAAGCTTGCTAACAATTACTTTATCGAAGTTGAAGATGTTGGCGAGAAAACAATTTACGAAATGTATTGGGAAAACTGGGGACGTAAAATCCGTTTTAGTGCAGGCACATTTAAATGTGAAGACGATTTTATCTATCATGTTGAGTATGCCTCAACCTGTAACGAATAATAACCGTTAATAACCGGCTATCCCTGCAGATACCTAAACCGCCCGTTAAGGCGGTTTTTTTATGTGCCGGCCAAACTGGTTTTGATATCGATATTGCCTGTTAAAATTTGATGTACCGGGCACGAGTTGGCGATGGTGAGCATGCGGTTGCGTTGCTCATCGGTTAAATTACCGGTAAAGGTTATTTCGCGTTCGATGATGGTGTCTGCATTTACGCGGTACAGATCGAGCTTAACGGAAATGCTGTCAACCACCCACATCTTACGATCGGCATACATACGCAAGGTAATGGCCGTGCAGCTACCCAGGCTTGATAGCAGCAGGCTGTACGGACTCATACCCAGGTCTGTACCCATGGATGATGCTGGTTCATCAGCAATAAGCGTATGCCCGGCTGATGTGATGGTAGTTTGGTAGTGCTCGTGCCCAATATGCGCGTGCGCGCTGGCCGATGGTAGTTGGTTTAAGCTCATGGTTAAAAGTACAAATTCCCGTTAAAACAAAAAGCAGCCGCATTGGGCTGCCCTAAGGTTAAATTAACTAGCGGGATCTTTAATAATTTAATAAAAGGTATAGCAACGGTTGGTACCTTCAAATTTATCGTAACTATTGCGGTTGGGGAACGAGGTTTGATAGCTTACGCTGCCCTCGCTGGTACCACTTGTGTTTGAGTAGCTCATTTTTGATACCGAAGCATCATGGCTAAGGCCCAGGCGGAATTTCTCGCCGGTATCTTTATGCACAAACAGATCAAACACTAAGGATACCACAACCGCGTTAGGGCTTCCCTGGCCATCGGTGCGATACCAAACCCCTGCGCTTACACCGCGGCGTTTATACTCGGCACCCACACTCATTATGCTGGCATCGGCTTGCTTGTATGCCATAACCGATGGTATCAGGTATGATTTATCGGCTTCATCGCCATTATCATAAGGGTTAAGCCCCAGTTTGTAGCTTAAATGCAAAGCCGCGCGCATGGCCAGGTTTGATGGCGTGCCGGTAAACGACTGATCAGGACGGTTTAAGTGCTGTAAGGTAGCGCCACCCATAAAGTTGCCGGTTACCAGGTTGATGCCCACGCCCGAATCAAAGTAATATTTATTGTTAAAAGCAGGTGTTTCGGCCGAGGTTATCGAGCCTGGCATATAGCCCGAAGTAGGATCGATCTGGTCGGCAAAAACCAGTTTGCTGTAGTCAATCTGCCGGTTGGCAATACCTGCCTGCAAACCGAATGATAGCACATACCCTTCGCCGCCAACACTGTAGGCATAGGTTAATGCTGCGCTGTTTTGTATAAAGTAAGCAGTGCCCTCGTTACTGCGGTTAAGCATTAAACCTACACCACCGCCAAATTGTGGCAGGTTGTAATCGATAGAGGCATTGAGATAGTTTAACTTACCTACGGCGGCCCATTGATTACGATATATCATGTTTACGCGCAAATCGCCTTCAAACTGGCCGGTTAGGGCAGGGTTAAGATAAATTGGGGCGTTAAAAAATTGTGAGTAGATATGGTCCTGAGCGTTGGCGGCAATGCCTGCAATTAACAAGCTAAACAACAGTAAAAATCTCCTTTTCATCATCCTTTCCGTTTTTACACTGGTTGTTGTTAATCAATGGTTTAACCAGATGAGTGCTTATACGGGAGGAAAAAGAAAATAGTTATAGTTAATTTTTTCGTTCTTGTTTATTTTTGAATGCTGCCATCAACCAATAAAACCAGGGTATGGATAAGTTGCTGAATTAGCTTAAATTCGTACAGAATATGTCTTGAAATATGAAAACAAGCTATCTATATCTCTATATCATCGCGGGTTTTGTACTGCTGGGTATCAGTATATACAACATCTGGCGCGATTATCCGGTAATGCATCTCTCATCTTTTTACAATCTGGTGCCGGCGGCTGTTCTGTTTTATATTGCCAATAAGGCCTACCGCGAAAAGAAGGATAGGGAACTGATGTAGGCCATCAAGTCAAAATTCAAAAGTTAAAATTCAAAATACCTTCACAACGCCTCTTGCATATAATCAAGCAAAGCGTGTTTATTGGCCAGGTTAACTGTCAGGCATTCGTTCCAGTCGATGAGGATCAAGCCATAAGTCGAGCCTAAATTCAGCAAAATATTTTGCAGCCTTTGGGGATAAACATTCAGCTCTTCGCTGATGGGATTATAATCCAACCAGCAATTGATGATGATATCGTCGCTGAACTCGAAATACAATATGTAATTCTCGAAACCAAAACCACGTGTGTGTTTCTTTAGTTCGCGATGGGTTGAATGGCCCGTGTAAACCGTATCGAAATAAAATAAGGATGCAGGCGTAATCAGGGCCTTAAATTCCTTTTTATCGATGCTTAAATTACTTAAGGGATAGCTTGCTTCGTCGCGGCTGCAAATATTCAGAAAGCCATCACCGCTGAAACCCGCGGCGGCATATTTTTCTTTTTCGTCGGCATCAAATTGCCGGGTTAGCAGGTTTTGCACAGGTAGCAGCTCGATCCGGCAATAATTGTTCTCGTGAAAGAATACCGAATTGGGAACTTCTTTTTCGGCTTTCAGCAACACCTCATCCGAAAGGTTGGAATAGCAGGAGTTTATGCGGTGGAAAAGGCCCATGAGTTAATACACAATGTTAAAAATGTCATTGCGAGGAACGAGGCAATCGCACATAGGCATGCTGGCTCTGCACAGTAGACTTGTCCTGAGAGATTGCCACGCTATCGCTCGCAATGACATGTTAGAAAATTGCAATGACATATTAGAAAACCTTACAACGTATCCTTCAGCCAATCAAAAAACTCGCGCTGCCAAACCAGGGCGTTTTGTGGCTTTAACACCCAGTGATTTTCATCAGGCAGGAACAGCAATTTTGATTTGATACCCCGCAATTGCGCCGCCTGAAAAGCTTGTAAGCCCTGTTCAATCGGTACGCGGTAATCTTTACCGCCTTGTATGATCATGATCGGTGTGTTCCATTTATCAACGTAATTGCTCGGGCTAAACTTCATGTACGATTTCTGTGCCTTGTAATTGGTTTTATCCCAATAGTTGCCACCGATATCCTTATTGGCGAACCATAGCTCTTCGGTGGTACCGTACCAGCTTTTCAGGTCGAAAAGGCCATCGTGGGCTATAAAGGTCTTGAACCTGCCGTTGTGTACCCCGGCCAGCATATACACGGAGTAGCCGCCGTAGCTCGCACCTACGCAACCCAGGCGTTCTTTATCCACATAAGGTTCGGTCGAGATATCGTCGATGGCGCTCAGATAATCTTGTATGGCCTGCCCGCCCCAGTCGCCGCTTATTTCGCGGTTCCATTCTACGCCGTGGCCAGGCATGCCGCGGCGGTTAGGCGCAATGATGATATAGCCGTTGGCCGCCATCAGCTGAAAATTCCAGCGGAAAGAATAGCCTTGCGATAATGGCGATTGCGGCCCGCCCTGGCAATACAGCAGGGTAGGGTATTTTTTTGATGCATCAAAATCGGGCGGGTAGATCACCCAGGCCAGCATATCTTTGCCATCAGTAGTTTTGATATGGCGTTCGGTAACACGGCTGGTAGCCAGGCGATTGTTGATCTTATCGTTAATATCGCTCAGCTTTTGCATTGAACCCGTGTTGAGGTTAACGCTGTATATTTCGGCGGCATGGTTCATATCGGTGCGGGTTACGATCATGTTCGATCCTGATTGCCCGATGATGCTGTTCACATCCCATTGGCCTTTGGTTATTTGTTTAATGGTTGATGCTGCCGCGGCGCGGTTTCCGGTAATATCCACACTGTGCAATTGCTCGGTGCCGTTTACAACAGCCAGAAAATATATTTTCGAATCATCCTTGCTAAAAGTGAATGAACTGATGGTTTCGTCCCAGGCGGCGGTGAGGTTAAACCTGGCGCCGGTTTTAAGGTCGCGGATAATGATATCGTTCTTATCTGCTTCGTAACCATCTTCCTTCATGCTCAGCCATGCCAGTTGCGAACCATCGTTGCTGAAAGCCGGATTGGTGTCATAACCGTTCATGCCCTGGGTAATATCGCGGGTTTCGTCGGTAGCGATGTTGTATTGATACAGATTGGTATTGGTGCTTTGGGCGTAATCTTTACCTACCTTTTTCTTGCACACATAAATAATGCGTTTGCTATCCGGGCTAAAGATCAAATCCTCCAGGCCACCGCTTGGTTTTTGCGGTACATCAAAGGCTTCGCCGTGCATAATGTCTTTCTCGTTGCTTATTTTGCCGTTATCGTAATCGGCTAAAAATATGTGCGAGCATTTGCCTGTGTTCCAGGTATCCCAGTGGCGATAGTTGAGATCGGTAAATACATAAGCGTTGGCTTTTTGCAGATCGGTGTATTTATCTTTACCTAAAACCTTGGCTATCTGCACATCTCGGGTATACATGATTTTTTTACCATCGGGCGAAATACGGATGTTATCAAAATCGTCCTGCTGGTTAACGGTCAGCATGGCCAGGTTACCGCCATCACTATTCATCTGCCATATACGGCCATCGTACCAATAAGTAATGCGGCCGGTTGCCGGATCTATCTTAAGGATGGCCTTGCTGCCGGGTTCGTTGGTGATTTGCTGCGATGGGCCACCATCAACACTTACACTGAAAATATTAGGCTCGGATTTATTGAGGCCGATGTTGTAGGTTGATACTGTATACAAAACGTTTTTACCGTCGGGTGTGAGGGTGGCGCCGGCAAAGCGACCCATGCGCCAAAGCATTTCGGGTGTAAGCTTTTGCTGGGCTTGCTGTGCCTGGGCGTTAAGTGTCGTCATCACTAAAATTAATGGCGCGTATAATAATGATCTCATTAGTTTATTGATTTATCCAAAAAATAAGTATCCAACAAATATAGCGGCAATTACGCCGGCAAGGTCGGCAAATAAGCCGGCTGGTATAGCGTAACGTGATTTTTTTATCCCTACCGAACCAAAATATAAAGCTACTATATAAAATGTAGTGTCGGAAGAACCGTTGAATATACAGCCTAAGCGCCCGGCAAAACTATTGGTGCCAAATGTTTGCATAGTGTTTATCATCATGGCTTTTGAGCCCGATCCGCTTAAGGGTTTCATGTAGGCCACCGGCATCGCATCAACAAAACGGGTGTCTAAATGCAGGCTGCTTACTATCCATCTTAAACCATCGTTTATATAACCCAGGGCGCCGCAATTACGGAAAACACTGATGCCCACTAACATGGCAACCAGGTAAGGGATGATCTTTACAGAGGTCTCGAAACCCTTTTTAGCGCCCTCGATAAAGACCTCAAACAAGTTTAATTTTTTATATACCCCGCCGATGATAAATACTACAGGCACCGCATATAACAATAAATTACTGGCCACTTTGGATACCAGGCCAATTTGCTCCTTTGTTAAATGTGTGGTGAAATACCAAACCATGAGCGCAATTAAACTGGTTACACCGGCCAGCCAGGCAATGATAACCCTGTCAAACAGGTTTATTTTTTGTTTAATGGATACTAAAATTATACCCGATACAGCTGATACATAGGTAGCGATAATGCAGGGTATAAAAATATCGGTAGGATCGGTAGCGTGCAGAATAGCACGTTGGGCGATAATGGTAACAGGTAATAATTGCAGCCCTGAGGTAAGCAAAACCAGATACATGATCTGCGCGTTTGAGGCGGTCTCCTTGTTAGGGTTTAATTCCTGCAGGCTATCCATCGCTTTTAAACCCAGGGGAGTAGCCGCGTTATCCAGGCCCAGCAGATTTGCCGAAAAGCTCATCAATACATTGCCGGTGGCCGGGTGGTTTTTAGGCACTTCGGGGAACAGGCGGCTGAAAAAGGGGCCGACAATGCGTGATAGAAAATTAATAGCACCGGCCTTTTCGCCGATGTTCATAATACCGAGCCAGAGCGCCATATTACCTGCCAATGGCAGGGCGATATCCATTACCGATGATTTTGACGAATCAAACATCCCGTTTACGAGGTGCATGAAAATTTCTGTATCGCCAAAAAAAATGAGCTTAATAAGCGCTATTACAAAAGCTATAATAAAAAAGGCTACCCAGATATAATTTAAGGCCATGCAAAAAAATTAAACGATGAAGTTAATTGTTTTCAGAAACAATTATACCATTTTCAAAATAAATTGATACGCCTGTGCGGGTTTGCAGCGAAAAATTTGCCAGGCCGTCAATCACCAAAGCCTTGTTGATCAATGCTCCATCAGTATCAATATACTGATAGGCGCCCCATGTGTGTAAATCACCAATGTCACAAACCGAATAAACCAACTGGGTGGTTTGATTGGGAAGATCGAATCGTTCGTTATAGTTTAGGCCGATATCGGCAGTAATAGTGCCCGGCTGTGTTTGAAGCTTACAATTGCGGATGAGGATGTGGAAGATCTCTTTATTGTTTTGCGGGATGCTGTAATAATCGTCGGTGTTTTGGTGCCGATAATCGCCGGATGCGATTTGTTGCAGAGCATGCAAGATGCCATCGAAATTGAGCTTGCGTACAAACTGACGTTCGGGATCGCCAATATAACCACCCGACTCAATAAGGATGGTGGCCATACCTAAAGCCTGAAAATTATCGCCGAAGGCGCGGGGCTCGAAGGTATCGTCCCAACGACCGATTTGCCCAGGTATCTTTGCCTGTAAACAGTTGTTGATAGCGGTTACTACTTTCATTGCCTTTAATCGCGATTGTGTAACATTGGCTTGCTCATCGGCTGGCGGGGCAAGCAATGATATCGGTGCAGGCTTGCGGCTGCCGGTTACCGACCATAACGAGCCCTGGTCGTGCAGGTTAAAACCAAATTCGGGTCGGAGCTTTTGTTGGATCTCTTTTAATATCCGCGCTTCCGGGCTCTGTGTAGCTAAAAAATCGCGGTTGATATCGATGTTTTGCGCATTGCGGCGAGTAAAGGCTGCGGCACCATCGGGGTTCAACATCGGGATAAAGTGCAGGGTGCAGTTGTAGAGTATTTGTTTTCTGATACTGTTATGCTCATCATCGGCATTAAAAAAATTAAACAAGTCGAGCAAGGCCAGGGTTGCAGTTGATTCATCGCCGTGCATCTGGCTCCAGAATAAAATGTTGGGTTTGCCTGTACCGGCGCTCAGATGGTAAATGGCACGGCCTTGTGCTGATGATCCGATTTGCTCAATCTTAAAAATACTACCCGCAGCAAGTGAATTTATTTTTGCCTGCAAACCCGCATGGTTTATAAACCGGTTGGTGAAGTTAGTGTCCCGATAAATGTTATGGTCAATCTGCATCGGCAAATGTTAAGGTGTAAATATAAATGTATAATTTGCGGTTATGGAAGCAGTTGCGCAAAATATTGAACAGTTGGTTGATGGGTTTTTATCCGCGATAACAAAGCAGGGGATAGACTGGGAATATAAACCCAATCCGGATAAATGGTCGAAAAAGGAGATCATCGGGCATTTGATAGATAGCGCTACCAATAATCTGCACCGTTTTGTGCGCTGCACTTACGAGCAGGAATTTAAGCTGATATATGCCCAAAACGAGTGGGTAATTGCTCAGAATTACCAGCATTCGGACATTAACGATCTGCTTGCTTTGTGGCGATTGCTCAACCAGCGCATTGCTGCCGTGTTGAGATTTTATCCGCAACAAAAACTGCAAAACACTTGTGACACCGGGAAGCAAGAGGTAAATTTACATACGGTTGAGTTTCTGGCTAACGATTACGTAGCCCATTTATCGCATCATTTAAAACAGATCGCTATTTAATTTATGCAGACAGCAGGATATTCGGGCACACCGCTAGCCAAAAAACTGGGCATTAAGCCCGAGTTTAAGATCGAACTGATCAACGCTCCGGATCATTACCTCAATCTATTCAGCGATATGCCGCCCGATGTGGTGTTTACCCATTACCCCGACGAGTTGAAAAATATGATCCACTTTTTTGTGCGGCACAAAGATGAATACTTCGAAATTTTGCCGCAATTGAAAGAACAAATTGTGCAAAACGGCATGATCTGGGTATCGTGGCCAAAAAAGGCCAGCAAAGTGCATACCGACCTTACCGAGAATATCATCCGCGACTATGCGCTGGAAACGGGGCTGGTGGATGTAAAAGTTTGCGCGGTGGATGAGGTATGGAGCGGGTTGAAGTTGGTGATCAGGTTGGCAGACAGAAGCCCCCTAGCCCCCTAAAGGGGGAACTGATATGCAAGATAGAAAGCCCCTAGCCCCCTGAAGGGGAACTTATATACAAGACTGCTTTTATATAATAAGATATACTATATGGAAAGATTTCCTGAATTGAAAGAAGGGCAGGTTGCTTTGGTGAGAGCTGATTTTAAAACAGGCAATGTGCTTGATGAGGCATTTAAAGAAGCTGTTGAGATCGATCAGGAGATTTATACCATATTTGATGATAAGAGCCAAGCCCTGCAATTTGCAAAATCGTTAATTAACGAACGTAAGGATATTGAATGTGTGATATCGGGCGAGGATGGAGAAATGATCTATTATATTACGCCGCAAAACGTGGTGTCGTTTTAATAGTTGCAAATGGCCACAGATTACATTACCAACAGAAAAATTCAAAAACAAATACTGGTAATTAGCTTGATAATTATTGCCTGGGGGCTATACTATTTGCTTTCAGGGCAACCTGCAGAATTGATCAAATTCCAACCGACTGATAATGCCCAAATACACAAAAGTCCCACAACAATTGTATTTGTTTTAGTTGCTGTTATTATGGCGTTTTTTAGCGCAAAGAATTTGATTAAGAAAAAAGGGCAGTAGATTTGATGATTCAGCCATAATTTTTTGTGGCTATTCTAACTAAAAAATGCGATTTAGATATGCAAAACGTCGGTACCAATTATCTTGAAGGGGTAAAAAAACTGTTTCGTTATTACAAATCAGTGGGTGATAAGGCGATGGCCCAGGTTACTGAAAGGGGCATTCATTGGCGGTATAACAGCGATAGTAATAGTATTGCAGTGATTGTTAAACACATCGCGGGTAATTCTATTTCGCGATGGACCGATTTTTTAACAGCCGATGGAGAAAAGCCCACTCGCGACCGTGATGATGAATTTGAAGATGAGCGCATGAGCAAAGCCGAAATGCTGGCGCTTTGGGAGCAAGGCTGGGAATGCCTGTTCACTGCCATCGACCCGCTTACCGATGCCGACCTGCTTAAAATAGTTTACATCCGTAATGAAGGGCACACGGTTATGGAAGCCATTAACCGCCAGCTCGCACACCTGCCATACCATATCGGGCAAATTGTGTTTGCTGCCAAAATGATCTCGGACGACGTATGGCAGTCGTTAACTATACCTAAAGGGCAATCCAAAACTTTTAACCAGGATAAATTCGCGGCAGAAAAGAAAGATCAGTTTTTTACAGATGGGATAAATAAGTAGCTAATGAAATATCGGTTATCCATTATACTAATCATTTTTTCCTTTTATGCGTCTGCGCAGCAAAAAACTATTGAACAGGTGCTGGAAGGCAGGGCTGGTCAGGTAGAACCCGGTTTACCGGTAAATGAAGTTATTAACCACATCGGTAGCCAGGTTTATGTTGTTGATACTATCTATAAATATAAAATAATCAATGATACCACGATGTACCTTTACGTTGGTGGTAGTGCCAGGCATCAATTAGTTACCATAATCATAAAAGGCACAACTAAGCAACTAAATGTTGCCCGGCGTGAAGATTGGACTCATGGTTTAATACACGTTAGCGGGATGGCGGTGATATACAAAAATAAACCGGCAATTGTAGTTACATCCGGAAATCAGTTTGGAACCCGGATTGAGATATAGCACCAAAAACTTTGACAGATATCAATTCCATTATCGATCAGCTAACCCAAACCGAGCACGGGTTTAAACATATAGTTGAGGCGGGCGATAAATTGCTTGACGACGATGGCTTGCCGCATTTACAAATTGCAGGGAGCCTCATCAACCACAAAGCCTACCAGGCGCGTATGCTAGGCACGCATTTATTGGGAAGATTATCCGCAGGTAATACCGCCGCGCTGGCCCTGCTTAAAACCAATGTGACTAACGATGCCAACTGGCGCGTGCAGGAAATGCTGGCCAAGGCTATCGACCAGTATTGTAAAGATACCGGTTACGAGGCCGCCCTACCCGAAATTAAATTATGGCTCGGCAGCCGGCACCATAACCTTAACCGTGCCGTGGTTGAAGGTTTACGCGTTTGGACAAGTCGCCCGTATTTTAAAAACAAACCCCAGGAGGCTATCAAACTCATCAGCAAACTTAAGCGGCATGACAGCGAGTATGTGCGCAAATCGGTAGGTAATGCTTTGCGCGATATTGGTAAAAAGCATCCTGAGCTTATTGGCAAAGAATTAAGTAAATGGGATCTGAGTGATCCGTTGACAGCGTTTGTGTATAAGCTTGTGCGTTTGAAAGGATAGTTGGGTTTCGTGCGATGCAATCTCTAAGCCATTTTAAGCGCTCGTTATAAACGAGCGCAAGTTGTAGTTGCCATAAAAACAAGAAATCCCCTGCCTTCAAGCGAAAGCAGAGGACTAAACCCTAACTAAAATAATATTTGAAACAAACTCTACAACCTTTTATACGGGAGTAGTTGCGTAAGGTTTCAAAAAAAATAAAAAAAATATTTCATTGGGTTTGCGTTAGTGATAGTAGCGGATACCGGCCCTGCGGCTAATGCCTTGTGCAGTATGAGCGGATAGCGCGGCCGCAGGCAACGCCCAAGATATAATGATTGATTTATTGAATGACTGAATAGGCACAAGTAGCCATAGCACATTTCCTGCCCGACATACTTGCGCCAGGTAGAAAGAGAAAATATCCATAAATACCATATTTATCCATGTCTGGCTCTTCAACCTTGTAACCTTCCAACAAAAAACATTACATCCTTTAAACATTTGCCTGCTTTAAACTTTCGGCAAAAAAGCTAAATTTGCGACTTATTATATAGATAATGGCTACTATCGAATTATCACGCCTGCATGGCGATTTTGGTTTTGAAGCGAAGGACGAGAACGGTCATAGCGTACGGATGGACAGCAGCCCCGAAAGCGGCGGCGAAAACTTTGGCGTGCGCCCGATGCAGATGTTGCTGATGGGGTTGGCCGGTTGTAGCGGTATCGATGTGATCAGCATCCTGAAAAAGCAACGCCAGGAAGTTACCGGTTATAAAATGGTAGTGAACGGCGACCGTGAGACCGGAAAAGAACCATCGTTATGGAAAGATGTGACCATCGAGTTCCACATTTACGGTAATGTTGATAAAGACAAAGCTGAACGCGCTGCCGAACTTTCGGTGAATAAATACTGTTCGGTAGCTGCTACTTTATCAGGTTCGGGCACGGATATCAAATACAAGGTATTTGTACATCCGGCAGCTTAATTAATTACGTTTTTCATCTACAATATTCTCTATTATAATGTCGAGCAAATTAGATCCTGTTACCCAGGCGGTACGTATACAAACCCAACGCACTCAGCAAGGCGAGCATTCAACGCCGGTTTATTTAACCAGCAGTTTTGTTTTTGATGATGCCGAATCGATGCGCGCTGCTTTCGCGGAGGAGTCGGACGATAACATATACAGTCGTTTCAGCAATCCTAACGTTGATGAGTTTACCGCCAAAATGGTAGCTCTGGAAGGTGCTGAAGCCGGTTTTTCAACTGCCAGCGGCATGAGCGCGGTGGTGGGTTCGATCATGTCGTTACTGAAAAACGGCGATCACATGATAGTAAGTAGTTCGATATTTGGTAACACCAATACTTTTATCAAAAAATACATGCCGAATTTTGGCATTACCTATACCATGGTACCCGCGGGCGATAATGCCGCATGGGAAGCCGCTGTACAGCCCAATACCAAAATGGTATACCTGGAAACGCCTACCAACCCGCAGTTGGAAGTACTTGACCTGGAATGGATAGGTCAGTTCACCAAAAAGCATAAACTGATATTTAATGTAGATAACTGCTTTGCTACACCGGTATTGCAACGCCCTATCGAGTTTGGCGCCGATCTGGTGGTACACTCGGCTACCAAATGGATTGATGGCCAGGGCCGTGTGCTGGGCGGGGTAGTTGTTGGCCGGGCCGATCTGATCCGCGAGATCTACCTGTTTTGCCGTGTTACCGGGCCGACACTTTCGGCATTTAACGCCTGGGTATTGAGCAAAAGCCTCGAAACTTTGGAAGTACGCATGCAACGCCATTGCGAAAACGCCTATAAAGCTGCCGAAGCCTTGCAAAGCCACCCGAACGTAAGTTTGGTAAAATATCCCTTCCTGAAAGGGCATCCGCAATATGATATTGCCAAAAAACAAATGTCGGGCGGTGGCGGTGTGTTCTGCCTTGAGGTTAAAGGCGGGGTAGAGGCAGGTCGTAAGTTTTTGAATGCCCTGCAAATGCTATCGGTAACCGCCAACCTGGGCGATACCCGAAGTATCGCGTCGCACCCGGCAAGTACTACACACAGCAAACTGACCGACGAAGAGCGTGCCGCGGTAGGTATTACTCCGGGTCTGATCCGTATTTCGGTGGGCTTAGAGAAAGTAGAAGACATTATAGCCGATATATCACAAGCGTTAGATAAGAGCGCACTATAATGATATTTTTAAAGTTTAATACCTGGCAGTTTAACCAACTGCCGGGTATTTTTTTGCCATTTTGTTAATTATCAGCCCAATAAATTGTATTTAATTTAGTACAAATATTTGATCTTAAGTTGTAGTTTTATTTGTTCATCCAGCAGAGATATAGATCCATATACTAAACTATTTCGTGCCTTTAAAGATATAAATAATAATATTAGAGTGCGTTTAAAGGCAGTTCTTGCTTTGCATAGTGGCGTTTTTTGCTAAGATGGCATCACAATTGATTATTTAAAATGCTTACCCATTTGGGAAAGCCAACCAACACCTACGAATATGAAATTTAACCTAAAAAAATCAACCCTGTTACTTTCGGGATTAATTGCTGGCACCACGGCATTTGCCCAAACTATCGACACCCCTTTAACCAACACTAACTTACCTAAAAATTACGTACAACCATTCTCTCCTGCAAGTGCATTCCGTACCTGGTCGATAGGTATAAATGCGGGTATTACCTCGCCTTATACCTTTTTCGGCGGCAAGCAGGATTTCAGGACGCGAGGTACAGAAATAGGCTATAGCGCATATATCAAAGATCAGATACTGACATCATTTGGTATTGAGGCCGATTATTTCGGTGGGAAGCTATCCGGTTCGGGCGCGCCAACAGGTGGCAGCAACGTAAGCCCCTACGCTTCGTTCAGTACCCAGATCAGCTGGTCGGCCGCTTTACAAGGAAATATCACCATAGCTAACATAAACTGGCGTCATAACCAGGGTGCAATACAGCCTTATGTTACTTTTGGTGGTGGCTTTATGGGTTTTACACCAAAGGTTTACGATAAAAACGGTACCCGCGCGGCATTAACCTCACCAAACTATAGTTTCAACGAGTTTTTTATACCACTGGGCGTGGGTTTAAAGTTCGATATATCCAAAGGTGTAAACCTGGATTTGGGTTACCAGATGAACTTTGTTAACTCCGACTATGTGGATGGATATTCTTATGGTACCACGTATGACAAGTTCTCTTATGCCCATATCGGTTTAGAGTTTGCTTTGGGCAGTAAATCAAAGCCCCAATTAGCTACGCATAACCCGGTATCGTCAATGCGATACGAGTATTTAAGCAAAACACAAGCTTTGCAAACCGAACTGGATGCACAGCGAGCTGAAAACGAACGCTTACGGTCAGATTTGAACACTACAAATAACAACTTGGCTACTACCAATGCCAGCCTGGCTAAACTGACACAGGATAGCGATGGCGACGGTGTGCCTGACCTGTTCGACAAATGCCCCAACACACCTGCAGGTTCAAAAGTTGATGGCTCCGGCTGCCCGTTGCCGGTTGCTAAAGCGCCTACCGAAACTAAGGTTTATATAACCGAAGAAGACAAGCGGGTTGTTAAAGAAGCGATAGCCAACCTGGAGTTTGATTTGGGTAAAGCCACCATCCGCCCGCATTCTTTCCCAAGTTTAAACAAGGTTGCACGTTTGCTGGTTGACAAGAACTTTAGCCTGAAATTGGCTGGTCATACCGATAATACCGGTTCGCCCGAGTTTAACATGCGTTTATCAAAAGACCGTGCCGAATCGATCAAAAATTACCTGGTAAGCCAGGGTGCTAATCCATCAAGGATAGAAGCTACAGGTTATGGCGAAACACAACCTATTGCTACTAATAAAACCGCTGCCGGACGTCAAAAAAACCGCAGGGTTGAGTTTACTTTATATTAAGAAACACGATATAAACTGTTGATTGAGCCATCTGCAATAAAATGCAGATGGCTTTTTTATTCAATGAGGTTTAGGTATCTTGCTGAACCTAAATCACATACGCGATGAGTAACTTTACAAGTTTTAACAGCGCAGGCGTACCCCGCCTTAATACTTTTATACCACAGGCTACGGTAGCCCAGGGTAATATTTACGTTTCGGGCATGGCCGGGCTTGATCCACAAACTGGTAAGTTGATCAGCGATAGCTTTGAAGAGCAAATACGACAGGCTTTTACCAATATCAAAACTATTTTGAATGAGCTTAACAGCGATGTAGATAAAATAGTTAAAGTGGTGGTATGGATGGTTTCGGGAGCCGACCCAACCTTTACCAGTTTGAACAAAGTATACAGCGAATTTTTTCCCACTAACCCGCCTGCCCGCAGCGCGCCACAGGTAATGCCTTTTCCGGGCGGGATACTGGTTTCGATCGAGTGTATCGCTTTAGCCTGATCAGTATTTACCCGGCACATATGGCCATAAACGACTAAACCAGCTGTTTTGAAACTGAGCCTGCGATGGGTTATTGGCGATAATATTCTGGTAAAATTGCTTGCGTAATGCTATAAACGCATTGTATAACGTTTGTGGATTGGCGGCATTTACAGCGGCAAGCGTTTGCGGGCCGATGATACGATCTACCGTGACACCGGCAGCCTGTTGCAAAAATTGCGCGCCACGCCCCACGCCCATATTTACTGAAGTATCGAATACCTGGTTGGCTATCTGCTGATCATTGATGGAGCCGGTGCTGTTCGGATTCCAGTAGTTGGCTATATAAAATTGTTCAATATCAGTCTGTAATTGCGCATTGGCGCCTAAAGCTGCATTGATGTTAGGCGGATTAGTCGCCAAAATACTATCGACGATAGCCCAGCCGCCCCAATTTGGGTTATAATTGCGGGCGACACCCCGATAAGTTTGGCCGCCGCTATCGGCAGGATTATTGGCGTAACCGCCTTCGGCGCCCATAGTTAAGTTAAATGAGATGGAAAAAATTGCCATAGGTTAAATATTTAGCGTGATGAATTATTTGAGGTTGTTTTATCCGGTTCGCTTACTTTTTTAAACTCTACCCACCAGTTGGGGCTACCGCAAAGTGAAGCATCCTTAAAGTTGATTTTTATTGAATTGGAAGTTAATTTATACAAGTAACCTTTACCATGGTTGGATAGATAAGTAAAGTAAGATTTCCGGTTAGGTACGTCAAGCATTGTAATATGTTGATCGGAAGAAAGATCGGGCTGATAAGTGACGCTATGATATCCAATGAACAATACCATGACGGTATCACCGGGTTGTATTTTGTTTTTAGATAATCGTGCGGTACCGTTTGCATCGGTCGCCATGCCTATATACGTTCGTCCGGCACGTTTAACCAGTAAAGATGAACCGACAATAGGATTTTTTAAACTATCTGTGATGTAAAAATTTATATAGCCTGATTGTTTGGCTGGCGTTGCGCTCAAATGATAGGTCGGCCTCACTGTTAGTCCGGGTTCTATCCAAATCCGTTTCTTATCTAAATGATAAGTGCCACTACCCTTATAGTTTGATATGAGGCAAGCGTTGTTCCACAAATCAAAATATACCTCATTGTTTTTATAAAATATCAAGGTTTGGTGACTTTGATAACGTTCGGTATTGGTATAGGTGCCTTCCGGAATCTGCGCGTTTGCAAACCTGCACAGAAACACAGGTGATAGTATCAACAGGCGTAAGGGTTTCATTTAGGTGACGATAAAATCGGATATCGCAATTTAATATTATTTAATGGATAATAACTAAAATAAAAAAGCCCGCGGAAACCACGGGCAAATATTTAAAAGTGAAAGTCAAACTACTCACCGCTCACTATTTTCTGCTCACTGTTTAAGCTCCCAAAGGTAGCACCACCCGGCCATAAAGCTCGTTCAATATCTGGGCTATGCCAGTGTAAATAGCCAGTAAGCCGCAAAGTATACCTTCGTAACCTGCAAAATGGCCAAGGCCTTCACAGCCGGCATGCTCGGCAGCCAGTAAAAAGAACAGTATGGTTAAGGTGCCGAAAACCAGTTGTAATGCACGGCTCAATTTTAGTGTGCCAAAAAACAAAAGTAAGGTAAATACACCCCACATCCCTAAATAAGCCGCCATCGAGGCATCGGTAGGGGCAGGCATCCAGCCAAATTTGGGGATCAGTATCAAGGCTACCAGTGTCAACCAAAAAAAGCCGTAGCTGGTAAAGGCGGTTAAACCAAAAGTGTTATTCTTTTTTGCTTCGATGATACCTGCTATAACCTGGGCCAGGCCGCCATAAAAAATACCCATAGCCAATATCATGGGGCTCATTTCGATAAAGCCCGCATTTTTAAAATTGAGTAAAACGGTTGTCATGCCAAAAGCCAGCAAGCCAAGGGGCGCAGGGTTAGCGGTGTTCTCTTTTAACGAGATAATAGATGTTTCTGCCATAATTTTTTTTAGGTTGATAAATTGGTTTACAATTACAAGGTGTAATTTATACATTTAAAAGTAAATGTTTTTAAAAACAATATCAATAGTAACAGCATTACAGCAATAAATTTTTACATCATGCAGCATTTGGTTTTAATAAGGCACGGCGAAAGCGTTTGGAACAGGGAAAACCGGTTTACCGGCTGGACGGATGTCGACCTGAGTGAAGAAGGATACCTGCAAGCCAAACAAGCCGGGCAATTGCTCAATAAACATGGGTACAACTTCGATGTTGGTTTTACTTCGGTTTTAAAACGTGCCATTAAAACTTTGCATATCGTGCTGGAGGAGCTGGATCACCTGTGGATACCGGTGCAAAAATCGTGGCGGATGAACGAGCGTTTTTATGGCGCTTTGCAAGGTTTAAATAAAGGCGAAACCATTGCGAAGTACGGAGCAGAACAGGTACAAAAATGGCGTCGCGACCCCAACGAATTACCACCGGCCATCACCAAAGATGATGAACGTTACCCCGGGCACGACTTACGCTATAATCAGCTTACCGAGCGCGAACTGCCACTAACTGAAAACCTTAGTCAAACTATGGAAAGGGTATTGCCTTTTTGGCAGGAAAGCATAGTGCCCGAATTGCGGAAAAATCAAAAAGTAATTATCAGCGGGCACGGCAACAGTTTGCGGGCGCTGATTAAGTATATGGATAACCTGACCGATGAACAGGTAACCGGTTTGGAGATACCTACTGGTGTGCCATTGGTTTATGAACTTGACGAGCAACTTAACCGTTTGAAACATTACTATCTCGAATAAACATCGTTTAAGATACCATGTAATAATTGCCAACCACAACGATATTGAATAAATATTGCTTAATTAATCGGTGCTTACGCGACGATATTGTCAATAGCCTCGGCTAGTTTACGGTCTTTTTCGGTCACTATATCACCTGCATCATGAGTGTTCAGCCAGATATCAACCTTGTTGTAAGTATTTGTCCAGGTGGGATGATGGTTTTGCTTTTCGGCAAGGGCGGCAACCCTAGTCATAAAAGTAAATGCCGCTGAAAAATCTTTAAAGGTGAATGACCGATGTAATTTGTTGCCTTCTTCGTGCCACATGGTAAGCTATCTTTAATATAAATACAAATGTGTGGTGAGATGGTTTTGATGGATAGATTTATCCACAACCGTTGCGGTACGGCCCGGCGTTCACTACTTTCGTTGCCAACCATGAAAGTTATTATAGCCGAAAAGCCCTCCGTAGGGCGCGAAATTGCCAAAGTATTTGGCGCTACAACCAAACACGATGGCTATCTGGAGGGTAAAGGCTATACGTTCACCTGGGCTTTCGGGCATTTGTTGCAACTGGCCGCGCCGCAAGAGTATGGATATTACGGCTGGAGCGTACAGAACCTGCCCATGTTACCGCCCAAATTCAAATTATCGGTCCGGAAAAAGGACGGCAAGGACGATCCCGGCGCCAAAAAGCAGCTGGATATTATCAAAAAACTGTTTGACGAAGCCACCGAGATCATTGTGGCTACGGATGCTGGGCGGGAAGGCGAACTCATCTTCCGGTACATTTATTACTACCTGAAATGCAAAAAGCCCTTTAAACGATTATGGATCTCATCCCAGACTGACGAAGCGATTAAGGACGGCTTTCGGAATCTAAAACCCGGATCAGATTATGATACTCTGTTCAACTCTGCCCACTGCCGCTCACAGTCCGACTGGTTGGTGGGTATGAACGCTACCCAGGCGCTGAGCCTGGCCTCGGGTAATAAAGGTGTTTTGTCGCTGGGGCGGGTACAAACGCCAACGCTGGCGATGATCTGTGCCCGATACCTGGAAAATAAGAACTTTGTACCGCAACTTTATTACCAGGTGGCTATACAACCAGATAAGGACGGGCAGCCTTTCCGGGCGATATCTGAAAAGAGTTACCAGACAAAAGAGGAAGCACAAGCTGTACTGGATGCCGTAGAAGCAACCGGAAATATTCAAAGTGTTGAGGCCAAGCCGCGTAAAGAGCCGCCGCCATTACTGCACGACCTGAGTAGTTTGCAACAGGAAGCCAATAAACGCAAAGGATTTACGGCTGAACAAACGCTGGGTATTTTGCAAAACTTATATGAAGGCAAACTGGTCACCTATCCGCGTACGGGAAGCCGCTATATCGGTGATGATGTATTCGCCGAGGTTCCCGGCCTGATCAGCAAACTTACTGAACATCCGCTGTTCGGCAAACAAGCAAATTTGCTTGCAGAAGCTAAATTAAGCAAACGTAGTGTAAATGCTAAAAAAGTGACCGATCACCACGCGATATTAACAACAGGCGTGGCGCCCTATCAACTCACACCCGATCAGCAGTCGGTGTATGATATGGTTGCAGGGCGCATGCTTGAGAGCTTTCACCAGGATTGTATCAAGCAGATCACTAAGATTACGGTATTATCCAGTTCGATATTTAGGGCGAGCGGTACGGTAATCCAAACGCCTGGCTGGCGTGCAGTATTTAATGATAAAGACGAGGAAAAGCAGGATGAGGAAAATGCACTTTTACCAAAGGTTGTAAAAGGGGAAGATTTGCCGATCATTAATAAAGCTGTATTGGAAAAACAAACCAAACCCAAGCCTTTGTATAATGAAGCCAGTTTATTAAAGGCGCTGGAAACCGCCGGTAAGGAAATTGAGGATGAAGAATTGCGCGAAGCGATGAAAGAAAGCGGGTTGGGAACACCGGCTACCCGCGCAGCCATTATCGAAACTTTGCTTACTCGTAAATATATACTGCGCGAAAAGAAAAACCTGGTGCCTACCGAAACGGGTTTATCGGTTTATGAGATTGTTAAACACCAGCGTATCGCCCATGCGGAGCTGACCGGCAATTGGGAAAAACGGCTGGAAGAGATACGTGCGGGAGCATCAGTTGCAGCTTTTCAGGAAGAGATCAAAACCTATACCAGGGCAATTACTCAGGAGTTGCTCCAAACCGGTAAAGGATTTAAGCAGCCGGTGCCTGCTTAAAATAAACTGGCTTGTTCTGGTCCCGGCCCTTGTAATTCCTGCTGATAGGCGCGGATGAGGCCGATGAGTTCTGTTCCATATACAGCGGCCTTCTGTGCGCCTACTCCTTTTACACCGCCTAATGCTTTCAGCGTTTCGGGTAGTTTTTCTGCTATGGCTGCTACTGTTTTTTCGGATAAGACCATATTCGGCATGATCTTTTCAATAGCCGCCTTGCCTTCCCGCCAGGCCAGGATCTGCTCATAAAGTTTTTCGTTAGGCACCGCGTTCAACGCTTTGAGGTACGAGCGGTCATGACTATTCAGCTTGTTTTTGCTGAGCGCTAAATAGGCATTTGTATTAAAAGGATTTGTTGCGAAATATTCCAGTAAACGGATTCGGTTCATCAGCCAGATAATGAGCTGATCGGCTTTCGCTGCCTTGTCTTGTGACCTGTTGATCAATCCGGGCAACTGCAGATGCAAAGCTTCTGTTGCTGCACGTAGGTTATCCAGGAAATAACCAGCCGCTTGTTGGCTGCGCTCCGGTTTTAACCGGCGCTGGAATTTTTCGGCTACTGATAGGATATCTGTTTGAAGACCGGGCAACATCAAATCAAAACCTTTCAACCGGTTTTGAAGCGGCACGAAATTGAAAAGCTCACTTAGCAGAAACAAGCGATAGTTTTCCCGGTCGCGCTCCAGGGTTTGCGCGTCTGGCCGGATAGTAGATGCTTGTGCATTAAAGCGGGCCACGGCCGGATCGCCGATAATGTTCTTAGCAGTAATAGGGTTTCGTAAAATCATACCCGCCAAACTGCGGCAACGGCTCAACGCCACATAAGCTTGCCCATGCGCGAATGATTCGGACACATCGATGATCGCCTGATCAAAAGTTAACCCCTGGCTTTTGTGAATGGTGATGGCCCAGGCTAACTTAAGCGGTATCTGCGCAAAGCTGCCCGCGTTGGTTTCTTTAATTTCCTCTTCAGCGGCTTCATATTTTACGTTGGTCCACTCCAATGCTTCTACCGCGATCTCCTTATCCGTTTTACTGCATTGCACAAAAACGGTTTTATCGGCTATCTGCGTGATAGTACCGATTTTGCCATTGTAAAACAGTTTTTCGGCTGAGCTATCGTTCTTAACAAACATCACCTGTGCGCCCACTTTTAACTTGAGGTTGGTTTCTGTAGGGTAGGCATCTTTGGGGAATTCGCCCCGGATAGTAGCGATAAATTCAACCTCATTACCTGCTAAAGCATTCAGCCACTCGGTGTTAATTTGCTGCGCGATATTGTTATGTGTTGTTAATGTAATATAAGGTTCCTGAGGACTTGGTTGAAAGTTCGGAATATGCCGTTCATTTAATAAACCGAGACTTACGGTACTGATAGCCTGGTTGCGTACCTCGTTCAGAATATCAACAAATGCTTGCTCTTTCTGGCGATAGACATGATCCAGTTCGATACGCACATAAGGCGCTTTTTGCAAAACCTGGCTGCTGAAAAAATAAGGCGTCGCGTAATATGGCCGCAAGATGCTCCATTCTTCATCGCGGATGATCGGACTTAACTGTGAAAGATCGCCGATCAATAACAATTGTACCCCGCCGAAAGGGTGTGCGGAACCTTTGATATTGCGCAGAATCAGGTCGATCTGATCCAGTACATCCGGGCGCACCATACTGACTTCATCGATGATCAGCAGTTCCAGGTTCTGCAACAGATCCCGTTTTTCGGCGCTATAAAAACTATCCTGTCCGAGCGAACCAGGGATAGAAGGAGCAAAAGACAACTGAAAAAACGAGTGAATGGTCATTCCGCCAGCATTGATCGCCGCCACACCCGTCGGCGCGACTACCGCCAGTTTCTTCTCCGAAGTTTGACGCAACTTTTGCAAAAAGGTGGTCTTCCCTGTTCCGGCCTTACCTGTCAGGAACACGACCGTATTCGTAGAAGCCAGGTAATCGCCGGCTAATTGCATTGCAATATTCTGTTCGCTCATTAGGCCGCAATATGAAAATTATCAGTGAAAGTTCCGACCTTTGTGGAAAGCTTCCTCCCCAATAGCCATCTAAACAAAAGTCGAACCTTACGTAAAAATGCCATGCGTTTTAATCTTACCACACGTTCTTTTGCAACTTTATTGTTAATTGGGGTATCTTTCAATGGATCAGCACAAACACCAACACAACAGATTCGTAACTATCGGGTGCTTAGCCAGCGGTACGCGCAGGATCAACCGGATTCAGCAGTTTACTATGCTAACAAAGGTGTGGCGATTGCCGAAGCGCAGAAAGATTATGCTGCGCTGGCCGATTTGCTATTACAATTGGGTGAAGTGAATGCTTTGCATCGCCACCAGGAACTGGCCCGTCGGTTTTACAATGAATCTCTCGATCTCTTTCGCCGTTTACATGATGTGCCGGGCATCGCTCGTACTTATGATGCATTGGGTTCGCTGGATGGTGATAGTGCGGATTTCAACCGTGCAATGCGGTATTATCATGATAGCCGCGACAGTACGGGAATCAGCGCTACCTATATCGCAATGGGAAAAGCCGCGGAGGAAAAAGGCCAGACTGATCAGGCGCTGAGCTTTTACCTGCGTGCACTCACTCAGTACGAACACCGCCGGCTTAAACCTGAAGCTTATTTTGGATTATTGGAAACCATTGGCCATCTCTATGAACGTAAAGGCGACACGGAGAAGGCCCTGCGATATTTGAAAGAAGGCGTTCGCGACAGTGTCGGTCAGGGTACGTCCGATGAAGTTGCGCACCTGCTGAATGCGGAAGGCGAAGCTTTAGAACAACGCAATGACAAGGCTGCTGCCCTGGACGCCTATAAGAAAGCTTTGGCCGATGCCCGCAAGTACCATCAGCCAGACGAGCAGGCTGAGGCCCTGCTACATATTGCGGACATATTGAAAAAAACCGATGCAACTAATAGCATCACAGATCTGAAGCAAGCACTCGCTATCGCTCAAAATCTGCACCAGCCTCAATTGGAGGCTCGTATTTATGCTGCCCTGGCTGCCGTTTACCGCCAGCAAAAAGATTATAACGAAGCTATGGTGGCACTGGAGGAACAGCACCACCTGGTTGACAGTTTGCTGAGCGCAGACACTGTGAAAGAAGTTAGCGCCCTGGATAGTAGCTACGCCCTGGAAAGTGCGCACGAAAAAATGAGTTATCTGGAACACGTTGACCAGCTGGAGAAATTATTGCTTTGGTGCGGACTGGCCGTAGTGGTGGTTATCCTGACCCTGCTGCTGCTGCTGTGGCGTTTTCTGAAAAAGACACGCCGGTTGAATACCGAACTAAGAGCATCCAACCGGGTGAAGGATACGCTTTTTTCGGTAATAGGGCATGACTTAAAAGGCCCTGCCGGAAGTGCCGCCCAGCTTTTTGAACTGATGGATACCGAAGAACTGCCCCCGGATGAAATGAAACTGATGGTAAGAGAACTGCGCAGGCAAACCGCAGCTTCGCTGGAACTGTTACAGGCATTGTTTGAATGGGGCAGGGCACAATTACAGGGCGTTAATGTACAACCCGTAGATTTTAGCCCAAAACAAGTAGTGGAGCGTTGTATCCATCTCTTGGGGCAGCAGGCGGCACTTAAAGGCATCCAAATGGAGAACCATTTGCCCGAGTATTTGAACCTTCATGCCGATGCCAATCATTTTGAATTCATTATCCGGAACCTGTTATCCAACGCCATCAAGTTTAGCTATGAAGGTGGAGTGATCACGGTAGGTGCCGAAATGCCGTTGCAGAAACGTGAGGTGATCTTTTCGGTGAGCGACCAGGGTGTCGGCATCAGCCCCGATCAGCAGGCCATCTTTTTATCCGGCAACCTGAAGGTGAGCTTCGGTACGCAAAAAGAAAAAGGCAGCGGGCTTGGCTTGTTGTTGACGAAGGATTTTATCAAAGCTAACGGCGGTCGTATATGGCTGCAAAGCGAAGAAGGTAAAGGCAGTACGTTTTATGTGGCTATGCCGGCGGCCTGATTATAGCATAATGCCGGAGTCAAAATTTCGTATTAAACGCTGCTTTAATTTAAGATCGGTATTTTAGCTGTCTTTAAAAATCAAAGTATGGCTTCTGGCTTTTTCGCTATCCTTGATGATATCGGTGCCCTGATGGATGATGTGGCCGTGACTACGAAAGTAGCGGCCCAGAAAACCGCGGGTATATTAGGCGACGATCTGGCTGTTAATGCCGAAAAAGCGACTGGTTTCCTGGCTTCGCGCGAGTTGCCGGTATTGTGGGCAATTACCAAAGGTTCGCTGCTCAATAAACTCATCATAGTCCCTATTGCTTTAGTGCTCAATGCTTTTTTTCCTCCGGCTATTGTGGTTGTTTTGGTGTTAGGTGGTTTTTATCTGGCTTATGAGGGCATCGAAAAAATTATAGGTTTTCTTTTTCACCACACTACTGCTCATCATTCGGCTGATGAAGCCCCGCCGGGGGACGACAAGGCTGCAGAGAAGGCTAAGGTTAAAGCCGCCATCACTACAGATATGATCCTGTCGATCGAGATCGTCATTATTGCGCTGGGCAGCGTTATCGATGAGTCATTACCCATACAGATCATCACAGTTTCGGTTGTAGCCTTATTGGCCACAGTTGGGGTATATGGTATCGTAGCCTTGATCGTTCGTATGGACGATGCCGGTTATCGGTTAATTCAGGGTGCAAATAATAAAGGCTGGCTGTCAGTATTGGGCCGTTTATTGGTACGATCGTTGCCTGTCGTCATTAAAATACTAGGCGTGGTTGGCACTATCGCCCTCATTTTGGTATCCGGCGGACTTTTCATACATCAAATCAGTTGGCTGCATCATTTGTGGCCAGGCATTCCTGACATCTTTAAAGAACTCATCTTTGGGATAGCAGGGGGCTTGTTTGCTTTCGCCCTGGCTGCTGGTGGTAAAAAGCTATCAAAAATATTACATTAATAGGGTGGCCTAAGATAAAAACGTACAATAAATGGATAATGGCGGTGACACTGTGGTGATTGCCGCCGCCGATATTTGCCAACTGATACTCTTTTACAGCCCATGAAAACCTATTTGAAACGCAGCTTCTGGCTGTTGATGCTTTCAGGCACTATTGCGCATGCGCAAAACCCTGTTATCCGTGTTGACCTGAATACCCCCGATCGCAAAGCAGCCGAGGTAAACGAGCCCGGTTACTTACCATGGGCAGTAAAAAAAGGTAAAACCGATAGCATCATGATAAAGGGGATTAAATTTACCTTTAACGAGTCAGGCGGCGAGAACGTGATGCATGCCGGCTATTATAAAGCAGGTGTACAGGCGCCATACTATGCCCGGTTGGCGAGCGATGGCCTTTCGGTAAAAGGCGGCCAGTTGGAACTGCGTATCAGTGGCTTACCTGCCGGGCTGCATACATTGCTTACTTACCACAATGAAATAGAAGGCCGCGATGCGCATGCTTTTGCACCGATGGACATAGAGGTGGATGGGAAACGACAGGTATCGGGCTTAATACCCTCATTCCGTGTACATGATAACAGCGACGCGCAAACGGCCTATGTTCAGTTTAATGCGGTAGCGGGGCATGATGTTGTGATCCGTTTTGGAGCGTCTGCTAATAATACTGCTGCCGACCCGACGCTTATCATCAATGGCTTCGAACTGAATACGCCCAATGCAATTAACCTGGCGTCTAAACCTTCGCCAGCCAATAACAACGAACATGTTGATGCTGACGAGGGAGAATTACAGCTAAGCTGGACGCCCGCTAAAAACGCGGTTAGCCATGAGCTTTATTTCGGCACCGATTCTGCGGCATTGGCTTCTGCCACACCGCATTCAGCTTTATATAAAGGGAAAATAAATGGTACTAATTACGATTTGAAGGGACTATACAGCATGCTGACTTATTACTGGCGTGTTGATGAGACTGATGCTGCCGGTAAAACCAGCAAAGGTAACGTTTGGTACTTTAGGCCAAGACAACTCGCTTTCATCGGCGCTGAAGGTTACGGCCGTTTTGCGCGTGGTGGCCGCGGCGGCAAGGTGGTTGAGGTAACTAATCTAAATGATGATGGCCCCGGCAGTTTGCGTGAAGCGGTGACCAAAGGTATCGGGCCACGTACAATTGTATTTGCTGTTGGTGGCACAATCGCGTTAAAATCGCGTCTGGTGCTGTCGCAAAAATATATTACAATTGCGGGCCAAACCGCGCCCGGGAAAGGTATTTGTATTACCCGTGCCCCCATGGGCATTGTGGCCGATGACGATATCATCCGGTTTATGCGCGTACGTATTGGCTTAGGGCAAACCTATGATGGTATGGGTATAACCGGTGGCGATAACGATATTGTTGATCATTGTTCCATCAGTTGGACGATCGATGAATCTTTCAGCTCACGGGGAGCGCATAATATCACGTTGCAACGCACCATGATTGCCGAGGCGCTCAACGTAGCCGGGCATGATCATTATGAAAAAGGCAAGTCGCACGGCTTCGCCGCAAGTATCGGTGGAGAGGTAGGCAGTTTTCATCATAACCTGCTGGCTCATTGTTCGGGCCGCAACTGGAGCCTTGCAGGCGGTGTTACCGGCGATGGCGATTACCTGGGTAAAATGGATATCCGCAATAACGTGGTTTACAACTGGGATACTCGCGCAACCGATGGAGGTGCGCGCGAAGTGAATTTTGTGGGTAATTATTACAAACCCGGAGCAGCTACAGAGTTTATGTGGGCGCTAAATGCCCAGCATGAGGGCTATGGCGGCGGTATGCAGCGTTATTACTTTGATGGAAATGTGATGCCCGGGCGCTTTGACGAACGTAATCAAGCTGACGGACGTAAAGAATCGGGCCTTAAAGTAAATTATCAAACCTTTGTCGACCGGCCTTTCTTTGCACCGTTTGTAACGACTGAAACTGCCGAGCAGGCTTATAAAGACGTGTTATCAGATGTAGGATGTAACGAGCCTGTATTGGATGACCATGACACTCGTATCGTCAAAGAAACACGGACAGGGACATATTCGTTGAAGGGAAGCAAGAGTGGCAAACCTGGGTTGCCCGATTCGCAGGAGGATGCCGGAGGGTTTGAGAATTATCCCGAGGTACATCGCGCATCTGATTTCGACAGCGACCATGACGGTTTACCCGATTGGTGGGAAAAGCTCAAAGGTACCAACCCGCATTCGGTACAGGGCGATTTCTCGGATGCTAATGCCGACCCTGACCACGATGGGGCGACCAACCTGGACGACTACCTGGACTGGCTGAGCCATCCGCACCTGGGCGTTGTTGCCGGCCAACCAACGACGATCGATCTGAAAGTGTGGACCAAAGGTTACCAGGACAAGCCCGTTTATTCTGTTAGTGAAGAAATTAATGCAAAGGTAACTGTGAAGGAAAATGGGGAAGTGCAGGTTATCGCAGCAAAACCCGGTTTAGCTTCGTTCGGTTTTACAGTGAAAGATGCAAAAGGCGATACTTTTTCGCGCACCGTGAACCTGGCAGCTACGGCCGGTAAGGAATGATGGCTTAGTTAGGCAGGAATCGAAGCCCGACCAATAAAATAAATAGGACGAAATAAGAATGTGAGCCGTCCTGAAATAAATGGCTAACCTGTTTCAGGACGATTTAGATACCAGCAGGGCTGCCCGGCAGATACAAACGGCTGCAATAAACGACAACACCGCCGGTAATGCAAAGAACCAGATCCACTCGGATATGGCCAGGGCTGTTAATAACAAAGCCGTCAGCAGCAGCAGGTTTTTGACAGGTTTGACCGATAGCTGCCATAGTTGTACAATCAGAAAAGATAGGACAAAGATCATACTGATCCCATAACCGGTAAAAAATGCCGCTAAGGTTACAGAACGCCCCTGGAAATCGAAATGCTCGGTTTTCATGCCGGCGATAACGGCAGCGATACGGCTGTTAGGTGCCTGGTCCCAGGTGAATACACCAACGGTGTGTCCGGCTAAATGTAGAAGCACCAACGTTGCAGCGATACGTAGTAATAATTGGGGTTTCATTGGTTTAATCAGATTGATTAGTTAAAGCTACCGATAATTTTTAAGATCAGCGGCAAGGACGCTATCAGCGAAATTCTATAAATCAAATACATTTATCTGTAAATCGTAAAATCCATGACGCCTTAGCTTTGTATTATTAAAAAAAGATCATGCAAATCGTCATAAAAATTCTGTTGGCCCTGTTCTATATGATCTGGGATATTTACTGGGGTTTGGCCCTCGGTTTTATTTTATCGTCGTTGGTAAGGGCATTTGTTTCTACCGAAAAGATATCAAAGAAACTCGGGAAAGACACAGTTAGTGCCTTAAGCCTGTCCACCTTTTTCGGTGCAGTATCCTCATCCTGTTCTTATGCTGCTGCATCGATGGCCCGTACGCTATTGATCAAGGGCGCTACGTGGTCTAACGCGGTAGCCTTTATGGTGGCCAGTACCAACCTGGTATTCGAGATATTTATCGTCATTGTGTCGTTATTAGGCTGGGCATTTTTTGGCGGTGAGGTATTGGGTGGTATTTTCTTTATTATCGTCTCGGCGATACTGATACGCTGGTTTTTTCCGCCGAAGGTCAGGTCGGAAGCCCGGGCTTATATTCAGCATAGCGAAAGCGGACATCAGCACGGCCATGAACATCACCATGAGCACAGCGAAAATCAGCCTTCGGCAAAACCTTCCTGCTGCCACGGCGTGCTACCTAAAGAGATAGAAAAACAAGATAGTTTCAGGGATAAATTAAAAGCTGCGAGCGGTCATTTTTATATGGATGTGAGCATGGTAGGTAAAGATATCCTGATCGGCCTGGTTGTGGCGTCGGTGTTAATGGTGCTGGTGCCTGACAGATTTTGGCAGAGCTTATTCCTTACCGGAAATACCACGTTGCCTCATGTTCTGGTGTTGTGCTGGAACGCTCTGGTTGGTATTCTGGTGGCTGTTATCGCTTTTGTGTGCTCCGTTGGCAATATTGTGATGGCGGCGGTGCTTTGGCATGGCGGTATTTCCTTTGGTGGAGTAATTGCCTTTATCCTGTCAGATCTGGTGACAATACCGATGTTGATGGTATTCCGTCGTTACTATGGTAACAAGCCCATGTGGTTTCTGTTTGGAACAATGGTCGGCAGCATCTTCCTGACAGCGTTGTTCCTAGATTATTCCTTTGCCGCCTTGCACTGGATACCTCAAAACCAGCATACTGATGATATGTCGATGAACGGTCAGCATTTTGAATGGAACTATGGTACCTGGCTAAATCTTATTTTTATCCCACTGTCTGCAGGGTATTTCTTTTGGGGGCGCAAAACGTCTAAAATGTAATAAATTTGCAGGATGACGCTGCATATCAAAAATATGGTTTGTGATCGTTGCCGGATGATCGTCCGGCAGCAATTGGAAAGCCTCGGCTTTATGGTGACGGATGTGATATTGGGGCAAGCGGAAGTGATGCCCGAACCAAACGAAGAGCAGTTGCAGTTGATCGCGTCGGCACTCAAGGTTCATGGTTTTGAACTGATCGATAAAGAAAGTGATCAAACAGTAGAGCGCATTAAAAATACAGTGATCGATCTTGTTCATCACGCCGATCTGCCCGAAATGAAAACAACGTTTTCGGCATTGATATCGGAAAGGCTCAACCGTGATTATGCCTATCTAAGCCGTTTGTTCTCCAATGTGCAGGATAAAACTATCGAACGTTACATCATCGAACAGAAAGTGGAAAAGATCAAAGAACTATTGGCTTATGGCGAGTTAAACCTGAACGAGATCGCATATGAAATGGGCTATAGCAGCAGTGCGCATTTATCTGCACAGTTCAAAAGCGTTACGGGGCTAACACCCACGCAATACAAAACTAAAGGGTCTGCCGGGCGTAAGGCGCTGGATCAATTATAAATTGTTTATCTTTGGGGCAAGTGAAAAAGTTTACCATCATCGTATTAGCGCTAATTTATCTGCTGTCGGCCACCGGCGTATCGGCAGAGCGTTTTTATTGCTGCGGTAAACTGGCCCGTACAACTTTTGCTATAGGTGATAGTGGCAATACCGAAAACAATAAAATAAGCAAGGTTCATAAATGCTGCAAAACTACCAAACGCACTTTTAAGGTAAAGGATAGTCATGTGGGTTCTGGCGGGCTATTTGTAGCGAAAGTAGCACCCGCTGCATTGCCTCCGGTTATACTATGCTTACCTGCTGTTTCCGAAAGCACTCCGGTTAATTGGGCCAGCCGGGCCAATGCCCCGCCAGACCGGCAACAAATTCCTGTCTATATCCTGAACTGCACTTACCGGATCTGATCCGGCGATCCCTTTCGCTGCTACCTGCGGCCCTGATGAGCGTTTGATCATCTTCATTATATAAACTGTATGCGGTAACCCGCACGCTATCCATTCACCTTTTATTTTTTAATCTCATGAAAAAAGCCCTATCGATGGCGGTAGCCATCCTGTTTTCGGCTGCAAGCGTTTTTGCAATCCATGCAAATCATGGCAAAATGATGGCCGACACCACTAAAAAAGCCAAAACCCAACCGGCTAAAGTACAATACACATGTACCATGCATCCGGAAGTAATCTCAAACAAGCCGGGTAAATGTCCTAAATGCGGCATGACCCTGGTAAAAAAGACCGATGCCAAAAAGAAACCGGCTGAAAAAATGAAAATGTAATACCCTGCTCGCCGCTCAGAAGGGTGGCGGGCCTTATTTAGTTGAAGATGATCAATCAACTCATTAGCCTGTCGTTAAAGAACAGGTACATCGTATTAATACTGGCCATTGGTTTGTTAATGTGGGGAGCCTGGTCGGTTACGCAAAATCCTGTCGATGCCATTCCCGACCTGTCGGATAACCAGGTGATCGTTTTTACCGAATGGTCAGGCCGTAGCCCGCAATTGATGGAAAACCAGGTAACCTATCCGCTGGTGAGCAATCTGCAAGGCATTCCAAAGGTAAAAAGCATTCGTGCCACCTCTATGTTTGGGATGAGCTTTGTCTATATCGTATTTGAGGATAAGACGGATGTTTATTGGGCGCGGAGCCGCGTACTGGAACGTCTTGAGTATGCGCAGCGCCTGTTACCACAAGGTATAACACCAACTCTGGGACCTGATGGTACAGGGGTAGGGCATATCCTCTGGTATACCCTGGATGCCAAAGGTATGGATCTGGGCGAGCAACGCGCGCTGCAAGACTGGTATATTAAGCTCGGGCTGCAAACGGTATCTGGCGTGAGCGAGGTAGCTTCATTTGGCGGCTTTGAAAAACAGTACCAGGTCAACATCGATCCTAATAAGCTCAACTATTATCACATCCCGCTATCGCAGGTTTTGCGATCGATCAAAAGCAATAATAATGATGTTGGCGGACGTAAGTTTGAAATGAACGGCACGGGCTATATCGTACGTGGGTTGGGTTATATCAAAAATTTAGCTGATGTAGAGAATATTGCAATAGGTGTCAATAATACGGTGCCGGTCGCCTTGAAAGATATAGCCAGCGTACAGATGGGCGGTGATGAGCGACTGGGTATTTTTGACCGTAATGGCGACGGTGAGGCCGTAGGTGGTATCGTAGTGATGCGTTACGGCGAAAACGCCGACCAGGTGATCCATAATGTAAAAAGTAAAATGAACGATTTGCAAAAAGGATTGCCGGACAATGTTCGTTTCCATATCGCTTACGACCGTAGCGAACTTATTGAAAGCGCTGTTGGTTCAGTTAAACATACCTTGATCGAGGAAATGATCACCGTATCGCTGATCGTGATCGTGTTCATGTTTAGCTGGCGTAGCGCGCTCAGCATCATTATCCAGATACCTATTACTGTAGCGGCCAGCTTTATCCTGCTCAATGCTTTCGGCATTAGCTCCAATATTATGTCGCTGACAGGTATTGCGCTGGCAATAGGCGTAATAGTGGATAACGGTATTGTGATGGTAGAGAACGCGCACCGCAGCCTGTCATTGGGCGGAGCGGTAAATAAAGCCGATCGCATCAGTATCATCGAGCGAGCCTGTAAGCAAGTAGGGCGAGGTGTATTTTTTTCTACGCTGATCATCGTTACCTCATTCCTGCCCGTATTTTTATTGCACGGACAGGAAGGCAAGTTATTCGGCCCGTTAGCCTGGACAAAAACGTTTATTCTCGCTATTGACGCGATCCTGGCAGTTACGCTCGCGCCGGTGCTGATCTCCTTTTTCCTTAATGGCAAATTGCGGAGCGATGAACGTAACCCGCTGAATAGAGGACTGGAACGGCTTTACCGGCCTATTCTCGACTGGTGCTTGCACTGGCGCAAAACCACACTGGGTATCAATATCCTGGCATTGGCTGTCAGTGTTCCTTTATTGATCGGCCTCGGCAGTGAATTTATGCCGCCGCTGGATGAGGGCACTATTTTATTTATGCCCGTAACCCAGCCGGACGTTTCCAACACTCAGGCTAAACAGTTGTTGCAGGTGCAGGATAAGATCATTAAAAGCGTGCCGGAAGTAGCTGATGTATTGGGTAAAGCCGGTAGAGCCAGCACCGCTACCGATAATTCGCCCATCAGTATGACCGAAACCATCGTTCTCCTCAAACCCAAAGATCAATGGCGCAAGGGGATAGATAAAGCCGGTATCATTAACGAACTGAATGCTAGATTGCAGATCCCCGGCGTAGTTAATGGTTGGACGCAGCCCATCATCAACCGTATCAATATGCTTTCTACAGGTATCCGTACCGATGTCGGGCTAAAGATATACGGGCAAAACCTGGATACCATCAATACACTGGCAAACCGCATGAAGCAGGCGCTCCAGGGCATCGATGGAGTGAAAGACCTGTACGTTGATCCAATAACGGGCGGCAAATACCTTGATATAATTGTGAATAAGGCAGCTATAGGCCGCTATGGCTTAAGTGTGGATGATGTAAACGAAGTGATAGAAAGCGCTTTGGGTGGCATGAACCTGACTACTACAGTGGAAGGACGCCAGCGCTTTGTCATTAATGCCCGCTTAGGGCAGGAATACCGGGATAACCTGAATGCGATTAAACGCACACTGATACAAACACCGGGCTTTGGGCCGGTTCCTCTATCGTCTGTAGCTGATGTCCGATTCAGCGATGGCCCGGCCATGATCCAGTCCGAAAATGCGCTTTTGCGCGGAACGGTTTTGTTTAATGTGCGCGGGCGCGACCTTGGGGGTACCGTCAATGAGGCGCAGGATAAACTGAACGCGATGATACAGACCCTGCCCAAAGGCTATTATATAGAATGGAGCGGCCAGTATGAAAACCTGATCCGGGCTGAAGGTACATTGAAACTGATCTTGCCTGTTGTGCTCATAGTCATCTTTGCCTGCTTGTATTTCGCCTTTAAGTCAGCAAGGGAAGCCTTCTTTAATTTGATCAGCATCCCCTTCGCACTAATCGGTGGGGCATATATGGTTTGGATATTCGGGGTGCACCTTTCGGTTGCTGTGGCCGTCGGGTTTATCGCCTTGTTCGGTATCGCAGTAGAAACAGGGATCGTGATGGTGATCTACCTGAACGATGCCATGCAGCAATTGGTGGCCGCTAAAGGTAATTCTGCAGAGACGATCAGCCGGGACGATCTGCGGCACTACGTGATGAACGGTGCGGTAAAAAGATTACGACCCAAACTGATGACTGTATGCGTGGCCTTGTTCGGCCTGGTGCCGGTATTATGGGCCACAGGTACTGGTAGTGATGTGATGCGGCCCATTGTGCTGCCGATGATTGGTGGAGTGCTTACTTCATCTACCCATATCCTGCTGGTAACGCCACTTATCTTTTTGATGGTAAAGGAGTACGAACTAAAAAAGTATGGCCGTCTGGACATATTGGAAGTAAAAGAATAAAGACATGAAAACGAAATTGCTATTATATGGCTTGTTGCTAACCGGAAGCGCTGCCCGGGCGCAGGTGCTGACGCTGGATAGCGTATTGGCCAAAATCCGCCAGAACCCGGCATTGCTGGCTTATGATGCAAAAGCCAGTTCGCAGAATGCCTACGCAGAGGGAGTTAAAAATCTGGACGCCCCGAAAATTAGCGCCGGGCAATATCAAACGCCGTACTCGCTGAAACCCGACATGGGTTCTTTTATGATACAGGCCGAGCAAATGTTTACCAACCCCGCTAAACTGAAAGCAAAAGCCGCCTATCAGCAGGGCTTATCAAAAGTAACCACAGAAGATAAAAATTACCTGAAGAATCAGCTTTTTGCGCAGGCCCGGCAGTATTATTTTGAACGGGTGGTGCTGGAAAAGAAACTGATCTTATTGCAAAATACAACAGAACTGCTAAATTATATGCTGAAAGACGCCAATATCCGGCTTACTTACGGCAAGGAAAAACTGAGCAATATCTACAAGGCCAAAGCGCAGTTATTTGAGCTGGATAACACGCGGGAACAATTAAACAGCGAGATCAGCCAGCGTAATATTATGCTGAACATGTTAATGAACCGCGACAAGCAGATACCGTTTGCTGTAGATACCAATTTGGTGTTCCACACGTATAACACGATTGATACGTCGGGATTAGCCACCTCGCGTAGTGACGTTCGCAGTATTGACCGGAGCATTGAACTGCAGCAACTCAATGCGCAGGTAGAGTACAGCCAGCGCAAGCCTGATTTTGGGGTACAAGCAGGACATATGTTGAGTTATGGCAGTTATGCTAACCAGTACATCCTGATGGCATCAGTCACTATACCTATAGTGCCCTGGGTATCAAAAGCCTATAAAGCCAATTTGAAAGGTATCCGGTATGAGACAGAGGAGTTACAGCAAAAAAAGCAGGATATACTGAACCAGCTTGCCGGGCAGCTCGAGTCGCTCCGGTCGCAATTAATGAGCAAGCAAAAACAATTGTACAATGATAACCGGAATATCATCCCTGCTTTGCAGAATAGCTATAAAACCGCATTGCTGGCCTATGACCAGAATACGGGCGACTTGCCGACTGTACTCAGCAGTATTAGCGACCTGCAACAGGCACGGGCGTATGCACTTGACCGCTTACAGGACGTTTTAAACCTACAAGTAGCGTATGAAAAGGAACTGGAAAAATATTAGTCTTTTATTGCTGGTATTGGGCTTTGCCGCCTGTAAGGAGCAAGCCAAACAAGCTAATGTACAGCAACAGGATAAACAACGGGTATTCTATACCTGCCCGATGCACCGGCAGGTACATGAGGAACATCCGGGCAACTGCCAAATCTGTGGCATGACGTTGGTTAAAAAAACAGTACATGTTAGCGAAGGGACGGACATCAGCCTTCAAACGGTTTTAAAACCTGTCAACGCAGCGGTTGTTTCCGGTGTTGCGGCTGTTAACCCGGTTGAGCAAACCATAAATGATACTGTTTATGCTTCCGGTTACATTACCTTCGATACACGTACCTATAACAACATAGCGGCACGTTTTTCAGGCCGTATCGAGAAGCTGTATATCAAATATGCTTTTCAGGAGATTCACAAAGGGCAGCGTATCATGGATGTGTATAGCCCCGAAATGGTCACGGCTCAGCAGGATATGCTTTTTCTCTTAAAGCATTCGCCTGGTGAAACAACACTAGTTGAGGCGGCAAAGCAGAAGCTTTTATTACTGGGTTTGACGGAGCTGCAAATCAATCAGCTTACCAAAACAGGAAAAGCTTTTTATAGCTTGCCGGTGTATAGCGCTTATGATGGCCATGTGCATGATGTGGCTCATAGCCAGATGGCTGGGGTTGTTGGTAACGCGCCAACTGATTATACGCAGAATACGCCATTGGCCATTAAGGAGGGCATGTTTGTTCAGAAAGGTGAGACGCTGTTTAATGTCGTCGATCCGCATCAGCTTTGGGCTGTACTGAAGATCAGGCAGGCTGACGCGGGTAAGGTTAAATTAAACCTGCCGGTAAGTATCTATATCCCCGATCAGGAAATGACAATGAGTGGTGAGGTGAATTTTATAGAGCCGGTGTTGCAAAGCGGTGATCGTGCCACCAGTATCCGGGTTTACCTGAATAATCATCAGCATGGCATGAAAGCGGGCAGCCTGGTGCAGGGCAAGATCATTGCCGGTTCACGATCCGGCCTGTGGCTGCCGCGTACTGCAGTGATCAGCCTGGGGCAAAGTAGTATGGTATGGCGCAAAGATGGCGCTGTTTACAAGGCCTATGCGGTACAAACAGGCGCGAAAACTGCAACGCAGATACAGATTGTGAGTGGATTGAGCGTCAAGGACAGCGTAGCGTTTAACGCCCAGTATTTATCGGATAGCGACAGTTTTATTAAAGTACAAGGTCATGAATAAAAGGAATTTATATCTCAAAATAGTTAGTTTGTTGTTATTGTTAATGCCGTTGGTTTTTATGGCTTGCCGGCACCATGACAAAAAGCTCTTGCAGCAAACCGGTAATAAAAATCAGTTTTATTATACCTGCTCGATGCACCCGCAGGTACATGAAGATCATCCCGGCAATTGCCCTATCTGCGGTATGAAACTGATCAGGGTAGAGATGACCCAGGCTAACCAAACAGGTCGTATCCTGTTGACCGCTGCACAAATACAATTGAGCGGTATCCAAACCGATACTGTTAAGGAGGCCTATACCGGCGAGGAGAAGCTCTTAACCGGAACTGTAACGGCTGATGAAAATGCAACAGGAGAATTAAGCGCTAGACTTTCGGGCCGCGTTCAGCGCTTGTTTATTCGTACAACAGGCGAACCCGTAAAAGCCGGAGAGCCTGTTTATAGCCTGTATAGCGAAGATTTGCAGGAGGCTGAAAAAGAATACCTGCTGGCCAGGGAACAGCAACAAAAGCTGAGTAATCCTGATATAGATTATTCGGCATTGATCAGTGCGGCAGAAAATAAACTAAGGCTGTGGGGGTTAACCCCCACACAAATTGTCGGCCTCGTTAAATCAGGAAAGGTTTCAGCAACCACAACTATCGTTAGTACAGTAAGCGGCACTGTGAGTGAACTGAATGTTCATGAGGGGGATTATGTGACCGAAGGTATGACCATCCTTAAAACACAGGCATTGGGCAGTTTGTGGGTAGAGGCGCAATTGTACGGCGACGAAGCTGGCGGATTGCGGGTTGGTCAGTTAATAAATGTATCTTTCCCCGATTTGAACGGGCAAACCATTCAGGGCCGGATATCCTTTATTAATCCTGAATTGTCGGATGCTTCAAAAGTTGATTTGGTACGGATCAGCATCACTAACCCGCAAGCTTTATTACGACCGGGTATGCAGGCCAATGTCAGTATCGGCGGAGGTAGCCGCTCGCTGGCAGTACCCGCTTCAGCAGTGATCACCTCCGGCAAAGGTAGTTTGGTATGGGTAAAAAACCGGGACGGAAGTTTTTCCGCACGCATGGTCGAACTGGGTAATAGCAATAACAGTTATATACAGGTAACCGCCGGGTTATCTTTGGGCGAGGTTGTGGTAACAAATGGCGCTTACCTCCTGAATAGCGAAGCCATCTTTAGAAACGGGAGTGATAAGACCGGTATGGCAGGTATGAAAATGTAATTTTCACCAAGCTAAGTTGCCATGTTCCGACATTCTTAGCTTATTCAGCCATCTACACTTAAAATATTGAGTCTAATAGGAGTGTGATTATCATGCTGATGTCACATTCGATCATAAGATGAATATTTTTTTTGACGATTTGAACAGTGTTCAATAATTTTGAGGTGTTTAAAAAATTAATCAACACAATCATGAAAAAAGTATTGATCACAGGAGCAAGCGGCGGTATCGGGCTGGAAACAGCCAGGCGCCTGGCTTCACAAAGCTACCAGGTAACACTGGTAGCCCGCAATGGCGATAAATTGAATAAGGCAGTAAAAAATTTGGATGGCACCGGCCACAGCATTTTGGTTGCCGACCTGACGGACAAAGACGACCTGCAAAAAGTAGCGCATCATTTGAAAACGGAGCGGTACGATGTCCTGATCAACAATGCTGGCGCAGGCATTTATGGAAAATTCATTGAGATCTCATTGGACGAGCAACTGGCAACTATGCAGCTTAATATGAATGCCCTGGTAACCCTGTCTTATGCGTTTTTACAAAATGCCAGGCCGGGAGATGCTTTGGTAAATGTTGCCTCCGTGCTTGCACATTCTTCCTTGCCGGGCGGTTCAGTTTATGCAGCTACCAAAAGTTTTGTGGCCAATTTTTCAGAGTCGTTATGGTATGAGTTTAAACATAAGGGAGTTTTTGTGATGGGCTTTAACCCCGGTGCTGCAGCCTCAGATTTTCATGCAAACGCAGGCGGGCATACCAGCGATTTTCCAAAATTTGTAATGTCTTCTGTTGAGGATGTTGCCGAAGAACTGGCAAAAGCCCTGGAAAAGAGGCGGAAGCCAAGGGTTGTGCAAGGCTGGAAGAATAGGTTTATGCTGTTTGGGTTTAAATTATTGAGCCGGAAAGCTGCTATAAACATTATGGGACAACTTAGTCCCGGCATGAAAAACTAAACGCCGAATCCTGGTACGATATTTCGTCACACGGTCAGCACTCTTATATTTGTATCTTATTATTATCTAAAAATGGGCATAGCAGAACGAAAACTGGAAGAGAAACAGGAAATGCATAAACGCATCTTAAACGGTGCACGTAAGGTATTCCTCGAAAAAGGCTATGAACAGGCCAGTATGCGTAGTATTGCCAACGAGATCAACTACAGCCCCGGATCGCTTTATTTTTATTTCAAGGATAAAAGTGAGATATTCCAGGAGCTACACAAGGAAGGATTTCAGTTACTGCTCAACCAGTTTAAAGTTTTAGACAAAGTGGGGGACCCTTTTGAGCGTCTGAAAGCGATGGGGCGCATCTTTATCCAATTTGCACAGGAAAACAAGGATTATTATAACCTGATGTTCCTGGTTGAAGAACCGGCAAAAATACCGGAAGATGAGGGTGGTTTTAAGATAGCACAGGAAGCGATCGATCGCCTCTTCTCGGTGGTTAAAGACTGCCAGCAAAAAGGAAGATTCAAAGATTTAGATACGGAGGATCTGACCTTTATGATCCTTTCTGCGATGCATGGCATTTGTGCCCTCTTTTGTAAAGACCGCACAGCAAGTTTTATGGGCAAAACGAATGAAGAACTGATGCAGAGCGGCTACGAGTGTTTTGTGGCGCTTCTTGAAAAAAGTTGAACCCTTTTTTTTGATAGTTTATTGAACAATGTTTAAAATTATAACAGTGATTAAAAATGAAACCTAAAACGCACAAAAGATATGGTTTTGTCCTGGTGGCGGCAGTCGTAGTGGCTGCTCCATCAGCAAAAGCACAAAGCAGGTTGGATGAATACATCCGGGACGGACTGACCTCTAATCAAAGCATCAAACAGCAAGCGTTTGTGCTCGAAAAGAATGTTTATGCGCTGAAGGAAGCAAAAAGCATGTTTTTGCCTGAAGTTTCCTTTTCGACCACCTACACAAAAGCTGATGGCGGGCGCACCATTGATTTCCCGGCAGGAGACTTGTTGAACGGAGCATATGCAACGCTAAACCAACTGACGGGAAGCAATGCCTTTCCGCAGCTTCAAAACCAACACATTTTGATCAACCCCGACAACTTTTATGACGCTAAATTTCGCACAACCCTTCCTATTTTAAATGCGGAACTGATCTATAACAAAAAGATCAGACAGCAACAGGTTGATTTGCAAAAAGCGGAGGTATTACTCTACAAACGCGAGCTGGTCAAAGAGATCAAAACAGCCTATTATAACTATCTGAAAGCTATCAATGCCACAAGCATCTATGAATCATCGCTGCGACTGGTTGAAGAAGGGCTGCGAATCAATACTAAGCTGTACGACAACAGCAAGGTGAACCGGACGGCTGTTATCAGGAGTCAGAATGAAGTTTCCAGGATCAATGCTTCGTTTACCTCAGCAAAGAAAACCGCCGAGTCTGCACGCTATTATTTTAATTTCCTGTTGAACCGTCCGCTAACCGATAGCATACAGGTGGATTCTATCACCGCTTTGCCCGCGCAGCAACAACTGTTGGGCAATAATATCAGCGGCCGGGAGGAATTAGCTAAGCTCCGGATAGTAAAGGACATTAATGGCAACCTGAACGGCCTTGCCAAATCATACCTAATTCCGAAGGTAGGTACGTCTGTTGATCTGGGTTCGCAAGCTTTTGACTGGAAGTTCAACAGTCAGAGCCGCTATTATTTATTTGGCGTTTCCCTGGAATGGAACCTGTTTTCATCAGGGAAAAACAACTACCGGGTAAAACAAACGATTGCCGACCGCGAGGCCATAGCCGCTCAGACCGATTACGTTCAGCAGCAATTGCTTACTGAGCTTAAAGTCCGCCAGGCTGATATGCAAAGCGCAATTGCTCAATACAGCGCGGCACAATCCCAATTAAAAGCCAGCCAGACCTATTACAGTGATATGCTGAAATTATACAAGGAAGGAATGGTCATTTATATAGAACTGCTGGATGCCCAGAATCAATTGATCGATGCACAGTTGCATGCCAATATTGCCCTGTTCGATACCTGGATTGCCAATACTGCCATCGAGCGCGCCACTGCCAGTTTCACTATTCAATAACTAAAACATCATGAAAAAAAATCAATTACTCTTCGGTTTGGTTGCCACCGTGCTTCTGTTAGCTTCCTGCAAACATGAGCAAAAGGCCAAAAATGCACTTGGTGAATCTGATATCATTCCCGTTAAGGTTTCCGCTGTGTCTATGTTGGAAATACCTGGCCATATCAGTGCGACAGGTTTGGTAAGTACAGAAGATGAAGCCAAATACTCGTTTAAAATAGGCGGTGTCATCAGTCGCATTTTCGTAGAAGAAGGCCAGTTCTTTAAAAAGGGCCAGTTACTGGCTTCGCTAAATTCCACTGAAATATCCGCCGGGCTCACCCAGTCGAGTCTGGGTGTGGAGAAGGCGGAGCGTGACTACGCCCGCGCGGTGAACCTTTATAAGGACAGCGTTTTTACGTTGGAGCAATTACAGAATACCAAGACCGCTTTGGATGTTGCCCGCAAAGGCCGGGAGGCGACCGCATTTAACGAACGTTATTCAAAGATATACGCTGCTACCGATGGCTTTGTGAGCAAAAAAATTGCGAATGAAGGAGAAGTAATTGCGCCGGGTATGCCGGTGCTGCTCATCAACTCAACAGAACAAGCGAATAGCTATACGCTAAAAGTTGGCGTAACCGACCGTGAATGGGCTATTATCAAGCCAGGCCAAACGGCAAAAGTGACGCTCGACGGCTACACAGGCAGGCAATTTGATGCGATAGTATTTCGCAAATCGCAGGCGGCGGATCAGGCGCTTGGCTCCTTCCAGGTAGAACTGAAGCTCAAATTAAATGATATAAAACCTGCGGTAGGGATGTTTGGCAAAGCAGAAATAGCGACCAGCCAGGGCGAAAATGTAATGGCTATTCCTTACGGTTCGCTGGTTGAAGCCGATGGCAACCAGGGATTTGTGTTTACTACAGTAGGTGCGAACAGGGTGAAAAAAGTTCCGGTAACCATTTCGAGGTTTGATAACCAGGAGGTTTACCTTAAAAATAAACTTGAAGGGATCGGCCAGATCGTGATCTCGAACAGCGCCTACCTAAACGAACAGTCCATTATTAAAATTATCAGGTAAGGCCATGAAGATTACAAATTTTGCAGTTAAAAACTACCAGTTCACGCTGATCATATTTTTATTGGTTGCCGTAGTAGGCGTACTGACACTGTTTACCATGCCGCGGTCGGAAGATCCGACCACCCATCCGCCGCAGTACCTGATCACGGTAATCTATCCGGGTACCAGTCCGAAAGATATGGAAGAACAAGTGGTAAAACCGATTGAAAACAAAATCTACGGGCTGGAAAACATCGAAAAGATCCTGACTACGATAGAGGATGGCGTAGCCGTCATCCAGCCGAAGTTTAAATATGGCGTAGATGTTGACAATAAGTACCAGGAAATCTCCACCGAGATCAATGCTTTGAAAAACAGTGAGCTTCCAAAGGATATCTATATGATCAAAACAGAAAAGATTTCCTCCTCGGATGTCAAGGTACTGCAGGTGGCATTGGTTTCTGATAATGCTTCAGGCAAATTATTAAGGGATGAAGCAGATGTTTTGAAAACACGCCTGGAGAAGATCACCAATCTAAAAAACGTCAGGTATTTCGGAATGCCGGAGCAGGAAATCCGGATCGATATGCAGCTCGACAAACTCGCTCAGCTAAAAATACCGCTCAATGTAGTGATTGGCAGCTTACAGAGCGAAGCGGTAGATATCCCCGGCGGCAGTATAAACCTGGAGAGTAAGGTTTTTAATGTAAAGACCAGCGGAAAATTAAGAACCGTCGAAGATGTCGCCAATACCGTTATTTACAATGCTAACGGAAAGATCATCTACTTAAAAGATGTGGCCGATGTGAGCTACAAAGACGGAACGATCGACCATATTACCCGTTTAAATGGGCATCGCTGCGTGTTGGTTACAGCCGGAATGAAGGATAATGTTAATATCACCAACGTACAGGGAGAGTTTTTGCCTGTACTGAATGATTTTTCTAAAGATCTGCCGCCTAATATCCGGATGGTCAAAAATTTCGATCAGGCGAATATGGTCTCCAGGCGTTTAGGTCACCTGGGATTTGACTTTGGCTTAGCCATCGTTTTAGTGATCATTACCCTGCTGCCTTTAGGATTCAGGGCATCGCTGATCGTGATGATCTCTATTCCACTTTCTTTGGCCCTGGGGCTCATCGCCATGAATTTATTAGGGTATTCGTTAAATCAGCTTAGTATCGTAGGGCTTGTAGTTGCATTGGGGCTATTGGTGGATGACAGTATCGTTGTTGTGGAGAACATTGAGCGGTGGCTCAGGGAGGGTCACTCACGAAAGGACGCTATTTTGAAGGGTACCAAACAAATTGGTGTTGCCGTGGTGGGATGTACGGCTACTTTGGTCATCGCGTTTTTGCCGCTTGCCTTTTTGCCGGATTTGGCCGGCGAATTTATCAGATGCCTGCCCATGGCTGTAATGACCAGTGTACTGGCCTCCATGATCGTGGCTTTGACGCTTGTGCCATTCCTTGGAAGCCGGATATTGAAGACGCACACCCACGGAGAGGGTAATATTTTTCTGAAATATCTGCAAAAATTCCTGACGGTTTCCTATAAACGCGTGATGCCTTTGGCATTAAAGTGGCCCAAGGCAACCATTGGGATATCATTGGCATTAAGTGTATTTGCGTTTTTCTTATTCACCCAAACAGGCTTTAAACTTTTCCCAACTTCCGAAAAACCGATGTTTCTCATCAATATTAAAATGCCTTTACAGGCAGATATCCCGGAAAGTGACCGAGTGACCAAACTGGTGGAAGGCGAACTAAAGAAGCACAAAGAGATCGTTTATTATACTGCCAATGTGGGTAAAGGTAATCCGCAGGTTTATTACAATGTGCACCAGCAGGATGTGAAACCCGATTTTGCACAGGTGTTTGTACAACTGGATGAAGAGGCTAGTCCGAAAGAAAAAACGGATCTGATCAAGCAGTTAAGGCAAACGTTCAAAGATTTTCCATACGCGAGAATAGAGGTGAAAGACTTTGAGCAGGGAACGCCGATTGAAGCAAATATCGTAGTTCGGGTGTTCGGCGAAGACCAGGAAAAACTGCGCGCGCTATCCTTCCAGATAGAAGAGATACTGAAAAAAAATCCGGGAACTTTTTACGTCAACAACGAATTGAACACCTACAAATCGGATGTGAAAATTAAAATTGATAAAGAGAAGGCCCGCACTTTAGGTGTGCTTACAAGCGATGTGGACAAGGTGATCCGGATGGCGGTAGCGGGATTAACCGTCGGCGATTATATTGACAATAGGGGCGATTCGCGAAACGTGGTCATCACACTTCCGAGGGAAAAGTTTTCGAATCTTGACGCTTTTAAAAACCTGTATGTAAATAATATTCAGGGTACGCCGGTACTGGTTGATCAAATCGCTACGATTTCTTTTGAAACATCCCCTACGGCAATTAACCATTTTAACAAATCACGTTTTGTAAAAGTCACGTCGTTAACCAAAGATAATGTGCTGGCCAACGATATTCTGAAACAAGTGGTTCCCGAATTGAATAAAATAAAAATGCCACCAGGATATTATTATAAATTATCAGGGGAAGCGGAATCGGAAGGTGATACGCTGGGCGGCAACTTCCTTTCGGTTATACTGCTGAGCGGCTTCCTTTTCGTAGGTGTTCTGTTATTACAATTCAAAACATTTAAAGGGATCGTCATCGTGCTGTCCATTATACCCCTGGGTATATTAGGTGGGGTGATATTCTTACTTTTCACCGGCAACCCGATGTCATTGGTTTCTATCATTGGTTTTATTGGTCTGTCAGGTATACAGGTTAAAAACTCGCTGTTGCTGGTAGACTTTACCAACCAGTTACGTGCGGAAGGGCATAGTATAGATGAAGCCATCACCATAGCAGGCGAAACCCGCTTTTTGCCGGTGGTATTGACATCGATCACTGCTATTTGCGGCTTATTGCCGATTGCGCTGAATCCGAATCCACTCATAGCGCCGTTAGCGATTGTATTAATAGGCGGGCTGATCAGTTCAACTATATTGTCGCGAATAGTAACCCCTGTAATGTACAAATTGATTCCGCCACATTTGGAAGCGACACACATCAAAAAAACAATTGACTGAAACGAAAAAAATATCAAGACGAGAACTAATAAAACAAGGGACTTGTTTTATTAGTTTCGGCTTTATCTTTTCCATTAACAGCATTTTAAAATTTTAATAAAATGACAGGTAACAAAAATTTTGACGTAATCATAGTTGGCGGAAGCTATGCAGGACTTTCGGCAGCAATGGCTTTGGGACGAGCATTAAGAAATGTTTTAATTATCGACAGCGGTTT
>Ga0157373_10000122_pt1 | contig 59895 bp, 37 predicted proteins | sample C65metaG_FD_113460 | JGI IMG/M metagenome (GOLD analysis project Ga0157373, IMG submission 113460) | Corn rhizosphere microbial communities from Kellogg Biological Station, Michigan, USA - C6-5 metaG | ecosystem: Host-associated > Plants > Roots > Rhizosphere > Soil | place: USA: Michigan... | reverse complement strand
TCATTACTTAATTGAACAGCTTTGGTTTTAAAAGCTGGATCGTAGATTTTTCGCTCTCGTTTCATAAGTTAAAATTAAGGTTTTATGCTTAACTTGAACTGGACGCTAAATTAGGATATCCAAGTACATTAAACAGAGAAAAAGTAGCTGAAAAATTAGGCATAAGCGCAGGATATGTTTCACAAATTGTAAATACGGTAACAGGAGACAATTTTGCGCATTATATCAATCAATATCGTGTGGAAGCTGTTAAGGAAATGATGTCGGATCCGGAATATGCACATTATACTTTGCTCACAATGGGCCTAGAATCTGGTTTTACCTCAAAAACAACTTTTTACAATGCCTTTAAAAAAGTAACCGGTAAGACACCCAATGCATACAAAAACAGCAACAAATAAGTACCATTTTATCCATTTTTACCGTTTTGAAACCCTTTCTAATTTGATTTATTTGAGTTTTGCACTTAAATAATTCAAATTAACTTTTTTATGAAAAAGAACTTTTTACTACTCATCATTTTGTTTGCTTTTTGCTCTGTGAATGCCCAAAATGAAACTGATGCAAACCCTTATCAGAAAAACAATGAAATTAAGCTGAATCTTATCACGCCATTATCCGGCGCTGTGGAAGTTGGTTTTGAGCGGTACCTCAACAAAAAGTCATCGGTGGGAATCTCTGCATTATTTGTATATGATCATACAAAAGAAAACGATATGAATTACTTCGTTTCCCCATATTACAGATAATATTTCGGGAAAAAATATGCTTCAGGTTTTTTTGTCGAAGGATTTGGAATGTTCACTTCCATTGATGGAAAAAAAGTATACGCAGCAGACAATGTGACCTTCACTGAAGGCAAAGATGTTTACGATCTTGCACTAGGCGCCGGTTTTGGATGGAAAGTGGTTACCCGGAAAGGATTTGTTTTTGAAGCAAATGTCGGCTACGGAAGACTAGTCTTCAATGCAGAAAAAACAGATCACAATCAGGTTTTAAAACTTGGATTGAGTATTGGCTACCGATTTTAATATCAATTGATCTAAATACCAAACAGAGTAAGATTTTGCTTGTAGAAACAGCGCTATTTCTCATGGTATTACAACAAAAACCCACAGTGAAAAGGTTTCTATCCTCTTACTGTGGGTTTTATTTAAATTAAATATTTACTAAACTTTTAATTTGTTGGAAGACGTTTTAATTCCTACCAAACAAAGTCACATGGTTGTTGTCTTTCAGCAATTACTCTCTGTGATTTCGTTACATACAATCTAAGAAAGCAACGTGCACTAAGAGTAGCTATAAGCTTGCCTTGTATTTTAACCGCCATCGTGCCTCCAGACTGATCAAAATTGTAAATGACGATCTGTTGTTTAGGATAAACTCTTTTAAAATCAACAGTCATTTTAACCTGTTCGCCAATAATATGAATCAGTCTATTTCTATCATCTACAGCAAGGACGCCGGAAGGATCTATATTATATTCGTGTGGATCTAATCTAATGGCATAATCAGATTGATCATTAACAATTTCATCTCTTAAAGTAGCTAAGTTACCATTAGGAATAAATAGGGTATCAGGATTTTCCTCTTCTGATTTAAAGTTTTTACTTGCCTTTACAGATCCCTCTACAGTCAACTTATCATCCTTATTAGCCTCTCTTCCCATTCCGAAGAGTTGTGTATCTACATTGAAGTTTAACCCATCAAAATTGCCGTAAAGTGAACCATATTTATAATATTCATTTTGTTTACCCGAAACAAATCTTTCAAAAGTATGATCCATCATCCCCGATTCATTTCCGTAGAAGCCATCGGCAAGCATTAGTCTTGAACCTGTATTGATGGAAAATTCTTCATTTAGTTTTAATCCATATTGAGAAGCATAATTCCATTGCTGAATATTTAAATTGGTAAAATCTGCATCTGTCCAGAATTTAGTCCATTTACCCCATTTATCATCAATTCCTTTTCTAAGTTTCAACATTGGAGCACCCGCACCATTGCTACCACTTTGATTTGCAAATGCCAACTGATAAGAAGAATCACCTGTAGAAGCAGTTGTACCATCCCAAGGAGCAAAAGTCATAATACCTGCGTAATTTCCAGAACCTCCTAAACCGGCACTTGTAGAATTAGCAAAATCAAATCTCACCCTGCGAGGAGTAGAGTTTGGTGCTATATCATCTGGATTTCTTGATCCGTCTCTTGATGTTACAAAGTAATTGGTAAGATTTACAGAATTATTTCCGCTTATATATAATTGTTGTCCGCCTTCACTTTCAGAACTAGTGCTTAATTCGATTTGGCTTTTATTTACTGCATGTGCACCGAGGGTTCCATTTGGAATAACAGGGCTATGAGTAAATGTCTTAGTATCTGATATAGTCTCAACACCACTGCTTTTTACAAATAAATTTAAAGACTCGTTTTTAGTGTAATAATTTAATAATGCAGAATTCGTAAGGTACCCAGCATTGGCATGATTTCCCCAACCAAATGCAGTTTCACCGTTATTAATTCTTGAATCGTTACCTTGTGCAACAGTATTTACAGTTGTTCCGTATGTCGGAGTAAAATTGGTTCCTGTTAAAACAATACCATTACTGCTTGTGTAGATGGTGTTATTATCTGTCCACGGAACATTTACTATAGCTTGATTATTATTATTCAGTTGCACAGCATAAGAACGTCCTTTTATTTCTGTTACTGAATTTGGCGCCATACTATTTACAACATCAGAAAATAATCTTATCCCTCCAAGTGAAGTTGATGTTGCTACTGTAAGCGAGTAGGAAGGTAAAGAACCTTTTGTAACTGTAATTCCATTAGCGTTTTGAGTAACATCTGTAATATAATTACCCGAACCAGATACTGTAACAGGTAAACTAAATGCAGTTCCTGTTAATGTTAATCCATTTCCAGCAGTATAAGCTGTATTTGTATCGACCCAAGGCACATTCACAACTGCCTGACCTGCGGAGTTTAACTGAATACCATAGGTTCTACCGGCTGTAGCTGTAACTGCATTAGACGCAACTGCCTGTACAGTGTCACTGAATATTTCAACACCACCTTTATTAGTACTTGTTGCTGTAGGTAAGGTGTAAATAGTATCAGTAAATACTGCACCTGCCGGTACATTTGTCAAAACCTGAGAATCATCTATTTTACCATCTAATGCACTTTGTAATCCTGTGACCTGAGGAATAGTATGTGTATGGTTCACTGCTGATGCACCAACATCTGAATATGTTAAATTAACAACACCTGTTTGACCATTTACACTTTGAACTGCCCCTGATGAAATTTCCACAAAAACACTTCCGCTCCATCTGTAAGACTTATTGGTATCTGTTGTAACATATATTTTACCGGTCTGCTTTTCATTTGCTGGTAATGCATTAATTACTGCTAAACTTGCACCTTCTATAACATCATCAACATAACTTGGTAATTGTGTAGTCGGTATTAATCCAGCAGCATCTAAAGTAGCTACACCATTTGCAGCACCTCGTTGGGTTAATGGGATATACAAACCTAACTGCGCAGTAGTAGCATACCCTGCATTGGCATGATTTCCCCAATTAAATGCAGTGTTCCAATTGTTAATATCGGCTTGCGAAAAATCACTGGAAGTCCATAAATATTTTCCATTATTCCAGGCACCAGCATTATAACTTTGATAAAACAATCTATTATTAGAGTGAGAAAGCCTGAATGCAACAACGGAGTTTCCACTATCATCTCCATACGGCACGAATGTCATAGAAGCTGAGTATGTACTTGTGTTAGGCGCAGTGAGACCTATTGCTGCTGAATTTTTAAAATCAAACCAAACACCGCTCTTTAAATCAGTTGATGGTAAAGGATTTGTATTTCTTGTATCATTTGACCTAACAGAATTTATATCACCTCCTAAAATCCCCTGCCTTGGAACATCAGTGATTCCATAACCTGTAGCTGTTGTCGGTTTAGCTGTTAATGAAGCAAATGAATGGGTATGTGAACTTAGTGAATAGTTACTAGAATCCACAGAACCATCTGCTTTTAAAAACTGAGTAGCATCTCCTCCAACTTTTGCAATAGATTGTGCAAGAAATTTACCTGCAGAATCAAGAACTGCTTGACCTGTTGTAGAAATATCTCCTTGCGGTCTAAAATAGATAACACCAGCAGAGCTACTACCTGATAAAATTAAACTATCACCAGATGCACCTCCAGCTCTAAACATTGTATTACCTCTACTTTTTATTGTAATATCTGTAGTAGGAGTATTAATACTTCCATTAAAATCTATGTAACCTGATGTAAACAGATTACCATTGACATCTAATTGATAGCCATTTCGTGGAACTGTTGCGCCCGTCAAACCAACACCAACTCTGCCATTCGCCCATCTTAAAGCATTTTGTGTATTATATGCTGTACCTCCTAAATAACCATAAATTAGTGAGGTTGTTCCTAAGGTAGTTGTATCAGTGTAATTCCCATAATGACCAAATACATCAATAATTCCATTACTACCTAATAATTTAGTAAAATCTACTGCAAAATTACTTGTTCCTGATGTAGTTGAATAATCTCTAAGAATATTTGTCGTCAAACTACCTAGTCTTAAAGAACCAGTCAATGTATCTCCTGATTTCAGAAGATAATTTGATAACTGTGGTATCGCATCAACACTGTTTAACATTGTTTTCCATACTCCCCAAGAAGAACCGTTATAATTTCTTTTATAAGTTATATTATTGTTATAAGTAGTATATTCTTGTATTACACCATTGATTGTAGTTCTATAAACATTTAAAGACCCGGCATTAGCAATAGGATAATTTCTTGCTAAGGTTGCGTTAGCATCAGCAGTTTGATTATAAAAACCGGGCGTTGTGATCGTATTTAAACTATTATCGCCTAACGCTATTGGGGCTTTTGGAATAGAACCTATATTATTTGCATCAGTCCAGCTTCTGGAGGCCACTACTTCCGTAGCAACATTAGCAATTGATATATAGGAAGAAACGTCTGTTTCAATGGTTTGTAACCAGCCTTTCGACCAATCAAAATTTGCACCAGAATGGAAAGATACTACCCTTTCAACTTCAACATTCAGGTAGGTATTCCATACTGTTGTCGCTTCACCTATATTGATACAAACCATTCCAGCCGCATCAATTCCCACATTAATTATATTCGTAGGGAAATTATCTGAACACTCAATAATAGCCTTATGACTTGCGTTAACCGCTACGCCGGTTATCTTATAGAATCCAATTCTTATATTACCTAAAATTCTATTTTGCCAACCATAAATTTTTAAAGTTACATCAAACATTGTTGCAGATGTACTTGCTTGTGGACACTTAAAGCTCAAAATTCCAACCTGATTGGCATTACTAGATCTTTGGTAAACTTTATTGAAAACCCGTGAACTGTTTTCAAATTTTGAAAGGCTTCCGGAAGTAAAATTGAGGTTTTTATCCCCCATATTAATTTCTGTATTCGCAGGAATATATGAAGTATTATCTAAACTACCATCCGCCTTTAAAAAGTGGGCGGCTGTACCGCCCGTCACTCTATAACCTTTGGAGGTGTTATAATATGAGTATTTAACATCCATTTTAAATATCTTTACGGGTTACTGTGATAGATACAGTATTAGGTAAAGCAGAATCAAATTCAATATCTATTTTATTCGGATCGGTAAGTTTTATTCTGCCTTCGATTTTGTAAAATGTTACTGTATCGCACATATCAACATCAACATTTCTTGTCCCTAAGTTGTGCGCTATACTTGAAGTTCCGGAAATAGCAGTAGTGTATGATCTTACAATATTACTACCTGCAACGACTCTACCTTTAGCATCTACTGTAACTTCATCATAAGTTCCGGCAGCTACTCCTGTTGCAGCTAATGTCAACGCTGAGGAAACATTTGCAGAGCCATCAAAAGTTGTTGCCCACGTAGCGTCACCTGAAGCAGAAATTGTTCTCGCTGTTGTCAATTTTGCAGCTGATCCTGTGGTATTTACTGCTGCAGTACCCGTCAATAATGTTGCAGGAACAGCAGTAACAGGAATTGCAACGTTTCCTGAACCGTCAATCGTCTGTGCTGTTGAAGTTACTCCGGAAAGCGTAATCGTTCGTGCTGCCGTCCATTTTGAAGCGGAAAGAACACTTTTCGCTGCATCTGCCGTGTTATCAACATTACTTAAGCCAACATGAGATTTATTTAAAACGACAACCCCGGTTAATCCATTGACAGAATCTACAGCTCCGGAGGTGATATAAACGAACGTTGTACCCGTCCATCTATAGGTTTTGTTGGTATCAAGAGATACATATATCTTACCCGTTTCTCCTGCGATGAGGTTAGTATATGCTGCTTCTTTGTAGAATTTTCCGTCAGCAGTTTTATAATATCCTTCCAAAACATCATCCACATACGATGGCAATTGAGATGCAGGAACCAAGCCTGATGCATCCAATGAAGCAACCCCATTCGCTGCGCCTTTTTGTGATAAAGGAACATAATTAGCCAAATCTGCCGCAGTAGGCATAGAACCTAGAGATACCGTAATTCCGTTGGCGGTCTGAGTGATTCCTGTAACCACATTCCCTGTACCTGAGGTAGTAACCGGTAGTGAAAATGAAGTACCAGACAATGTCAAACCATTACCTGCACTATACGTTGTATCTGTAGAAACTAATGTAATTGTGCTTCCGGTTTGGTTGATCGTCATATTAGCTCCGGCTGCAAGGGTCACGTCCCCAGAGACTAGAGTTCCAGATGCTCCACCTTTCAGACGGGTAATCGTGTCTGGCGTTGTAATTACTCTGTTTGCCGACAAATCATAGGCTGTCCCATTGATTGTTAACGTTCTTGTTTTTGGCACATAATCTAATGGGTTTAAATTTCCATCATGCCAAAAAGAATTGATCGGTCTTGTGCTACCTCCAGCGGTTAAAATATCATTGTCTGTTTTACCTTCAATTTTGTAACCTACAGAGCTTCTGTAATAAGCGTATTTAATGTCCATAATTATATTTTTTTAATTGTTAACTGAATTATATTGGGTGGTACAGAATCAAACAGCACTTCAATAGTATTGGTGTCTATTCGTCTCACCTTAAGGGGAACTGTAAACATTGTAACTGTGTCGTATGCATCAATCACAAAGCTTAGTGTATCAAGATCATGTTTTATTCTAGAGTCTCCCCTCACTCTTTCTTCGTATTTGATTTTTTCTAAACTGGCTGCGTCTTCGATATTTTTGATTTTATCGTACACCTGATCATTAAACTGATTTTGATATTTGATTGCGTTCCAGTTTGAATATGTTCCGACAACGTTTATTTTATCATCATAACTTGCTTTGATGACATCGTCTTTTAGCAATTCTATCTGCTGCGTGTTTTCTTTGATATAGTTTACGATTTCCTGAAGTTCATCTAAAGAAAGATCGTTTGATAATAGTTTATTTTTAATATTTTCTATCTCCAGTGTCAGGTCTTTATCCGCATCTTTCAATTCATCGACAAAACCATTTACCTGTATTTTTGTGTACACGTTCCCCAACTGATCCGAACTGTCAGTTGTAGCAACATTGCTGATTCCGAGTTTATTTTTCCAGCTATTAACATGAGTTGCTGTCAAATTATCCGCATTCAGCAAAGCCAGATATCCCGAATGAGCCATTGAGTCTGCTAAATGCTGTTGGAAAGCTTCTGCACTTGCAAATGATTGAAAAGTTTCTTCAAACCCTTCAATACTTTCCATAGGGATTAAGTTTTCTTTATGATAAAAAGACAGAAAGGTTTCTTTAAACTGTGTTTGTGTTGGAAAATCTCCAGTTTCAAACCAACTGAAAATTGTATTTAGTGGTGTACTCATTTGATGATTGAAAATTAGTTTTGATAAAATTGATAATTCGGGAAGGTCTACATTATTCATAAGTTTAATATTCTATATGAATGCTATATCTTTTTAAGCTATTTTTGATTTCACCCTTCTTTATCAGAGTATTTGCGAATGAATTATTGATAAGATCATTACAAAAAAAACAGTGTACGTTGTAAATATTTGGTGATTGTATGTCACCTCAACAAATTCACTTACCGTTTTTTATAACAATTTCAACTTACTCTAGAGTATAATTATTCAGAGCTCAAATTTCAATTTTTTTTGGGTATTATAAAAGTTTTTTGCCTTCCCCATTCTGTAGTTGCAACAACCTTTATTATTGTAAAATCTGATGATACTGCTTTGTAATTACAAGTTCAAAATTCACTATTTTTTAGTTCTTATGAAAGTTTTTTGATCTCTGTATTCTGTAGTTGCAGTAGACAAAAAAATAGTATTTTACTACTTCTTCATTAGATGTCATATTATCTTACTCCCAATCAAATGCATAACCAGTCGCTGTAATAAAAATGAAAACCTATAAAAACAAAAGCCGGAGCAAAAAAGTTTCTGCTCCGGTTTAATTATTTATTTTTGTCCTAAGATCTTTATCATATTGTCAGGACCGGTTATAAATTTCCGTTCGGGAAATAAGTTTCTACCTCGATATCAATTTCTTCAAAATCGTCAGAAGTTTCCTTAATTGGTTTTTCGAGAAGTATTCCGTCTAGATAGTAAGTAGTTCCCAAATAGATTTCATCGCCAAAAACAACTCCATCTATTTTTCTTTTAAAGCATTTCCCAGGATCCGCTTTTATTATATTATTTGTCTGTATCATATATTTTTATGTTATTGGATAAATTTTTGCGGCAAAATAGCTCCAATTGGTTGCCGTTTTATAAGCAGAAACGCTTGCCGCGGGTACATGAATTTCTACTTTATCAATAATAATCCCGTCAGCAACTATGTTTGTTCCTACCAAAATTGGAGGTGTCGTTGCCAATACTTTTATTACTACTTTTTTAACACTTGTTTGACCACCGGTTGCAGTCAGAGGAATGCATCCATTTGCCATATAATTAATAGAAGCGGGAAATATAATAGTCATTTCACTTTCACCAGTTCTTAATCTTAATCTTAAACCAGATGAATCTATTCTTTCCAGACTTGTGCATCCTGTAAGATCAACAAAATTAGTAACATAATCTTCAACATTTGCATTGTTTATATTCGTGGTAAGCATTTCCGGAAATATTCGCGTGATATAAGGGAGATTGTACTTACCAGCTTTGGGATACTTGTAGGTAAACGAATATGCATCGTAAATCTTAACATTTTTAAACAAATTAATGTCTAGGTATTTTCCCATAATTGGGGAAATACCCAATTCTTCAACGTTATCAAAGTTGCCATTTATAACACTTGTATCATATAATTGAAAGGCATTTCTCCCTATTTTCTTGATGTTGGGTGGAAAAGTTATACTTGACAATGTGTTATTGTCAAATGCATGATCTCCAATAGTTTCTACATTTGTAAAAAATCTAAATTCATCAAAACTTCCACCTAAAGATGTTCCTGAATTAGTATAAGGATTAAAAGTATTGGCAGGTATATCCGTAACAGATCTTGCCTCTGAAAAGCTTAATTCACCATCACCATTAGTATCATAGATTTTTAATAATGTAGTTTTTCTTTGTATATCCGAAATCTGGATAAAATTGGTAATACTTGTATAAGTAAAATGAAAGTCGGGCCAATTAGCTTCCATAAAAGCTTTATCTTCTGCATAAATGTTTGTAAAAGTCCATTTTCCTTCAACGATAGAATGTGGAGTTGTATTACCCGAATCATCAATTCCTTTAGCATTTATAAGTGTAAATAAATTTTCACTAGAAGTACTACTTCCATTTAGATTATTAATTCTCAATCTGCTCAAATTTTTTAGATTTGAAACAATGTCATTAACATTAATTAAAGGACAATCCTTAATTACAAGAGTTGTTATAGAACTTGTCGTAAAAGTTAAATTAGAATTTTTAATAAATTTTTGATTATCCAAAATCAAAGTACTAGCTGTATTTGGTAATATTAGAGAAGTTAATAAACCACCTTTAGGCAATAATACAGAAGATATCCCTGTTCCTGCAGCGGAAATATTTTTAATACTTGTACAACCCGTTAAATCTATTGACTGTTTTAAATTTGGACAATTTGAAATATCTAATTCTTCTAAAATTGTATTATTACCAATAAACAAGTTTCGCAAATTTTGATTTGAATAACCGGAAATTTGACTTCCAATTCGAAGCCTCGACAAATTCATTGCTTTTGAAACATCTAAAGTACCAAGATACTTTCCTGACAAATCTCCAAGATCTTTAATTGCAGATGCACCATAGATAATAGTTTCTGTGTCGTTAAAAGTAATAGCCGGAGATTGAACTAAGGATGCAACATTTTTTCTAAGCCTCGCACGGTTGATATACGAACCAAACTTAATTTTAGTGTATCCGTCTTTCTGAGCCGTTAATAAAAAATTAGCATTTGGATGTACAACAGCCGTGCCCGAAGGTGTATAAAGTCTCATCGTAATATAATCCGAAGAGAAAGTAGACGTGTCATACTTTCCGTCCATATATCTGAATCTATTTAATAACCAATAGTTCCTGTGTGATTTTCTTGAGCCTTGTGCGGTGTATAGGTAGCTTCCGTTCCCGTCTATCACCAAAGGATCTATATATTTATATTTCGCATCTTCATTAAAAATACTTTCCGCCCATTTGTCAGACTCTAACGTGTTAAAATAAGTATTGCACTTATCATACGTTAGAATTCCTGAAGCTCTCATTTGCTGATACAAAGCCGTAATTTCAGTATCAAAAGCAACTTCAACCAATTTCCAAAGTTCGGATAAGGCACCGTTCCAAACGAACCCGCTACCAACCTGATCGTGCGCCTCTACCCAGTAATCATACACATTATGGCCTTCGTTATTAAGACCTAAAACCGTATCATTATCGTAAAAGATCAGATACCAACGATTGTTTCCTTCCGCATCTGGATACATTGCAAACATCTGATTTTTAGCGCGCTGATCGACCATTGCGAAAAACTCAGTGAATACATAATAAAACAGTAAAAATTGAATATTAAAATGATCTTTAGCTTCAGCTTTGAATTTTGCAGGATCATTTTTGCAACTCACGATCCATGTATGCAAAGCTTCAAGATTCGAAGTATCTTCATTATCTTCCGGATATCTTCCCTCAAAATCATTTTTCCACAACTTCTTTCCAGAACCATCCACACTATGAAAATCTGTAGCAATAAATAATGTATTATCTGACGTATTGTTTAAAAATTCCCAGCATTCCTGACCACCTGTAAAACCCGTTGTTACTTCATTCGACTTATCATTGTTAAAATTATATTTTCCTAAGAAAATACGCTCAGAATCTGGTGTTGCACGGTGAAAAATAAGCATGGGAAAACCGTCCATTGTGGTTCTAATATTAGGATCCACTAACTGAGGAGGCACTAAGTAGCCTAACTGATTCAAAGAATCTTGTGCAAGCCTCGCCAAACCAATGTTGTGAGAACCTGAAGACTCCATGAAATCGGCTTTAAAAGTAAATGTCTTTTCCGCCAATGAATTATCACGAAGCTTGTATTTTGAAGAATTTAATTCGCCATTTTTGAAACCTCCATTAAATTTGATTTTAAAGTTTTTTCGGGGATAATACTGAGAAGATGTCCCCTGAACATCAACACTCGCATTTACATAAGAAAACGATTTTGCAGGTTCTTGAGCATTTTCATACTCTCCAACAATTGTTTTTTTATCGCCCTTATAAGTTGGCAAATCTCCAACAATGGTTAAGCATGGAATTGATTGTAAACATTTATCATAGGACAAATTTCCGAAGGCATCGTACAATTTATTTCTCTCGTAAATGTTGACTTTTTCAACCAGGTTATCCATGTCAGCAATGAAATTAGACAACATCTGATCAGCGTTTAGATTATTATTGTAAACTCTAATGTTATATAAATTAATATTACAATCACTGCTTCCAATGGTAATGTTTTGAGGAGCTTGTTGTAAAAAGCTGTCTAATGAATTATACTGATATAATGAAGATATAATTCCATTGATATACACAAATACCAATCTTTGATCTGCAACCTTTGTAACGACTACACTTACACGGATCCTTTCTTCTTCTTTGAAAAAAATTGAAGTACCGTCCTGCTCAGAACTGAACGAAAACGAATTTGAGGTAGCAACAAATCCGACATTTCCATTTTTGCAAGAAAAAATAGTACTTTCACTGTTTTTTATATCTGAAGTTGAAAATTCAAATTCTAATGTTTTACCACCTGTTTTAAAATCGTTATCAAATATTTTAAAAGGGATTTCAACCCTTGCATTTCCGCTCACTTTAAGCGCTACAGAACCCTTTGAATCTTGAATCCAACCATTGGTACTGAAATCAAAATCAGTAAGCGTACATGACAAGTTTTTGTATTTCCACTCGTTTTTGTTAATCTCTGAATTGCTTCTGTTTCGACTACTTAAAAATAATTCCAAGCCTAACGTTTCGGCTTCAACTTGAATATCAAATGCCGTTACAACTACTGAAGTATTTTTCATTACAGCACCACATTTGAAAGTCACCTTGTGATTGCCCGCATCAGTAAATGTATAGGTAAACTTCTGCAAACTTCTATTCACCAATAATTCAGAAATCTTCACTCCATCGATCAAAATCTCAACATCGCTATAATTTGACGATGGTGAATACACCAGATATTCAATTGAAGCTGGAGAGTATTGATTTGCCACAACGTTATTTGCTGACGAAACCAAAGGCGTTAAATTCCCCGCCTCAACGCAGATAATATCCGTCAAAACATGATTACTTTCGATAACCTCACCGGATAAATCAGCAGTCATATATACTTCTAAAACATGAACTCCGTGCGACTGTGCAGGGACTTCATAAAGAAGCTCTTTGTTATTAATTGAAGTAACTACTGGCGGCAAGTCTAAACCATTTAATTTGAAATGAATCGTCTTCTCAACATTCCCGGTTGGGATATACCGGAAAATTATTGGTCCCGAATTAATAGTGGTCTTGTCGTATGTAGTACTTAAAGCGAGCGCTATTGTTTGAATATCATATTTTAATTTTCTGTTATTTCCATAACTGTCCGTTATACTGAGAGTAATGGTATTATCTCCCGCCAAAATAGATGACGTGATATCTATCTCATTGACTCCCTGACCAATGTTTTTATTAAATAGGATCGTGTTTCCTTTTAAAATACTCGCAGTTCCCCCGCCAGTCTCACTACCATCTACGCTGTCGATGGATGACCACGAAAAAACTATTTTAACTTCACTTCCAAATGATCTTACGAACGATGCAGGTATTTCAGATTTTGCGCGGAAAACAATTCCATTGGCTCCTCCGCTTCCCCCACCACCAGTTCCATATTCACTTTCTGACTTTTCTCCTAAAGCTGAATATGCGATCTGCTTAATGATCTTTCCGTCTTCATTCTTAATGAAAAACATGACGGGATAAGTGAAATTATCTGCAACTTCTTTATCTGATCTTTCATATTTTGTGAAATAAATTCTTCCTGTATATCTCATTTTAATCTTCTTGTGTTAAATCAATAAAACCATCTGCTCCACCTGCGGGTATATTAACCTCAAGCACAGACCAAACAAAACCGTCAAAGGAAATTATCCCGAAATTTTCAATCGTAACTCCTGAAGCATTTTCGTAGACTCCACTCCCTGCCCAAAACCATTTTGCTGATCCCGGCTTAACAATAATATTATCAGTAGGCCTTAAAATTCCTCCAAAGGCAAAATTTGCTTCTGGATTAACTTCAGACTCTTTAAGCAATTCTATCTGTTTCCTGTTTTCTTTGATATAGTCTACGATTTCCTGAAGCTCATCAAGATTATCATCATTAGAATCTAGTATTTCGTTGATTTTTGCAATCAGCTCAAGCATTTCATTATCTTTTGCCTGAAATATATTTACAATTTCCTCGATTTGCTCCTTTGTATAGACATTTCCGGTCTCTTCACCATCGTCTATAGTGGCGGATAGTTTGATTTTTAATTTTTCTTTCCATTCTTCTACATTCTTAGCAGTAAGATTGGATGCATTAAGTTTTGCGAGCACTACATAATGTGCGTTTTCATCTTGCAGATGATTTGTAAAAGTTGTGCTGGATATCGTTTTTTGAAAAGTTTCATTTAAACCCATTACCTCATCCATCTTGATATTTTCATCTAAATGACGGAATGAAGAAAAGGTTTGCTGAAACTGATGTTCTGTGGGCATATCGCCCTTTTCAAACCAGCTAAATATTGTTTTTAATGGTACTTTCATTATTTATTATTGAAAATTATTTTTGATAAAAATGATAATTTGAGGGAAAGTCTATTCTTGGTGGACTTATTGTAGATAAATAGAATTCTATTTTTTTGAGCAATTATTGATTTCCGCCCTCTTTTATCGTACTATCAATTAGTGAATTATTAATATGGTTGTCACCTTAGAAAACATCTATTTTCGCAATGTTTTTTTGTAATTTTATTTTAAATCAACTACATTCTCTTACATTTTTTCTATACTGTTTTCTTGGTATACTTTTTTTGACTCCAATGATTATTCACATTCTTTAGAGTTCAAATTTCCTGTTTTTATGCCTTTTATAAAAGTTTTTTGACCTCGCTATCCTATAGTTGCAATAACAAGTATTTTCTGAGAAATAATTATTTCCTTCAAAAAGGAGTAATTTATTCCATAGTATAGCATACAAAACCCATAATCAGAAGATTACTGTCTTCTAACTATGGGCTTTATAATAAATTACAGAGAGTTATTTTTAATTTATTATAGAGAGTGCTTCTTCATTAGATGTCATATTGCTTTGTATTAATTGGCTCCGTATCAAATTTGAATCCTTTATTAGCGGCTATACCTGTTATTTTACAAAAACCAGAAACCTTAAACATTGTCCCTACATTATCATGAGTCACTTCTATATAGCTGTCGCTATCATTGAAGATTTCAATACGCTGTCCTAATATTGGTTTTTGTGGTAATCTTACGGTTTCTCTTGTTACAATATAAATATGAGCATTTCTAGATCGTCTTACATCCCCATCTTTATTATACAGAGGATTAAGAATCAACTGCATAGAAGTATCATTAATATCAACAGTATCTACTGATAAATCTCCAGCTATCTGAACTTTGTCTTCTTTATTACCTGCCTCTCTTCCTATACCAAGTAATTTTGCATCAAAATGAATATTTAATCCCTCAAATCCATTAACTGATGAGCCGTATTTAATGTATTCATTGATTCTACCTGCGTAGAACACTTCATTAGATAAATCAACAAGTCCAGCTTCTCCGCCAATGTAATCTTCTTCTAAGGCTAATGTTCCGTAACCTATGCTATTCATTAATCTCACACTGCTGAATTGTGGAGCTTGTCCTGTCCCTAAATATTGGTCAATATTATTTAGATAAGATAAATTGGAATGGATATGAGAACTTCCTCCTGCTGGCGTATTCCATGAATTAATGTTAGCTTGAGTTATATTATTTACAGGATGTGACTTAGAAATAAAATTACTATCAACCCATGTTTGTGTTGCATAACTGCCTGATGAAATTCCACCTAAATTATCAGCATTCCTTGCGCTATCTACTCTAACCCCATAAGTTCCGGAGCCATTTCCACCTACTAATGTTGGATAACTAGGACTCCAAGGTTGTTCTGCATCTACATTTGATTTTGAAGCTCCCCAAGGAGTTGTACCACTTGAAATATCAAATATAGTATGCCCATTCCCGTAATTATTCCAGGTCATTTCGCTTAGAACCCGTCTATTAGCGATTGCTGGTTGACCTACGTAGTTCCAGTAATAAGGTGGTGCTACATCTAATAACTGATTTAAGTTGACGGCATGAACACCAATTGTACCATTTGGAATAACGGGACTTTGTAAAAAAGTATTAGTATTGGCGAAAGTTTGCACACCATTCAATGTGGCATAACTTGCCAACTGAGTATTTAAAGCAGATTGTGTGACATAGCTATTTAAATTAGCTGAGGTTAAAAATCCTTGATTATTTACCCAGTTCTGTGTTGCTAATGTATAGATTGCTATCTTTACTTGTTTCGTTCCTATTGGTTCAGCTGAATTATCAATTGAAACTACACGATTAACAGTTGTTTGACCGCCACCGCCAGTGGTTATAGCTTTTACCGAAAATCCTTGCCAGTACGACAATCTTGGAAACCAAAAACATAGGTTTCCGTTGATGTTCATTGCAATAATAGTAGTAAGATCAGCATATGTTGAATATCCTGACTGATTGATGATGGTATCTGCATAAATGTAACCCTGAACTTTTGTATCCATCGGTATACCCCCTCCGTACATATTACCTTTAATTTCTAAAAGAAAAGATTCTCCCTGAGTCTGCGAATAGTCAATATTTGTTGTGATTAATGTACCATCTGTAAAATCTCTATATGAATTAACAAATGCATCATCCTTACTATATTTTGTAAGCTGGCCTCCACCTCCCATAAGGAAGTAATCATCGGATGAATTATTCTTAATAAAACCATTTGAAGTAATATTACCATTAACATCTAATTCAGTTGTAGGGTTTTCCTTATTTATACCAACAAAATTATTCGCCCTGTTTGCTGATAAAATTGGTGCCGAATTGTTTAGTCCATTATTTAAACTATGCAGAGTTAATAACCCTGTATTGGTATCTGTATAGAAATCAAACCCATAAGAATCTAACAAAGTGGGTTCTGCTAAATGAAGAACTCTTTGTTTGCCTATGTTAGTATTACCAATAAGTAATGCTCCGGTCATGGTATCACCTGATTTGCTTACTTTTGAATCAGGGCTAAAATTACCTGTATGGAACAACCATTTGGTGTCATTCCACACACCAGCATCACCATTTCTTGATCTTATACCAATATTATTACCTCCATTATTATACTGAGCAAATAGTTCTGTAGAATATGCGTCATTCAAACCAGAAAAATTAATTACCGAACCTGAATAACCTTTACCGGCCCAACTGTAATCAAAAAAACTTTTATTTGATCTACCATCTGAGCCATTAGTTATACCCCCAGTAAAATCTATTCTATGAAAATTGCTATGGACAAAACTTTGTGTTGCAATAGGAATAAAACCACTTGTGTTATGATAAATATAAGGGTAATCAATACCATTATCTGTTGGTGTGTTCCCACTAGAAAATCCAATTGCTACTGCATTTTGTAAAGCGTTAATCTTCGAATTAGGATTAAAATTTCCGGAATGCCATAAATTACCAATTGTTGTAGCATCAACAGTTGCTTGCAGTTCAGAACCAGTCCAGCCGAGTAGTATATTATTACCAGTTGTTCCAGTCCCTCCTACTCTAACGTATTGTCCGACGGGTTGATAATTTCCTAATTGTGAATTTAGTTGACCTAAGTTAACAGCATGGTCATTTTGTATAGCATTTGGTATCGCTATATTATCAGTAAATGTTGTCAAATCAGAATCAATCCATACTTTAACGCCACCATTGTAATACAGTGTTAATGGTTTTTCATTAAATGTTCCAACAACAAATCTTGAGTTGTTAGATTGTATAAGTCCAAAAGCATTTGTATTAAAATCACCATCTAATACGTATCGGCTATATGCTCCAAAGAAGTTTTTAACACCACCTACATTCTGTTCGCTAGAAAGATCAACATAATTTGCTAATTGTGCAGAAGTAGCAAAATCTGAGATTGATTTGTCAGTACCATCACCAAGAAGCATATGAGCATTGCTTGAACCAGCTTTTATAAATCCACTTGCCTGTACATAATTTGCGGCATTCAGGAAACCATCATTTCCAATTGTTAATTTTTTAACAAAATCATTAGTGTTTGGATTCCAAGTACCTATGTAGAAATTTTCTTCACTCCAGTTATTTTCTCCTGCTGAAAGTGCCCAATGTGTTGAAGCTGAATTATTACCAAGAATTAATTTGGTTGTATTCGTGTTGACACTTGAGCCAATAACCCTTAAACTCTGAGTAAAAGTCTTTTGAGCATTAATATCTTGTAGTGTATTTGTAGTAATATAATTCAGTAAATCACCTTGAGTTGCTGCTCCTACATTAATTAAGTAAGCTAAATAATCTACAGTGGATTGCGGTAAGTTAACATTATCCCAAGCTGTTCTCCAAACTCCCCATGTACCATTAAAGCCACCTCTGTAAGATAATTCTCCTGCTGTACTTCCATTATTATAATTTATCTGTAACTGTGAACTTGTATCTTGCCCAGGTAAATTAAGCATTGGAGCATACAAATATTTTACGCCTCCAGCATCATTGCCTGCTCTATAAAACCCTCCTTTACCATAACCACTAATTGAGTCAAAATTATCATTAAGAATTACACTTTTTGAAACATAATCATTTAACTGACTTTGATCTACTTTAGCATTCCAATCGCTTGCAGCACCAAAATTTGAAGTTAAAATATTACCATCAGGTTGAATTAAAACTTTTTCATTATAAGTTATTCCACCATCTATAGAGAATTCATAGCCCAGCCCTAAACTATTAGAACTTCCACCTCTTTTATTTCCTATTCTCCATCTAGTGTCATAATGAGTATATTCATGACCTGAAACTATTTTGTCAAGACCTGATGATCTAAACACGTTTACATGGTTTAAATCAGTCCCTAAAAACTCAACTGCTGAAATAGGTGAAAAATACTTATTGGCTATTATAACTTGATTTGTATTCAAAGTAACATAATCATTTAAATTAGCTGTTGTAGCTAATTCACTAATTGGAACATGGCCACCACCTGCTAAAAGTACAAAACCATTATTATAACCTCTTTTAATAAAACCACCCGAAGTAATGCCAGATATGTCAATTTTAGCTAATTCTGATGGTTCATAATTAACATCAGGAGTAAGCTCCGTATCACCATAGAATGTAGTAGAACCGTCATTACCAAATTTAATTAAAGATGCGTATGATTTATCCGATTGGTATTGATTACTTGTTATGTATCTAGCTTGACCAATATAGCTACCAACAGTAGAAGCAACACCGCCTAAATAAATTGCATTTCCATCAGGGGATTTTGAATATAATCCTACATAATTACCAAATAAAGAATTATCACCTTGAATAACACCTACAGTACTAGCATTATTTAATTGTTTAGCATTTAAATTCACATTAGCTAATGCCCCTGTATAAGGCACATAACTATCTTTAACCCAATCTCTATTTGCTATTGTTTTCCACTCACCCCAAGTTGTTCCATTGTATCTATCTCTTACATAAATTACTCCTAAACTATCAATAGGACTATATTCTTGTCTAATCCAATCAGGAGAATAAATTTTAACAGTTGCAATTGCAATGGTACTAATAGGAACATTTAGCCATTGATAACTATAATAAACACCTTCTAGAGTTAAGTCGTTTAAGTCAATAACGTCATTATGGGAATTTGTTCTTGGAAAATAAGGTAAAGAGTTGAAAAGCTGATGACCTCCACCACCTGTCAAGAAATAATCATCGCTTGAGCCCGATTTTCTATATCCTTTTGCAGTAGTATGTACATAATCACTAGCATTAATATCTATAAAATTAAATCCATCATTATTATAATTCAATGTTCCTGCGTATAGACCTGGTTGAGTAAACCCTATACCTGGATAAATAGTATCTGTACTACCGTTACCTCGAACTTCTAAAGCGTTTCCATCATAATTATTTCCTGTAGCACCACCAAAAGATTTTCTTGATGGAATAACTTGAGGCGTATTCAGACTTACAAAATTATCCGTAACCCAATTCCTAGTTGCTCCTTGGATCTGTGTCCAATTATAAGCAATTGCCCAATCTATTGCACTTCCATAATTTAAAGTGGCAATATTTCCTTTTGAATAAATTCCGTTGGTAGGAATATTGGATGAATCAGCATAGACATTAGAAACCAATAAACCTCCAGTATATATATTTTGAGCTTGGTTGCCTAATTCATCTAAAATGACGACTGCTTTATCACTTCTGATTTCGTTCCAAGAAGATCCGTTATACCTTTGCCAATAATTCCCTAGCTGATTTGATGTTACTAAATTTAAATCAGAAACTATTTCTGCATTTGTTCTTCTACTGATTTTTTTTGTAGTAGGGTTCCAAACTAACACAAAACCGGCCTCGTTTGGAACACTTTTTACGATAATTTCGCCTTCAACGGCGACGTGATTATTAAAATATTCGGGTGCGATCATCAATCTAATCTTGCGGTTAAGGTTATTCTATATTCGTTCGGAGTAAGAGGTGCCAAAACATCGATCTGCACATCATTTTCGGTAACAGGTACACAGCTAAGATTTATTCTCCTGTTATCTGCATTTCGGTAGCAGGTATAATCAACGTTTCTTGTCTCCCAGTTGTGCGTTAATGAAAAAGTTACAGATGAGCCGTCACCGATCTGCCATGTTCTGCTTTTAATTTTTGCATCCAAAACAGCTTTCGTAGATTTTGGAGTCATTGCTTTAGCAGCATCAGTACCCACAATAGCTTCAACATCTGTAGCGATCTGAATAAGTCCTTTCACTGTATCTGTAGCATCTACAATATCAGGAATTCCTTTTTCTATAATTTGATAATTTGTAGCAACATTGGAAGCATTATCTGTATTAGCAATAAGATGATCCCCGATTGAAACGGGCTCATCACCCACCCAACCATTTGCCGTAATCACCCAAACCATCCCTGTTTTAATAGTAGCTGAAGTAATTGGCGAAGGAGTGGCCATTGATCCTTTAACTGTCGCAGGGATATAGCCTCCCGGCTGATAAATCAATGCCCCTGTAAGGCTTTGCCCTATTAAGTTTTCAATATAAGTTTTAATCTTATTAGATGACCATGTGTAGGTACCCGACTGCGTAGCATCATTCAGGAAAATGGAGACGATATCTGCATTGGTAAGGTTTCTGCCCGCTACTTTAATAACGTGTCCCGAACTATTGGTAAGAATCTGGCTTAGCAATAGAAGTCCACCAGTCTGATCTGTCTGAAAAGGATTATTGGTCAGCGGATAATCAGGATGTACATAATTTTGGGCTAAATTAATCCATTCGGCTCCGTTCCATTGATGCAACTCACGTTTATAATCAATTACCCAACCTGCAGGCACATTATCTGTACTCGGAAGTGTATCAAAATATTGAAATCTGGTACGTTTCAGTTCTCCAAAAAAATTATCCTGATGTGCATTATTACTTATTACTGCGTTATTATTCATGGTTGTTTTATTTTTATTTATGGTTTAACTTTTAAAATGAGAATGTTAATTGGATTGGGAAGATCTCCCAGCATCTTAATTTCTATGGTTTGATTGGTTGCGTAATCGTCAATATTGATTTTTTTACCCGTCACACTATCCCGGGCCTGAATGATCACATTTTCAGTTTCTAAGGTGTTTCGGAAAACTGCACTTCCCGTGACTTGTACAACTGCACTGGTAGGAGTCTGTGAGATGAGTAAAACCTTATCATAGATTTGCTTATTAAATTCCTGCTGATTTTTCGGACTGTTTAACCAATCGTAATCGAATAACAGTTTCACTTTATCTTCCCTGGATTCTCCTATCGGCATCGCCTTTAGAGCTTCAATGTCCTGTCGGTTTTTTTTAATGAAATCGACTATTTCCTGAAGTTCATCCAGAGACAGATCACTCGATAACAGTATCTTTTTAATATCATCAATCTCTAAGGTAAATGATTGAAAAATTTCTTCAAACCCTTCAATACTCTCCCTAGGAATCAGGTTATCTTTGTGATGAAAAGATGAAAAAGTATCTTCAAACTGTGTTTGCGTCGGAAAGTCTCCAGCTTCAAACCAACTGAAGATTGTATGTAATGGTGTACTCATTTAATGATTTAAAATTAGTTTTTGATAAAATTGATAATTGGAGTGATCTGTCTTTTTAGGCTTATTGCTTTAATAAAAATTCTCTATTTTTTGAGTGATTCTTGATTTCATTCCTCTTTATCCCCTTATCAATTAATGAATTGCATGGTCATCACCAAGAAAACCATGCATTTTATTGTATTGCTGCTAAAGCCAGTTAATCTAAAACAGACTTCCTCTGAAGGCAATACGAATTACAGTTTTTAAAATCTTATTTCGAAAAAAATAAGTCTGCTTCAGCTTTTCTACGCCTGATTAAACCGTTTAAAGTTTTTCCTCCTGCGGTAATATATCTCGAGGTAAACCAATCTTTGATAGTTTCTGAATTTGCTTTTTTATTGATCAATGAAAACAGAGTATCAGATCCTCCTGTGTTGTAAGTATGCGAGACAAGAGCATCAAATTGATTTTGTGTAAGAGCAACTTTAATTTTATTGCTGACTATTTTTTCATACGTCGGTAAAACAGATGAAAATAATTCTACTCCTTTTTCTTTATTAATTGAAGAATCTTTCAGGGTTACTTTTTTCCCGCCCGGATAATAGGTATTACCGTAGCCAATTGTCGGGATTCCTGCTGAATCCAAATAAGGTTTTGAACTAAATCCTTCAAATGATAAAATCAGGTTTATTCCTTTTCGTGATGTTTTCATTTTTTAAAATATTTATAGACGAAAAAGATGAATATTAAAAAGGTCACAACAATCGTAATTACGATCCAGGTTCCGGCTTGAAAGCCTGTAGAATTGATGTTTTTAGTCTCTTCAAAAACTTCTGAATCAATTTCTCTGTTAGCTTCTTTTAAAACAGCATTCTGAGCCGAATCCTGAAAAATATATGTAAATTCTTCTTTTCTTACTTCCGAATTTTTATTGTCGGTCTTCAGATAATGGTTATTGATTGCGTATTCTGCATTTCCTATGATAGAAATACTTTGAACGGTATCACTTCCAACAACATTATGGAAAACAAAAGGGTTGGATAGATCAGATTTTCCTGTAATCAATACCTCTCCGGATATTTCATTTTTCTTTTCTTTGACTAATGCATCGACAGCTGTGTTTTGAATAGATTTTGTGCTTTGTACACTTGCAGAATCTACTTTTACTTTCTCTGTCTCACTTTTATTTTCTTTATAAGTGGTTGTAATTTTATGTTTACTTCGGCAACACAATATGAGGCCACTGAATATAATCAGCAGCAGAATTTTTGTTTTCATAAGCTTTATTTTTTGAAATTATTTGGGTAAAGAAGCCGGGAGTAGAAGGAAGTTATTGTATTCGTAAACAATATTTCCCGACTTTTATCTTTATGTAAATATTTTATCTTCCTTCACATATTCTTTTTTAATACTTTCTAAGAACACTTCTAAACTTACTCTGTAATCAGGTTCCTGTGATGCAATTGTTTTTAAACTGACATCTTGTATAACATTCATGATATTAGAGCCGGTGAGCTCGTACCGTTTGGCAATTTGTTCTAAATTAATATCCTTAAGCTGTAATTGCGCAGGCAAATTTTGTTGCCAGATACGCAAACGCTCTTCATACTTTGGATTATTAAATTTGATGCAGCTATGAAAACGTCTCGTAAAGGCTTTATCCATATTATTTTTAAAGTTGGATGCCAAAATAATAAGTCCCGAAAACGTTTCTATTCGCTGTAACAAGTAAGAAACTTCCTGATTCGCATATTTATCATGAGCATCCCGTACATTGGTTCGTTTTCCGAAAATGGCATCTGCCTCATCAAAAAATAAAATCCAGTTTTTGTTTTCCGCTTTATCAAATAATTTGGCTAAATGCTTTTCAGTTTCGCCGATGTATTTTGAGACCAGCATCGAAACATCAACTCTGAAGACAGGGCGTTTCGTATACTTTCCTAAAAGGCTCGCTGCAAGAGTTTTCCCCGTTCCCGGTTCACCATAAAACAATACCCGAAAGCCTGGTTTAAGTTTTTTCTGCATATCCCAATCTTCCATAAGAATCCGGCTGCTGTTGTACCAATCTTCAATGCTTTTAATTTCTTTTAATGTGATTTTAGGAAGTATCAAATCATCCCACGATCGACGGGTCCGCAATAGTTCTGCAGGAAAATCATTGCTCATTTTTGGCAATACTTCTACTCCGAAAATAATCGTATTAAAAGCTTCCTGATGCACACTTATCTGGCTATTCGTTGAACTATGCTCTGATAAACCCGATAAAACAATAAGCTCTTCTTTAATCAAAACCGAATTGGGATCGAAATAATCTAATGCCTTCAGTCGCTCTGAAATGCTTTCTCCACCCAAAATATATTGAACAGTCTGAATTGTCGGATAAAAAAGTCTGCCATTATCATTAGTTACACAGTAATCAAACAACACACTACTTGGAAACTCCAGAAAAATACGCTTCAGCAGTGACGGATCCAGTCTTGGTAACAAAGCCATCAACAGAATTATAACTTCCTGATGTGTAAGCTTTTTCCCCGAAATATAGTTTCCTAACTGAAAGCCTTCATGGTCATTAGTTTTCAATTCGGGTGCTGCCGTATTAAAATCTTCTGAAGCATTGTTGATACGCCATTTTATAACCTCTTCTAAATGAGTAAATAATTTTTGTATTTGTTCTTGTTCCATTGGTTTTTTAGTCTTTTTTATTTTTAAAATTCAAAATTTACTCTTCTTCATCTCTTTCAATAAATTCTTGTTTCTGCTTTTTCAGTGTAGCAAATCAATTCTTTTTTGTCTTAAAATTTTTTGAAAAACAATTATTAATTGGTTACTAGAAGTAAAAGTTACTCATATTAGAAAGTCTTACCCAAACTGCCTGAGCAGTTATTTTTGTTGAAAGTCTTTCCCTTACTGAAATTCCTACTTTTCAAAGAATCAATCTTCCGCTCTCACGTAATCATGATCTACGCTTGAAAGAAAATAATAGCTCAGCCATAAGCTATTATTCTGTTTTTTGGATAAGATTCTAATGCTCTCACATCAGAAAATTCCAATATTTCAAGGACAAAAGGTTTCCTGTTAAAGAACATCTTACCGATTGAGGTATTTTTTAAAATAATTTCGCACTATAAAGTGGTTTACTTTAATAAACCTCAACCGAAAAGTTGTTCACCTATGAATAAAAATAACTTTTGTAACATCTCATTTTTTTATTGTTTTTTATTATTTAAATTGATTTTAAAATTCTCATTAGTTAACTTTTTTGATTAAGTTTTTCATACAAATAGTTCTCTGATAGAAGTGAAACAAAGTCTGAGTTTAAACTGTTATTATATTTGCTGTTTTATTTTAATCTTGTGCTCCTTCATAACCATAAGGAAAAACAATACATTCATTAATATAAACACTCAAATCTCCAGCAAAATTGAGTTTAGATAATATAATTACTTGTTCCTGAGATGAAATATTAATAAACTGGTCATTAAAACCAAAATTTGCAAATCTCTTAAGATTAGATATACCAATTCCAAAAGGCAAAGGGATATAAATATTTTCATCTTTAATTGTGGCGCTTAATCTAAATCTTATGGTAACATACTCGCTTCCTTCCTGATGTTCAAAATTAATTACACCATTTGCAGAAGAACCTCCCGACATAATAAAATCCTCAGAGTTGATTTGTCCTGTTTCTTTAATGCCTACTTCAATATACCCTATCTCACCAGTGTTTTTTTGAACTAATTTTCTATTGAAACTGGGATCTCCCTGAGCATTCGTTAAAGCTTCTGTTCTAATCCCGTTTTGAGTTATCTCAGTAATTTTGTTACTGCCTCCTCCTGTAGCATCAGATGTTGTTACTTTAAAAGATTTTGGTTTTATATCTAATTCTACTGTACCTACTCCTGCTGACATAGCACTTAGTCTGGTAAAAGTTTTAGTTATTTTTAACTCATTCATCGTGTTAAAATCTTCAGTAGAAACAGATGTATTAATACCCTCTTCTATATTGGTCATAAAGAACACCTGATCTGAGTTTACATATTCTGTAGCTAAAAAGTGAGAATTACTTACTCCATTTTTACCAAACTCTATTCTTCCACCTTCATTTTGAACTGTTATTAAACCTGATGCCGGTGACTCTGGAGTTGTACCCGTTAAAGGAATAGATTTTTCTCCTCCACCGTCGATAATATCGCCGACATTCACCTTGTTATTTAATGATGCTTCTAATCCGTCAACTTCTGTGATCGGAATTTTTGTGTTAGTGTGTCTAAAAGAAGAAAAAGTTTGTTGAAATTCTTTCTGTGTTGGCATGTCGCCGGTCTGAAACCAACTTAATATTGTTTCTAAATCTGTCATGTTATTGAACGTTTGGTTGTATGATTTCAAGAGCAAAATGCTTTATTAAAGAGCATCTACTCTATTAAGGTTGTAATTTTTAATTTATAATGTAATTGATTAAATCATTCTCGTCTCGTCCTAAAATAATTTTAATAGTAACGGGTTGCGATCTGAATTTTGTTCCATTAATATTAATTTCTAATAACATTTGAATAAATGAAAATGGTTTTCTGTGATGCGCAGAATATTTAAATGAACCAGGTCTGTTAAATGTTCCCGACGGAGCAAACTCGTTGTAATCTGAATCAGGTTTAAAATAGTTGATCGGATTAAGATCTATAATCATTTCGTTTGACGTTACCGAATATTCCGACTGTCGACCCCAAGATTCTGCATCCGACAAAAGCTCCTGATAATACCCTGCATTTTTTACATAACCACTTTTAAGTGTTTTTTGCTGTTTGTAGCGTTTAATGATGATTTTGGGTTGATATTTATCGATATCTAAGTCGGTTAACAATTTTACGTTTAAACATTTATAAGCTACATTTCTACTTAAAACATGTTTATAATCATCTAACTTTTGGGGTTCATTTTTTTCCGGATCTTCAATATTTATATGCCCTCTGCCAGATTTCTCGATATCTTCAGCGACATAGAAGTGATAGTATTTTTTCTTATAATCTCGAGATTGTTTTACATCCAATCCGAAACTAAATTCATTTAAATGGACATAATTATCGATGAACTCTCCAAACTGATTCTGTGTAGGATATTTACCTGTTTCAAAATAGGTTTTCAGTTCATTTCTTTGTATTAAAATATTCTTTTCTTTCATTGTGTTTTTTGATATTTTATTGTTTATTTTCCTGATACAATTGCCCTCCGGAGCCAATTAGTATTCATAAATTTAAAGTTCAAAATTCATCCTTTTTTTGTTCGTATGAAAGTTTTTTGCCCTTGCTATCCTGTAGTTGCAGTAAGTCTTATTTTTCTGGATCATAGACATATATTTCTATAGTTCCGAATTCTCCTGTCATATCAACAGGAACATAATCTTCCCTTGGCGTGAAAATATTTAGATTTACCATATGATCATCAGACCTTGCCGCCATACAATCTACCGGAGTTGATTTATTAAATGGTTTATTGATTTTGCTATTGATCCAAACTCTGCCTTTGGGGAACGCTTTTTCCATAAATCCGGTGTAAAAACCAACGTCATTACGGCTCCAAGTAATATCTCCAATTGTATTTTCTAATACAGTAAATCTGGGTTCGAAAGATTTTTCATCCACATGTAATAGGGCTCTGTAAATTTTATAGTTCCTTTTAGGCTCTGTAGAATCTACAATCCCTAAAACCCTTTGCCAATCATAAATATTTTTAGAATCCAGATTTGAAGCATCTCTTCTTGTTAAATAGCTGATATGCGAATCTGCTGACCAAAGGTGGTTTTCTAATGCTTCTTTATCTGCCTTATTTTGGAGATTGGCATTCACACCACCCAGTTGTTCCTGAACTGTTGCTTTGTCGGCTTTAACTGCAAGATTAGTATTCACATCAACTAATCCATCTTCAACAACTTTTATTCGGCTTACTTCCTGCTGAAGGGTAAGTTTGTCGGCTTTAGATTGGAGATCGGTGGTGAAAGTGCCGAATTGCTCAAGAACTGTGGCTTTATCCGCTTTAATGGCAAGATTGGTATTCACATCAACTAATCCATCTTCAACAACTTTTATCCGGTTTACCTCCTGCTGAAGCGTAAGTTTATCGGCTTTAGATTGAAGATCGGTGGTGAAGGTGCCGAATTGCTCAAAAACTGTGGCTTTATCCGCTTTAATTTCAAGATTAGCATTCACATAACTTAATCCATCTTCAAGAAATTTTATTTTATTAACTTCCTGCTGAAGAGTAAGTTTATCGGCTTTAGATTCAAGATCGGTTGTGAAAGTGCCGAATTGCTCAAGAACTGTTGCTTTATCCGCTTTAATGGCAAGATTAGAATTCACATCAGCTAATCCATCTTCAACAACTTTTATTCTGTTCACTTCCTGCTGAAGCGTAAGTTTATCGGCTTTGGATTGAAGATCGGTGGTGAAAGTGCCGAATTGCTCAAGAACTGTTGCTTTATCTGCTTTAATGGCAAGATTAGAATTAACATCAACTAACCCATCTTCGACAACTTTTATTCTGTTTACTTCCTGCTGAAGCGTAAGTTTATCCGCTTTAGATTGAAGATCGGTGGTGAAAGTGCCGAATTGCTTAAGAACTGTGGCTTTGTCCGCTTTAATTTCAAGATTAGTATTCACATCAACTAACTCATCTTCAACAACTTTTATCCGGTTAACTTCCTGTTGAAGGGTAGCTTTATCAACTTTAATTTCAAGATTGGCGTTCACATCGACTAATGAATCTTCAATACCTTTTATCTTGTTCAGTTCTGGCTCAATCGTAGCTTTATCGGCTTTTAATCCAAGATTAAGATTAACGCCGCTTAATTGTTCAAGAACAGTGGCTTTGTCTGCTTTAATTGCAAGATTTGCATTCACATCAACTAATCCATCTTCAACAATTTTTATTCGGTTAACTTCCTGCTGAAGTGTAAGTTTATCTGCTTTAGATTGAAGATCGGTGGTGAAAGTGCTGAATTGCTCAAGAACTGTGGCTTTATCTGCTTTAATTGCAAGATTGGAGTTCACATCAATTAATCCATCTTCAAGAAATTTTATTTTATTCAGTTCTGGGTCAATCGTAGCTTTATCTGCTTTTAATCCTAAATTAATATTAACACCGTTCAATTGCTCAAGAACTGTGGCTTTGTCCGCTTTAATTGCAAGATTAGTATTCACATCAACCAATCCATCTTCGACAACTTTTATTCGGTTCACTTCCTGCTGAAGCGTAAGTTTATCAGCTTTAATGGCAAGATTAGCATTCACATCAACTAATCCATCTTCAACAACTTTTATTCGGTTAACTTCCTGTTGAAGGGTAAGTTTGTCGGCTTTAGATTCAAGATCGGTTGTGAAGGTGCCGAATTGCTCAAGAACTGTTGCTTTATCCGCTTTAATGGCAAGATTGCTATTCAAATCAACTAATCCATCTTCAACAATTTTTATTCTGCTCACTTCCTGCTGAAGGATGAGTTTATCGGCTTTAGATTGAAGATCGGTGGTGAAGGTGCCGAATTGCTCAAGAACTGTGGCTTTATCCGCTTTAATGGCAAGATTAGTATTCACATCAACTAGTCCATCTTCAACAACTTTTATTCGGTTCACTTCCTGCTGAAGGGTAAGTTTATCAGCCTTAATTGCAAGATTTGCATTCACATCAACTAGTCCATCTTCAACAACTTTTATTCGGCTCACTTCCTGCTGAAGCGTAAGTTTATCAGCTTTAGATTGAAGATCGGTGGTGAAAGTGCTGAATTGCTCAAGAACAGTAGCTTTATCCGCTTTAATTGCAAGATTAGAATTTACATCAATCAATCCATCTTCAAGAAATTTTATTTTATTCAGTTCTGGGTCAATCGTAGCTTTATCAGCTTTTAATCCTAAATTAATATTAACACCGTTGAATTGCTCAAGAACTGTAGCTTTATCCGCTTTAATTGCAAGGCCGGAATTTAGATTGGTTAATCCGTCCTGAACAATTTTTATTTTATTAAGTTCGCTTTGAAGACCTTCTACCATTCCGATTGTAATATTCGAAAGCCCGGTTGACAGATAATTACTTTTATCATTTTTTGCGCCGCCTTTAAATAGATAAAGAGAATAATTCTCATCATTCACCGGAATAGCAATGAAGTCGTTATCTTCAAAATCATAAGTGTCTGAATGGTTTGCAAAATCAGAAATTGTAGTCTCAACAGCTTCAATTAAAGTCGTTAAACCTAAAGCCTCTATCTTTTCAGCCAGGATATTTCCGTTGCTGTCTGTGTAATCTTGAAGAGATATGAATGTATCGTGACTCTGGTTCTTCGTATAGACATTTCCAAATTCAGAAATATTGCCAAGCTCATCAAAATCATCAACAGTGGCAGTATTAGAAGGAAAATTCCCTACTTCAAGCATTGCTTTCCAGGACTGTACATTTTCACTATTCAGATTAGATGCGTCTCTTTTGGCTAAAAATGAAGTATGCGCATTGGCATCTGCCAAATGGAGCTCATACCTGTTTTTGTCAACTTTATTTTGCAGCAAGCTATCTAATCCTGCAATTTTATTTGTAGGAACAGGCTCATCTTTATGCCAAAATGATGACCAAGATTCTTTAAATTGTTCCTGAGTCGGGAAATCACCAGTTTCAAAGTAGGTGTATATTGTATCTAATGGTATTGACATATCGTTTATTAATTTTTGGTTAGTATTATAAAGTTGTGTTTCAGCAATAGCATACCCTCACAGGCTTATCGGTCGAGAATTAGCCATAATATAATATCGTCGAAATAATGGGGGTTTGCTGTTCCGGTATGGGTTGCTACAATTTCTTTTTTAATCTAATAAGAGAGAATGCAATCTGAACAGCTTGTTGAATAATGACTGAGTGTTTGTTATCTATACTTATTGTTCCTGAACTCTTTTTACCGTTTGTTTATTTTTCACCTGCAGAATAATAACATTCGATTCTTACATTTCTTACTTCCACTACCTGGCCTCCATTCCAAGAGGTTTGATTTTGTCCTGCATGTAAATAGCCTGTCTTTAAGAGTTTACCATTATCTTCATCATAGATATCACACTGTATTGACTGATCGGTTTTCCTAAGATCTGCATTGTAATAAAAAACTAAATAATCTCCAATATCATAATGATCGGTAACCGTATCTTCATCTCTGTATCTATCACTCCATCCAGCGGCTTCAATTCTATATCGAATAGGAACTTCTGTCTTGTTAACGAACTTAACACTTGTGTTTACAACGTTTATTTTCCTTCCATAATCTCCTTTTGAAATTTGTATGGGTAAACCAATATTATCCAGCTCTCCAAATTCAAATCCTTCAGGAATTGTATTAAGATTATTCCCGAACAATCTATAGATGAAATAATTCTGATTTAATTGATATTCCAAGCCATAATATTCTGTTTCTTTTAGATTTCCTTCTGAGATTTTTTTTGTTTTAAATGTATAAGGAGCACTGCCTAATAAGAATTGCTTTACCCTGAGACTATTGGTTTCTTCTAGTGTGATCACCTGATCTTCTTCATCCTGTGAACTTATAACTATAGGAAATTTTAAATTTTCAATGTTATTTGTAAAATAGTAAATGAATGCATTATCAATAGACGCCAATCTATTGGCAAGAATTATCGCTTCTCTATTGGTCATTACATCTTCCTTAAGTGTGAAAGAATCTATCAAATCCGAAAATTGACTTTGTGTAGGATATTTACCTGTTTCAAAATATGTTTTTAACTGATCTCGTGTTGTTAATTCTTCTATTTCCATAATATTTTAATATTCTTTGCCGCTTACTTTCTTAGAAAATACTGTTCTGTTCTTATTGTTATTTGTTTTTTAAGCCTAAAACTTATCTTTTCTGTTTACGTATAAAAATTGCGTTTCCGTTGTGTCGTTTGAGAAGATATATTCTTTTTTAAACAGATGAGTTTTTGCTTAATTTTAAGGTTCAAAATTCACACTTTTTTTATTCTTAAAAAAGTTTTGAGGTTCCTCTGATCTGTAGTTTCAGCAATCTTTATTGTATTCAGAATCAGATAAATAATTGTTAGATTTTAAAACCCAAAATTCATCCTTTTTTCATTCTTATGAAAGTTTTCGAACCGCTCTGATTGGTAGTTGCAGTAACTTAGCATGAAATATTGAAATAAACCATGCTGATTTTAAATTGGAATCTAATATTAGAATTACACGCACAAAAAAAGCCTGAATTATAAAATCCAGGCTTTACTTTTTTAATCTGATATCCCAATGGGACAGTCTATCTTTTAATCTAATTTAAAAAAGAAAAAAGCTACCGCTGCCCACTCTTTTTTAATTCCACTGGCATAGCCAATAGTACCATGACTACTGCCTTCTACCGTTCCATTGTCTTTGATGTAACCAATGGTTGAGTGGCTGCTGTTTTCTACCGTACCGTCTTTTTTTACATACCCGACAGTAGAGCCACTTTTGTTTTCTATCGTTCCATCGCTTTTGATGCGACCAATCGTGCTGTGACTTTTATTTTCGATTGTACCGTCGCTTTTGATGTAGCCTACTGTAGAATGACTCTTGTTTTCTATAGTTCCGTCACTTTTGATATACCCTGCAGTATTACGACTTCCGGATTCTATCGTTTGTGCGCTTACAATAGAGAGACTGAACAAAAGGGAACAGATGAATAGTGTTTTTTTCATGGTTTAAAGTTTTAATAAGTTTTTTTTATTGATTCAAATATTAATTAACTGAGTTCGGGTTAAGCAATAATGGTAAAATATTAATTTTGAGTCTATTATACATTTAATGCAAAGGTTGATTTTATTCTTTTATAATAAAGTTAGCAAAGAAGAATCAACAAATTGATTTTGTAAAGCTTTTGCTCAAGCTTTGTGAAGCGCATTTATTTGCCTTTGCTTTCTAAATAAATAGTTTAATTATAAAATCTTTGCGTTTAATGATTTAAAAACATTATCAGAATCTCTTATCCCGAACTGAGATTAATTAGGATTTTCGAAAGACAATGATTCAAAATGCACAACGGTTTTTTTAGATATTATTACCTGTTTAAAGATAAAGAGTTTTTTGAATACACAAAACTGAAAATTCTAAAATGCAGATATTTCTCTTCAATAAATTTCGAACTGTTGGTCGGTTATATTAACAAGCATCATAAATAATTCATGCGACAGTTAAGAAAAAACAACGTACCCATTCGGGAAATCATCTGATCACTTCGAAAAATGACTGTACACCTTCGAAAAGTCATCTAACTAGTTCCGGAAATCATCTGGTTGGGTCGGAAAACCTTCCTGCCGCTTAAAATAAGCATCTAACCGATCCGCAAAGCCATCTGAGTATTGTGGGAATTCATCTGTCTGTTCCGCCAAATCATCTGACTGCTTCGGAAAGCCTTCTTGCTACTTAAAGTAAACATCTAACCGATCCGCAAAGCCATCTAACTAGTGTGAGAATTCATCTGTCTGTTTCGCAAAATCATCTGACTGGGTCGGAAAGCCTTCTTGCTGCTTAGGAAAACCATCTGACCAATTCGAGAAGCTCACTGTCTGATGCAAAATGTCAACTGACTGTTTTATAGTAAAAAAATGTATTTAAAATACGGTTTTTCCTGACCTTTTGTAGTAAAATCTCCTCATTTATGATTTCATTTGCTATTATTTCTAGGTGGGATAGAGCATTAAAATTATTAGCTGAATAATCTACTCCTTGCGTTTGTTCAGGGGCTCTATTTTTCTTTAAAATTTCATATAACTCATCTTTATCACTTTTGCTAACAGCTATTGATACAGTTTTAAGACCTACACTTAAAGCACTTTCCAACAAAACTAAAAAAAAACGAAACTTCTAAAAATAGAAATTCCGCTTTTATAAAAATTATTTAATTACTTTACCTTTCTTCTAAAAGTTTAAAATAACTGCTATAATCTTTATTAGGAAAAGCATTTTGTAAGGCTTCCAAGGATTCTTTTAAATTTTGATAAATACCATCTGCTTTTAAATCTTCTAATGAAACTTCAGTGAAAAGATACTGCCAATCTGCTATACCCAGCATATCTAGAACAGCTTCAAAATATCCATTAAATGTCAGATTAGTTTTATAAGCTAACGCTCTATTAATATAATAAATAACAGGCTCATTAGGTGGAGCAATTTCATTTTGAATACTGTAAACGGCTACTTTGCCATCACCAATCTCCGGGCGAGTATCTAAAATACGAAATGTCTTCCACAGAGCTATTTCTTCAGGAGTTTGTCCTTTAAACCAAAGTTTAGCATCATAATCTAAAAGAGATAATCCTGGATAAAGATTTTCAATATTAAATTCTATTTGAGAAGCAAAGCTATCTACTTCAAGCCAAGCATGAAAATGGTATTTATCTATATTTAAAACATCTAGATATTTTTTTCCTACTTCTTCATAACCTATTTTAGTAAACTTATTAATCACAAAATTAGCTTCTTCTTCATCAGTTTCTAAAATACTAGATTTAATTTCTACATCTTCCAAATAATCTGATTTAATACTTGTTTCTAAATTTTTAAACTCTTCAGTGATTTTAAATTCCATAGTTATATATTAATTTTGATTTAAAATGTTATCAAATTGTCTAATTTAGCCCCCGCTACTGCACGAATCCTTTCGTGTGGTTTAACATTATAAGTCAGACATTTTAAACAAAAATATGATTTAAGTTTTTAAAAACATCCAGCTAACATACAAAAGCAAAATTGTGAAATATAATTCTTGAATAGTGGAACTTATGGTTGCAACTCATCAATTATTTTTTTATAAAATAAACTTTTAAGAAAGTGATTAGAAAATAAAAAAGCCACATGAAAGGATTCATGCGGCAGTATGGAAAACTTCTAAGAAATTTCGCTTTAAATAATATTTAGATTTTTTATTTATCCTTTAAATACTCTTCAAGTGAAAAGTTATCTCGATTACCTGGTTCAGAATAACGTTCTGTTTCAATAAATTTACCTAGTTTTTTAATATCTAAATCTGAAGGATTATGAATACCAGCTTTCCAACCTGTTACAACCATATTTAGACGGCTCGTATTTATTATCATTTTTCCTATGATTTTCAATTCATTTTCAATTTCACAAATAATAAAACCTTCAAAAAATACACTTTTATTAATCTCTCTTCTCGGATTAGTATTTGAAACATACGCGACCCATATATCACCATAAATTTTGTTTTTATAGGCGCTTAATTTATATAGATAACGAGGTTTGTTAATTAATGGATTTTCTGTTATTTCTTTTTCAGTTCTCTTAAAAATGCCAAAATCAGTCCTTTCAGAAATTCCTAAATTTTTTTCAACTCCCTCTATTGCCATGTTACGGAACTCTCGCACCGATTTATTAAAAGCATTTAAATCATTCAAATTTAAATTAGTCCAGCATTCAGCTTCTTTGGCTAAAAATTTTTCAATAAATTCTTTAATTTTTTTCATTGTTTATATATTAAATCCATTCGTCTTTATCAGCTCTTGCAGTTACAATACCTCCTCCAACTGACTCTCCGTCCGCTTTAAAATTATTGGCTAAATAATCTACTCCTTGCGTTTGTCTAGGATCTCTATTGTTCTGTAAAATTTTATATAACTCATCTTTTTCCTCTTTAGCTAAATGGAATTCAAAAGCTTTTAAGGTATCATCATCAGTTAGAATATAATATTTAGCATCAACTTTCATGTCAAAAGTAATAATTTTATCTGAATATTCATCAGCAATATCTTCAGCGCCTGCTTGAATTATTTGTTCAGCATCATACATCAATCCAGTATTATATTCTGCACTTGTATTGATAATATTTAAGGCTTCTTTATATCCCGAGCCTTTAAACCAATCCGCAATTAAATGTGCTCTGTGTGTACCTTCTTTATTTGAACTTTTTGCAGTGTTGACACCTCTAGTACCCGAAGGTTTTACTGATAGCGAATAACCATTTACAATATGAGTAAAAAGTCGTCCCTTATCCATTGACACCGATGCTTTAAATAATGGCGGAGTTTCTCCTTCATTTAGAGGAAAATAAGAGTAACTTAATGTGAAAACTCCATTTTTAATCTCTTTGACTATAGTCTTCGGGTCTGGTCTGTATCTGTTATGTTCTTTACCAGGTTTAAGATTGATGTCGCTATTTTTTACTTTTTTATCAAAATCTTCAAAGCTAATTGGCTCAGGTTTTTTCGTTAATTTATCGTAAATAAACTCATAAGTAATTTTATCAGTATTTTGATCTACAGATGATATTCTTGCTCTATAATGTCTTTTGTCACTATATTTAACAGATATTTCTGCCCCAACTTCTATATCAAAACCTGATTTATTAGTCTCTTCAACTTCTGTTCCCGTTTCATGTATATTCTCCGGACTCGCCGTATATCTATAGATAATTTTATCATCTTTACTTTCAGCTCTTAAAGAACTGAAAACAGGATATTTTGCCTTAGTTTTTTTAGCAACTTTATTTGCCTGTTCAAGAGTAAGCTTATTATTGTGGTTCTCATCTACTTTTTTCTCTTCTTCTTTTAAATAGATAAATCCGGCATCAATTTTCTTCTGTTTTTCGGGCTCATGGGTGTTGTCGTTTTTGCTTTTTCCTACAACTTTCCCAAGCAATCCTTTAGCCTTACTCTTAACAAAAGTCCAGAACTTGGTAATCGCTTTCACAATACGCTCTCGTATTTTTTGAATTACACCAATAACTTTATCAGCCAATCCGCCAATACCTAATAATGATGCTAAAAATCCAATTAATACAGGAATAGCTCTGCCCAATGCATTTTCTATCGATTTGGCTACGGCACCTACATTTCCACTGGCAATTGCTTTTATACTTTCGGTAAAGGCTTTTACCAATTCCATGATTTGTGCTGCTCGCTGGATGAAGAATTTCACGACATCTATAATCGCCATTGCGGCTTTTATAAACGCTCCTACTGGAGTCATTAATCCCATAATCCATTTGATACCCGCTTGTATTACCTGTGATTGGATGATATCCATAATGGCATCCATTACCGTTTCTTTCAGATCGGCAAATTGATCTTTTAAATGGTCCCAAAGCCCGGCAACGCCGTCTTTACGAACGATCTGTACCATTTCAAAACCTGTCTCCAAAACTTTCATTACAGGCTCTCCTACTACTTTAGCACCGATATCTCTGATGCCATTCCAAGTTAAACCAAGCATCTGAGTCGTGATTGAGAAAATTCCTTTTAAAGAGAATACATCTTCCGGCATGGTGATAGAAACATTTTTCATTGCTCCTGTCAGCCATCCGAAGAAGCCTGTTTTCAGGTGTGTCCAGATATTGGCTCCGAAATTGGTAAACCCTAGCGAAACTCCGGCAATAAGATTTGATAAGAAATCAATCGGATGTGCAATAATTGATAAAATCACATCTACTGCGCCCGAAAGTAGATCGGTAAGCGTTTTTTTGATATTTTGTATGGTTTCCCAAACTCCTAATGTTGCGTCTTTTAAAGCACTTAAGAATCCCTGGTTACGTTTTTTAAATTCGTCAACCATATCATCAACTTCTTTCAGCGTATTGTTGTATTTGGTTACCAATGAATCAATTAATGAAGATTCTTTTTCACTTATCGAATTTTCAAGTTGTTTAAATTGTCCCTGAATAGCATCGATATCACCTTTGACGGCTTTTTTAACATCAGCAGGCAGATTTTTTATAAATGTCGTAACCTTTTGACGACCAGAAGTAATTGCAGCTTTAGCTTTATTTAATCGGTCAGTTACCAAATTAGCAATAAGATTAATCGTTCCGTCTAATTTTGCTAAGAATAACTTTCGCCCTTCAGTAAAAAATACATTTACTTCGTCTGGCAATTTTCCGTTCCAGCCATCTTTTATACGTTTACCATATCCACGTACATCGTACCAGCTTCCGTATCGTTTTTCTTTGTACTCATCTGTTTTTTTGGTAACATATTTTTCAAAGGTATCTTTAGCAACTTTAGCACCTGCATCAAATAACTGGGTTACTTTGGTTTCCAGGTCGTTTAGCTGGGCATCTACAGATTTTTTAGTATCCGCATAAATTTGATTCAACTGAGCGACAACATCCTGATGTTTGCCTGTATTTTTCTCACCGGCTTTGTGTTGTTTTTGAGTTACACCATCCAGCATTTCTTTTCTGCTGTGATGCATACCTTCCATCGTGTTGTTGGTTTTGCTTTGTGCATCTTGTTTTGAAGATTCCAACTTTTTGTTTTCAGCTGCTTTAAATTCCCCAGGTGTATTTTCGGCATTCTCCTTCGCCGCTTTTTTGGCATTAAGCGCATTAATAAAAGTAGGCTCGTTTGAGCTCGCCAACTGCTCATCGGTAATATTATTTTTTTCAAACTGCTGCTCAACTGCTTTGTAGCCTTTGGTAACAGGTTCGCTTAATTCAGCGTCACCTCTTCTACCGGGTACGGTTGCTTTTATATTAACTTTTGAGCCTATTTTCGGATCAGGTAATGATGTCGCTACACGTTGCTGAATTTGTGATTCGCTTGGCTCTTGTTTGGCAACTTTTTCAATACTGCCTGTTACATTATTTTTGGATGCAACGACGTCTGCTCCGGCTAATTGATTAACCTTTGCAATATTGTTATGCGCTTCAAAATTCTCGACCTCTTTTTCATTGGTCGGCAATTGCATCTTATCGACTCTACTTTTTAATTTTGCTTTGAAATCGGAAGGTTTGAAAGGATTTGCCTTTTGTTGATCGAGTTTTTCTACCTGTTGACCTCTTGCTTTCGATTTTCTTTCTCCGCCCGGCACCTTTGCTGCTGCATTTGCTTGATTTTCAGCTTTCTCTTTAGTAGTATGGGTTCGTTTTGCTTTGGCGGTATTTTTAACTAAACTTACCGTTTGATTGAATTGCGGATCACTATGCGGATCGGTTGGGGTCGTTCTCACTGCGACATCTTCCTGCTCAGCAGGTAAAACCAACCCTTCACTTGCATCTGGTGTGAAAGTAGAATTTTGTACAGGATCTACCAAAACACCAGAGTCTGAATTTGGTGAAGTTGATGCTTCAGGATTACTGTTGACATTCTGAGCCATTACAGCCTGTTCTTCCACCGTCTTTGGCAGATACGTTTCCGATTTTAGGTCGTTATAATCACGTGCCTGATCTATACTCAGGGTGGTCATATATCCTTTTTCTATGCTTTTGGTGTCCGAATGATTGATATCTCCGGTTTCGGCAAGGCTCTCCTGATGTTTTTGGTACATTATTTCTGAACCCTGATCGTAGATGGTTTGTGAACCATGAACGGCTGCAGTGCTGCCATTGAGGTTTGCTGACCCTGATTTGGTGGCCGAATCCTCAGTTTTTTGTATCTGTGCACCGATTACTTCTGTCTCAGACAGAGGTATGGCCGATGGCTCTTTCTGCCTTTGGTTTTTGCCCTGGTTTTGGTGGACTTTATTGTCTTTTTCTACAGGTGTTGCTGCTTTCATTGACTTAGTTTTTTGATTACATATTATTTTAAAATGTATATAAAGCACAACCCTATGTGTTGTGCTTTTTTATACTTACCTGTTGGAGTGAAAAATCAGACCGTGATATGGCCGATTTTTTTTAAAGAATTTGAGTAATTAGAAGTGGTTAATCAACTTTGTGATGAGAAACAGGTAATGCTGAGCCACTTATAGTTTTTCCTTTTCTTGTCTCTTGAGTTCCAAGTTTTCAAGTTCAAAATTCAGTCTTTTTCTCGAGAATTATTTGATTTTTAAGTGATGGATTCTGTAGTTGCAGTGAAGTGTCTTTTTTAAATATCTATTACTGCAATGTTCTAAGCTTTTAGATAAAATCATCTGGTGAACGCATGTCTCAATTGATTAATTTTAATGACACATGTGACCCAATATCATTTTTTTCTTCATTACCTAATTATCTACGGAATCAGATCATCTTTCTTTTCTTCTTCTACATGAGTATGTCTATCTGTTTTAACGCCATATCGGGTTTCAATAAAAAGGCTCACTGAGGTGTCAATCCAATAAGGAAGATTGGTAGTGATCATTTTCAAAAATTTATCATAGCCATAGCCCAGCACAAACAGGACTCCTGTAGAATACCACTTGTCATGCAAATCGGCTCTGTTCATTAAATAACTCATGGTAAAACCAACAATGACAACTATTGCAAGTGTGACAAAATGTTCCCATAATTGTTTTTTCTCTTTGTTTTGTATAGAAACCAGTACCCGCAATAATCCTCCTGAAAATGCAATTGCAGTTCCGATTAACAGAGCTTTTATACCATCTAAATTCATTATATTTTATCTATTATTTATTTAAATTCGATTGTCTAAAAGCTTCTTAGGTGTTTGATCAATCCTGATCAAGTATGTATATATCATCTAAAAATCTTTTGCTTTTTCGAATATTTTCATTTTCATTTACATAAGCCAATTCGTCGATAAGAGCACTGATGTCTTTGTTTGGCTTTTGAAGTTTTTCATTATTTTTCTTATTTTTTTTCTTCTCTTTTTTTTTCATGGTTTCTAAAATTTAATTAAATGAGCTATTGTTTTTTTTATCTTTTAAATTGCTATTCCGGTAATCCGGGATCAAATAGTTTCCTGCTTTTCGGGGTTCAAGGTTTCGTATGAAACAATCGAACTAAAAAGCAAAAAACCATTTTCACCTCAGTATTTTGCATACAAATCTGAAATTGTGTAAGATGACAGGACAACCCTCTTTTTTAATATGATCGATGGCTGAGTTATTGAAGTATAATAACTTTGAATCCTTTTCTATCTTTTAGAATATATAAGTCTGAAGTCACTATTGCACCGACTAAGCCTGAAGGAGGATGTTATATATCGTTCTTTCCGACAAAAACAACATCTCCGTCAATTCGGTTACAATTACTTTCATCTGTTTATTTTGATTACGCTTTACATATTCAATAACAAAATCTTTTCTTTTCTCTACTAATTCTTTACTACGTTTCATTTTTTTATGGTTAAAGTTTTTATGGTTAAAAGTTTTTTTTTGAACTAGAAAAGTTTCCGTTTTGCTTATTTTTTTCTGTTTAATTTTAGCCAACAGGAAACCTCTAAAGGCCTATTTTAAAGCCTTTAAACGAATGTCTAATTATATTATTTAATTTTGGTTTTTAAGAAGCCAGTACCGGGTATTTTTCTACAGATACAAATCCCAACTTCTTCTTCTAAATCTCACTTTTGGCGAATACCGATATTGGTGTTTACAAAGAATCGATTTTTTATAAACCGTTCAATAACGAATATTCACTTCCAGTAATTGACTGTAAATAAGTGCAGCATTTTACTTTTAAATTCCTTTAAAAATAAGTGCGCTTTTCACAATCTGTTTTGCCTTTTGAGATGTATTCAACGTATTACTGATAGCTATAATTAATCGATATTTTATATATTAAACAGTAGCGCTACACTACATTTTGGTGTTTTGGCAAAACAAAGAGCTAAATAATGTTTAATTTGAATACTCTTCAAAATAAACGCATTTTTTTCATTATTAATATTATTAAAAACGAACAAATAACTTTTATACTGATCCATAAAACGTAATATTCGCATCTTTTATAGTAAAAAATTATATTTTCATTCTAATTAGCGCTTGATAAAATAAAAAGATAAAATTCTATTACATGATACAATATTTACGAAAATAACATCTAACTATTTGATTTAAAGTATTAAATTAATTCTAACCAATTATTTAAATATTAAAATAACCTTAAATCATTAATATATTTTTGTATATTTGTACCGTTCGTCCTTAACAACGAAACAAATATACGAACATTGTTCGTTTTTCAAAATAAAAATGTGATTATTTTTCGTATATTTTTATAAATAATTATAAACGTATCAAAATGAACTATTTAGAATTCAAAGAAATCAGAAAGAAACTAAAGATGAAGCAGGCTGATATTGCAAAATCTATAGGTGTTGGCACCAGAGCCGTACAATATTGGGAAAAAGGCGAACGAAAAATACCAGAAACAACTGCTTATTTCGTAACCAACTTACTGGAGGAACAACAAAAGAAGCTTAATATCGGCGCCTCGCCTGTTGTTTTCTCAGATCTTAAGATCATGAATGTTCCGCTTGCGAATCAATATGCACAAGCCGGCTATCTGCATAATTTTGCAGATGAAGAATATATAGAAAGCTTGCCTACAATTCCTTTCACTGACGATGTAGAGCACCGAGGCGAATACATGTGTTTTGAAATAAAAGGCGACAGCATGGATAACGGATCGTACGAAAGCTATCTGGAAGGTGACATTATTCTGTGCAGAAACATAAGACAAGATTACTGGATGAGCAAGCTGCATTACGACAAATGGGATTTTGTGATCGTTCACAAAGAGAAAGGAATTCTGGTAAAGCGAATCGTTAACCACGATGTTGAAAGAGGTATTATCACTCTTCATTCTTTAAATGAATATTACGAGGATTTTGATATCCACTTACAGGATGTCGCAAAACTTTTTAATATTATAAGTACAAGACGAAAAAACAACAGAAGATAATTAAAGAACTGCTTAACTGAATAAAATCCTCAATATTTGAGGATTTTATTAGTTTTCAGACTCATGATTAGCTCTCACAATAAGACGAAATATCGATGATCTTACCAATTTTTGGGTCTACATTATAAATTATACTCCAGTCAGGTGCTTCAAATCTGATCCATCTTATTCCATGCTGATTAAACCCGACAGGATTATCACTTTCAAATTCTCTTAAATTTCCCGGTATAGCAGAGGTTATTCCATCAATCAGGAAAATGAAGCTTCCTGCCCGTGGTTCTGGTGTATCCAGAATGACCTGCTTTCTCCAGACACCTCCTGTCTGACAGATACTTTTTTCATCAAGATCATAGTTAGCAGGTAAGCAATAGGCTTCTAAAACTCTTCGAACGCCCCATTTTCCTGATCTGAACTCAAATACATTCGACCAATCTGAAACTACAGATTTTGAACAGTGTCTTCTGGCTCTTATGTAATAAGCAGTTTCATTGGTAATAGTACCATCATTCATCTCAATAAATTCGATCGGTGTATAATCACTTCCGATGACCACCCTTACCTGAACAATATTCGTAAATTTATCATCGGTCGCTATCTGATATTCTATCGCATAAAGATCTGCTTCATCTACAGGATAATCCATTATTATCTGATCACCCTCTCCCAGATACACGTTCTTTATGACAGGGATTTCACAAGCCGGAGGAGTACATTTTTCAACATTAAAAGTACCTGTATGAGTATCTGACACTCCATTTGCTGATAACTCTAATATATACTCATATTCACCGGTAACCTGAACATTCGGGATACTTATCGTCCCTCCACTTGCGGGTACAGAAGTTATATCGTACTGAGTATAAGAGCCTGCAGAATCTTTTATCTTATATCTAAAAGAAGCAGTAGCACCCGTTGTCGGTATAGAAGAAGTATAATATATTTGAAATGAAATATTACATTTCGTTGTTGCCGTTGCCATTATATTATGTTTTTTATTGTTATTATATTATTCATTGATGTATAAGGGATGATTTTATCATCATAAAACCACCCCTTTCTACAGTATTCATTATTTATCCTCAACATAGACCCTCACTCCTATTTCGGCATTATCAAATACGCCGCTTTCAGCATGAAGAACTGTAAGCCTGAACGCATAATCTCCTTCAGCCAAATTGGTAACTTTCAGATTAGCCTGATTGGCTCCGATAAGCTGTGCTGCAGGACCTTTTATCTTTATCCAAGAATACATAAGTGTTGACGGCCCACTGTCCTTTCCTACTAATATAAACTCTCTCGCAGATAAAGGGACATCTGTAGATCCTTCTATTGCGGCATTAATAACAGGAATAATATTTTCACAGCAATTTTCTCGTGAAAAATCAGCACTATCGATGGCAACAGTCGGAGCAGCAGGAGCATCATACCAATCTTCTATAATGATATTCTGAGTACAGCCGTTAAGACTTACATTAACTCGTATCGTCGGAATTATTTTTGGATTCAGATCACGGAAAATGTAGCTAACATTTCCTTCAGCATCCGGATTTAAATTAACCCAATTACCATTATCCCAGAAATCCCAGGTATAAGTGTAATTTCTAAAGCCGCTTCCTGACACTTTAAAGTTTACCTTTGTTTCTCTGGAACCAGCAGGCGGATAGATAATAGTACCCACCACTACATTCATGTAAGATTGCGGGATAACTTTAATACTGCAATTGGTAGGTTTTCCGTTTACAGTAAAACTTATATCTTTATTATACAAAGCCTCACTTACATTTGACGGATTGAAGAAATATTTACCTTCTTTCACCTCTACACCTCCATCTAAACCGACATTAACAACAGCTTTTACATCGCCGTTCATAGGAAATACCGTAAAAGGTACAGGCGCCGCTTTGGAACAGATAACAGGATCTGGTAACGTTAATTTTACATCAACTTTTGGTGTACAACAGATGTACGGAAGCGAAAAATCTGCAACGACTCTTGGCTCTTCGTCAATTTTATCATAAACAATTATAAAGCTGCCTCCGTGCTCAACTCCGCGTTTATGCTCTAATCCCGGATGTTTCTCTACATATTCATTAAAATAAGCTTTAAACATGTCTTTATTATCGGCTAATTCTTGTAAAGAGACGCCCATAACATCAAACCCTAACTGTTTCTTATCTCTGATTTGCTTGATCTGTTCAAAAGCATCCTGATAAAGCATTCCCTGATGGCCTTCAATATTATAGAAAGAATTATTATCGATATTAAAATTCAAAGGAGTCTGTATATGCTTATCTGCAGACAGCAGACCACTGTCATATCCTAAATTATCTTTAAAAACCCGATTATTCGTTTTATGAAAATTCCAGGTTTTTAAAAACTCTTCTGTAACCTGATAATAAAAAGGAACCGCTTTATTGCTAAGAGGATTAAGCTCTTTTGACGGCGTAATTTTAATTTGCGCCTCATTTTCAAAACTATCAGAATATCTGAAATTCTGTGCCTGCTGTCTGAAACGATTGATGAGTAATCTGACTTTGTGGGTCTCTTTGTCATGATCTAAAACAGGCGAATTATAAAACTGATGTCTTGAAGAATCCAATTGCTTGTCTGAGATTAATTTTCCGAGCATTACATGTTTAGGAAAAGAAACTAAATCAGGAAAACACCTGGTAAATGATTTTGGCAGCAACTTTATGATTTCAGAATAGGTATCCATCAAATCTTTCACAACATCGTAAGCATACTGAAAGCCTGTTTTTTGAGCAAGACATTCGTTAAGTAAAGCTTTAAATCCCGGATGATCCACTGCTGGAATCCCTATAATTTGAGCAATTGCATTAATTCTGTCGAAGACTATTTTACCAAAATTATTTTTTTCTAAAACATCCTGATACATTTCTTTGAGATCGGAAGAATAAAACGGTTTTTCAGCTCCTCTTTCCAAAATAAGCCTTTCAACAATCACTCGTTCCTGACTTACAGCGCCCAAAACCCCATCTATAAACAAAGGATGTTTTTGAATCTTATCGCTTTGAAGAATATTTTCAATTCCTGCAGCTGTAGTAAGCAGTAGTTTGAGATTTCGGATCTGCTGCACTCCGTGATTGTCACAATCAACTCCTCTACAAGGTTTAATTTCTTTTTCATCACTTTCCAAATACAGCAAAAGGTATTTGTCTTCCAGATTTGAGAGCCTCTCAACAGACTGAAAATCGGAATTTGCCTCTTCGCTTGTTGCCAGCTCCCAAAGATCAATCTGACTGTTTGTTCCGATCGTAAATGCAGGATATTTTATTTTAGAATTATCATACACTTTAAAATGTGTAAAATCTTTACTGTCTATCTTGATCGTTTTAAGATCGCTCATAAACAGTTCTGTACTTACTTCACTTGTTTTATTTAAGGTCAGCAAATCTCCGTCGGTTGTAAGAGCAACACCCTGAGAAAGCTGTACACTATTTAAAAGACCTTCTATATAAATAGGTTTTGATCTGAGACCACACACAATACCTACTCCCTGCAACAGTACTCTGGACAAACGATCCTGATCTTCAAAAAAATCTAAAAACTCATTGAATTGGGGAGATTTTACATATTGTCCTTTTGTGAATTTGCGGTATTGGGTTGATATATTTTTTAATTGATTATCCATTATGATTCATTTTTTAATGATTTTAAGGTGATTTTCATAAACTTCTCAGGCAGATTACTCTACCCAAGAAGCATGTTTATCTCTACAGAATATATTATTCTACATGGTGAGATATTTTACATTATTTTGTACCGCCACAACCATTTATAATTGCAGATTGAATAGCACTTGCATTGTAACTTGAGTTCCAAGAACCACCTGTACCATCAGCCAATTCTTTCCAAATAAATTTCCCATCTATTTTTTCATTAACACCACTTCCAAGCACAATAACTTTAATTGATTTTGCTAAGCAAACATTTTTCAACCTGGTCATTTCTGCAACATCAAGACTGTTGGCATTATCATCATTACCTCCAGGAACAGCATCTGTAATTAGTATAATATATTTTGCTACATTATTTCTAAATGCTCCGGCAAAATTATGTTCCACAACTCTGCTTAATGCCATATCTGTTGGTTCCGGGGTTCCATATCCAGATCCAAGACTCAATCCGCCTCCAGGATTATTCAATTTATTAAGCTGATCAGTAAAAGTACCACTGTTATTATCAGACATTACTTCCATTGCGGTTATCCATTGGAACCTTGCTCCCACTCCGGTATTTATAAATTTCTGAGATGCAGGTAAGCTTGTATACGCTGGCGCAGTATGATAAGCAGAAGCAGTTCCCGAACCATATTCGTCTGCCAGTACAAGACCCAATCTATAAGCTTTACTACCAGATTGTGTTGCAATAGTTGATATAATACTATTTGCGCCAGTCTTAGCAGCTCCAATTTGAGATGACATACTGCCTGTATAATCAAATATGAATACTACATCCATACCCGAATCACATGGAGGAGGTGCGATCGTGATTGTTACCGTTGCGATATTACTATCTAATTCACCATCGTTTATATAATATGTGAATGAGTCTGTAGTGTTTGATGAACCATTGTGCGTATATCTGATTGTACCATCAGCATTTAGAGTTGCTGTTCCATAAGTTGGTTGTGTTTTAATAAATACAGTTAATGGTGTATTTCCTAAATCATAATCGTTATCCTTAACGGCTATATCAACATATTCTCTAATTTGTGTAGTAGCATGATCATTTATTGCTACCGGAGCAGATTTAACAGCGATAGATACCGTGGCAATATTACTGTCGTCTCTACCATCATTCACACAATAAGTAAATGAATCTGAAAGATTAGATGAACCGTCATGGGTATAAGTGAACGTGTTATCACTGTTTAAGACAACCGTTCCATGAGCTGGATCTGTTTTCTTAATCACAGTTAAGATGTCATTATCTGCATCATAATCATTACTCAAAACAGGAATAACTACTGTTTTACCAAGCATACAAGACGCTTTATCGTCCAGAGCAATCGGTGGAACATTTGGTTTTTCTTTTGAGCAACACAAGTATGGCAATGAGAAATCTGCAAGAACCTGATTGTTTGCATTCGATCCGCAGATCAATACAAAGGTTCCGCCCCTTTTAACCCCTGCCAAGTGCTCTAACCCTGATTTTCTTTCTAAAAACTCGCTCAGAAGTTCGCTTGCAATTTCTTTTTTTCTAGGATCTTCTTTTACAATCGTTACCTCTTCTTTTGACGGATCTGCAGCTCTTGCAAAGTCTACCTTATTTAATAACTTTAATTGACTGTCTAGTTTTGATAAGTTTAATAAAGCTGTTTTTGCATCACCTTTTTCTTTGCTGATATCGCTAGAAATTGACACCAATTGTTTTCTAAGCTCATCAATCGACACTGTTTTTGCCTCAGTGGTAAGCAAAGCATCACTTTTCCCGTCTTTTTGTAAAAGCAGCACGATGACATCAAAAGCCAATCCGTATTGTTTTTTGAGATCGTTGATGTTTTGATATGCCGTATCAAAAGGCATCCCAAGATGACCTTCAATTCTATAGAAGTCGTTGTTATCAATATTATAATTCAACGGATTCTGCACAAAGTCTTCTCCTGCCAAATTGGTCGTGTGATAACTTAGATTGTAGGTCTCTCTGTCGGTTTTAGTTTTTTCAAAATTCCATTGCGTTAATAAAGGTTTATCTACATTATAGTAATATGGAATTGCTTTGTCGCCCAATCTTACATTAAGATTAGAAGGAGTGATTTTTACAGGTCCGATATACGATTGAAATACGTTGATCTTCTGTACAAAACGATTGGCAAGCATTACGATTCTCTCGTAATTTTCGTCGTCATTTGTAGTTACCGGCGAGTTGTAAAAATGGTGACGGTAAAGAGTACGTTCTCCCAATTCTAATTTAGCACCCACGGAACCTAGCATAAGGTGTTTTGGGAATGAAGTTACACTTGGGCAGCAGTCAACATTCAGATGCAAGATTAATCCTTTTATTTCATTATAGGTATCAATTAAATCTTTTAGTAAATCGTATCGATATTGATAATCTTCTAACCTAGATACTCTTGGATACAGTAAAGAATTCAATTTATCAATAAGTACTTGTCCGCCCAGATTGACACTCACTTTAAACGTATCTGCAATTGCATCAAAGCCTTTGCTTAATTCTGCAGCAACATTAGTAGCTTTTTGAAATCTGGTTTTTAATTCAAATGCTGTGGTAACAGTAGGATCCAGAATAACTCTTGGCGCCTCTATTTTTGGTAAAACCTCGTACAGTTTCTCATACGCATCGTGAGCCTGGTAAATCGTATCTTTTGCATCGCTTTTATCAATAAGATTTGAAACAGATTCTGAATCTGCTAAAAGTACTTTAAGATTAGAAACCTGCTCTGCGCCGGCATTGTCACAATCTGCATCCTGACATGGTGATTCTTCATTAGAATAACTTTCCAGATACAGAATGATTACTTTATTGGATATATTTTTACTGCCAATGTCACTTAACGGTTTGAAACCTTCAATATTAGCACCCAAAGCTTTATACTCATCTTCTGTAACCAATTCTAAAAGAGGCACCTGCTTACCATCAATACGAAAATGCTCGTATCCTGTTTCGTCTTTATAGTCTCTGTAATATTTGTAATTTCTAGCCCCAAAGTCTATGGTAGCTTCTGATGATGTATTTCCTTTCTTGCGCAGCGTTACCAAGTCTCCGTCTGTGGTAACACCGCTGCCCTGTGTAATCTCAATGGTATGAAGCAAAGAATTATCTTCTGCTCTTGCCAAAATTTCGGGCTGGAGTGTTACATCTATATAAGTTGATTTAAAACCACACACTACACCCACGCCGCTAAGACGGGTTCTTGAAAGCCTATCCTGATCTTCGAAATAGTCTATAAATTCGTTTAACTGACCTTCCGTTAAGACTTGATTTGCGTTAAACTTTCTATATTGGGTTGTTATATTATTTAATTTAGCATTCATTGTTTTTAGATTTTTATATGTTTGATTGTCCTAATATTATTTTTCCGTCTGAGTTTTCATCATCCTCTGCTGCACAATCCAGAAGTTTTCCAGGTCTGTAAATATTGTTTAAGAAAGTAAGTGCGTCAACTAAATCACGGATACTGTTTCCTAAACTTGCAGTATTGTTTTTTGCTTTATCTGAAAGATATTTTTTTAGGGCAACTTCAAATCTTTCTAAGTCTTCCTGTGCGGTTTCTGTTTCGCTCATCCGGTCACCAACCCAGCAGATTTTTGCTAAAACATGAGCCGGAATTTCCTGCCTGATAACCGTCTCGGCATACCTTCTGAAATCCGGATCCTGGAAACGATAGGCAAAACCGGGAAGAACAACGCTTATACGGTAAGAATAAGGATCATAAACATCTATTTCGCAATCATCTTCACAAGAAGTCATGAAGGTTTCCGAGACTTTTACAGGATCTTTTTGTATAGGAGGCTCTTCATCAAGATCATAGGCTATTCTAAAAGTTTCACCAATCGACATACAGCCGATACCGCCCATAAGTTTGTAATCTTTTGTAGTTGGCTTTAGTAATAAGTGCTCAACAAGGAAAATACCCTCTTCTGTAAACTCATATTTTAAATATTTTACCAATTTCACAATTCCTGTTTTCAATTCTTCGAGTGTAGAATAAGGATTTGTTTTTTTGTGGGCAGCAATTACATTTTGTTCAACGGAATCATCTACGATCTCCAGATAGAAGTTATCATTCAATGAAACACGGATTTTTATATTTCCGATTAAGCAGAAATTCTTTTCGCATTTTTTTAATTCATCAATGGTTTTCTCAGGATTTTTCTCGTCTAATTTTTCTAAGGCATTGTTGAGATCTTCGAGGTCTATCTGAATGGTCTGATAAATCGCTTCATTCAGATTTTTGGTTGCAGCATACTCGATTTTGTAGGGTTTTACAGACGATAAAACAATATTGTTTTCGGCGTCTTTTATCTTCCAGGTATAGCTGTATTTACCATCATCATTCTTTGTTTTAATGATTGTAACAGGCGACTGAGATAAACTCCTCTGCGTATAATCCTTTAACCCCAACAGACGCGCTATTCTCTTCTGAACACCGGAAATATTATTGGTATTCCAAATATCTGAATCTGAAAACAATGTATAATTGTATCCTGTTCCCCGGTCTTTACTCAGTGATGTGTACTCTTTTAGGAAATTTTCTTTGTTGTTTAAAACAATTTCGTCCGCAGAATTTCCATACAATGATTTCATCAAGAACGTATAATCGCTGAATGTTTCGGCAAAACGGGAAATCAAATGATCTAAAACTTCATTTCGGCGTTCCACACTGTTATCCAGCTCTTCGTATAACGAATCTGTAAGTTGATCATCGTTTTCAATGTTATAATCAGAGACCAATTCATCAAAACCTTTGATGTTTTTAAGCGCCTGCGTAAAATAGGTTCTCGTGACACCTCCATTTACGCTCAATACTTCTTTTACTTTTTCAAGATGTTTGAAATAACTGGCAAGAATCTGATCAAAAAACAACAAATAGCTTTTTAATTGTTTTGCAAGAGCTTCTCTTTCGGGATTATGATTTCCTATAATTCCTGACATTCCCACTCCATACGTATCGGGAAATTCATTCAGAATAGTAGCATAGTTTGCAATATCGTATGAAGTTCCCTGTGGTACAACCAGTTCTTTATTTTGTCTCGCATCATCTCTCAATACTTCTTCTTCTCTTTTAAGAGTTTCTAAGTAATTCTGAACTTTTTGCTCATTGATATTTAGCGGAAGCGCACCTTTACTGTAGCTGAAAGAACTCAATTCGCAAAGCTCCGGTTTTCTGCCTTTTTCAATACAGATCAGCCAGTCGTTATTCTGTTTTACTACACTGTCGCAACCGGCAATAGAAATTTCATGAATTTCTTTAATGCCATCAATTTTCATGATTTCACTGATGATATCCGAAAGACGAACTTCTTTTCTCAGTTGGCTGTTTTTCAGTTCTTCAGTATCAATAAAGCCATTATCCAAAAGTGGTCCTTCAAAAATCTGATCTGTCGACAAACCTTTGTCGAGCATTTGCTGCAGTGAATAAAAATGAACTTCCGGAGATAAGTAATTGTTGATCGCTCTGGTTACTTTAGCATGTACCAATTCTTCATCTGCTTTATTGGCAAGTCCGATACGGGCACACACGGCAACTTTTTGGGTTTCAACCTGTTTAATTTCGGCTAAATCTTCACAAAGACTTCTGTTGGCGTGATAACGTTCCAAAATCATCGCTTTAACGCTGGAATCTCCGCATCCGATATCACTGGTATCAATATCTTCGGCATAATCTACATAAAGATCATACAGCCCTTTTACGTTGAAATCTTTTGTCTTTTCCCCGATCGGTACAAAGTCTAGATTTCCATTTTCGCAATCAACATACAGCTTTTCAGTTTTAGGAACCAGCCAGCAATTGCGGATTGGTCTTTTGGGTCCCGAAATCATGTTGATATCGATAAATAATTTCCTGTAGTCAAGCTCAGTTAAAGGTCTTGAAGGCAGAATTTCTGTAGCTTTTAAAAACTGTGTATGAATATTTTTCTCTTCGTCTTCAGATGCTAAGATATCTTCCATATTCAGATTCATTCTCATCCCGAGATCTGTAATGGCGTAACTTAAAACTTCCAGCGTGGTAATCCCGGGATCATGAGAATTGTAATCGGTCCAGAGTTTTCCTCCTAATTTTTCGATGTATTCAATACCTGTTTTTCTTAGAAAATGAAAATCGTTCTGGTCTTCGGTTTCTATATTTTTGGGTATACTTATGTGCTTATTTTCTGACATGATTATGTTTTCTTCTATTTATTATTAAATACATACTTGATTGGTAATACTCACGTTGTGTTGTTTGGCAGAGACCAAAATTGATTTTGGATCTACCTCGATCAGAGCTTGTTTTTGTATCACATTATTCACCAATATTTTCACCTCATCGATGTAATCTACATAATGCAGTTGCTCGAGGTAGGTAACAAGTTGATTAACATTCAGCACCACATTAAAATCAATATCTTTTGCATCTGTAAAAGCCCAAGGCGAAATGTATTTTTTGATATCTTCGTCTAGTTGCTTGAGGTAAAATGTTTCGTCATACTGCTCAAAGAATTTCACCTTTGCTTCTACTTTTGCTTCTTTATAATTTGGGTTAATCACCTGAGCGGTAACATGCATCGTATTTAATTCATTTACATAATTTTGAATTCTATTTAAACTTGCTCTGCTTACTCTAGGCTGATAAATGTCGAAAGCATTTTTATTTTTAATATTGGGAACCACCATCAAGGTTACATATCCGGGAGCCATGTAAGATTTTTCGGAAGTATGATTTAAACATTTCACTTTAAAAACCTCCGGAAATTCCTGTAACACCAAATGTTCGTAATCCCATTGCGTAATGGCTCTGTGCTTATGTCTCAATCGTTCACTTACACGTCTGTAAAATTCAGGATCTGTTTCTTGATATTTACCGTCAAATGAATTGTAAGGCTGGCTCACCGATTTTACCTGAGGAACTCTTGTGATGAGTTTTGAAATAGTGTTTGCAGCTAATCCGTTATTTAAATGAGAAAGATCATTATCCTGATTCTGGAAGGTTGCCAAAACAGCCTGTGTGTATATTCCCTGAATTTTGCATACCGCATCATAACTTCTTTTTGATTTCGCTCTTATCCAGACCAATCCGTCAGTAAATCTTGTATGACTGGTGTCGATATCTTTAGAAATTTTAAACTTTACAATACCGGATTCCAAAAATTTTCTGGTTTCATTTTGTAGTATATTACCCGACAGATCGATCCATGTATTGCCTGAAAGGATACTCCATTCTATGAATTCTTTTTCGTCAAAAGTATCAACAAGTGCGTTTTCACTTCCTTCCAGCATTTGAATTAACAGTGAAACGGTAGTTTGTGGCGTAGCTTCCAGACCGATGTATAATTCGCCTCCATTTTCGTGTACGGGAACAATATTCGGTGTTTTTACTTCTTTTTCGTATTGCCCGAATGCATCTTCATGATACAACTGTACATCTTCACTTTTTGAAAAGTCTCCTTCAGAATCTTTTCTTAAATAGGAGTAAGCACTTTCTTTTGCGCTGTAATTGAGTTCGATATCTTCAGCAAAAGGAATATAAGGTTCATTTGGAATCAGTTTTCCCAGTTTAGAATCACTTGATAATGCCAACGTATACAATTTGGGATATACATCCTGTAATGATGATTGGTTGAATGTCAATCTGATCGACTCACCTGTCCCTGATTTATCACTTACATTCCTGATAGAAAATTGAGTTTGATACCCGTTTTCTACTTTTTTAAATACATCAATATTATTAGCTTCCGGATACCAAATTTCTTTGTCTAACAGCGCTGTATCTGCTTTAAAATAAGCATCAGAACCTACCACCGGAGTTTTTAATGCCTGATAATCTGTTAAGCTAACAGTTTGATTAGGTTTAATAACATATCCGTTGTATAAGTCTTTTATAGATTCCGGAGTGTTTTTCCAATTGATGATAACGTCTGCGTTTTGCCATTTTTTGGAAAACATTTCAGGACATTTAATATAAAAATTGGATCCTTTAATCGGCTGTGCAGTAAATGGATAATAAGGTTTCTCTGAGTTTAAAACGCCATTATCGTTTTCTATCTGAATAGATTTTACTCCTTTTACATCAACCGATATTTCTATGTTTTTTATTAGTTTTTCTGAAAGAGCTTCGTAAATATCATAGTAATTTTCCCCTTCAATCATAAACCTTACAACCGGAAAGCTCGTCTGAAACGTTTCTAAAAGTACTTTCTTATTGTATTGTACAACTGCAGGGAAATCTTTTGGTAATGTAAAAGAAAGTTCTAATTGATCTTCTTCATTTTTAAGACATTTTAAAAAAATCCCCGATAGCCATTCTTTTTCACCACTACAAAGCACTTTGATATTATTTTGAATATCTCCTGTAGGAATCTTTTGTAATTTCTGACTAGAATTTTTATTAAAATCGATTTTTAAAGTGACCGTTCTTTCACCTTCTTTCAGATCAAATAATGATGAAGCCACCGAGAAACCGAGTTTAGCTTTTGGAAGCTCTTTATAAATAGATTTTTTTTCAAGAACTGTTTCATCAGAATTATATCCAAAAGGCCACCAATAATTGCTGTCTTCCGGTAACTTATCACCCAGACCATCTGCTGTATTTGCTTTCGGAGCCATTTTCAGCTCTCTTTTTTTGACATCGTTTAAAAAACTTTTTACCTCGACTACTTTTGCCTGATTGGCAATAAGGTCATCATCTGTTTTGTAAACTAGTTTTTTTCCTTTAGCATCTTTATCCCCATCCAGCAATGTGCCGCCGGGAATTTTTTCCTGAATTGCTTTTTTTGCCAATTCAAAAATCACATACGCTTTGTCTGATTGGGCATCGTTTTTTTCAATTTGAAGTATTTCGTTATAATAGAAATCCAAATGCCTTTTCGTCAAATTATTGAAGGCTTTTTTTGAGAAATCTAATAATTTTAAAAAGCAAACAAATAATGTTAAATGAGGAGTCAAGTTGCTGTCTTGTTCAAACTGGGACATAAGATCTGCAACCTGTTTTTTCATACTTTTATACTCAACACTTTCTCTGCGTGGGATAGCATTGGCTTCATCACCCAGGAAGAAGTTTCCCCAATTCCCTTTTGGTTTTGTATTATCATCTTTATCAAAATAGTTTACACGATTAGCAAAATTATTTGCGAATAACAGCCAATCAAACAGATCGAAATCGTGTAATTCAAGATTGCCCGGATCTAATTCTGCTAAAAAGCGCTGCATTTGTGATTTTCCTTCACGATAATGTGAAAATGTATCTGTTTTTTTCATTTGTTTATATTTATCTTTCTATGGTCAGATGCAATACTTATTGTAATGTTGGTAGTATTCAAAGTGGCTACAGACATCCCGTAATTCATTATATTTCAGTAGCTTCACCTTTATAAAAAGGAAAAACCATATTGCTTCTTGTATTCGTATTTCTTACTTCGTAGTCAATGTGTATCAAAACTTCTCCTTCAAGCTCGTCCTGAGTATCAATTTCAATACTTAAAATGTTTATTCTAGGCTCATGGTATAAAATAGCACGCTCCACGATTCCTTTCATTTGAGTGATCAGCGTTAAGTCTAGAGGTTTGAAGAGCATTTCCTGCAAATCGCATCCGTAATCCGGGAACATTACCCGTTCGCCCGGTCTCGTTGACAATAAAATAATAAGACTGTTATTGATGTCTTCTACATCGGTTGTCATTGCCAGTTTTCCTTCAGTCTCATTAAACTCAGGCGGAAAACTCCAGCCTATTCCCAAAAAATCTGTATTTATTTTCATACGTTATTTGTATTATATTTAGTTATAGCATCTTGCATCTGTAACATAGAGTTTTAGTTTTTCTAACTGTTTTGTTATGGATGTTTTACATTTTTATTTTAGTTGAATGTTATTTAAATGCGGTTTATCATTGTGTAAAACTTGTCTTTAAACATCATCCACCAATTAAAACAGTAGCTTCACCAGCACTTATTACACCTCCATGAGCTGTAGAATCTCCCATTCTTGCTGCTGGTTTTCCGCCTATCATAACACTTGAAGATCCTGATGCGATAGTATCTGGAGGGCCTGTACATACTGCTTTGTCTCCTACTCTGGCTGCCGGTTTTCCTCCGATCAACACGGTCGGTTCACCTGCCGGAATGATAGGACCTCCAACGTGTGGAGTTGTTCCCGTTACCATGGGACAGGTATGCATGTCTGTAATTCTTGCTGCCGGTTTCATGATTAATTAATTTTTACTTGAGATCCTTTTACGACAGTTACTGCTCCCGATTTAAGTTCAGAACCAGAGCTGCCTTCAGCTTTAAACTGGGCACTGGCTTTAATGTTGATATTGGTTCCTTCCATCGTAATGTCGCCTTTTGCTTTGATTTTGATGTCTTTTCCGCTTTCGATACTAATCCCGTCTTTATTTAGCGTAAGAATATTAGAATGCTCATCTTCTATCTTGATGATGTCTGCATCTTCATCCAAAATCAATTTTTTACCTTTTGGAGTTTCCAGCGTGTATGAAATTTTATCGTCATTAAAGATCATTTTCATTTCGCTTCGGGTTACAAATCCTTTTTCGTGATTATCATCAGAAGCTACAATGGGAGCCGGTTTTGCACTGCTGTTTAACATTCCAAGCACCACTGCGTCATTCGGGTCGTCATTGATGAATCCGATGATGACCTCATCTCCGATTTCCGGTCTGAAAAATGAACCTCTATTTTCTCCTGCATCCAGCGTAGCTACTCTCGCCCAAATTCCTTCTTCTTCGTTATTGATGATTGGGATTTGTACTAAAATTCTGTCTTCGCCATCCGGATCTGATTCTAATTGTGAAACAACGCCAATGTGCAACCCACTTATTGAAGGAATAATCCCTGAACCAGGCATTTCGCTCACATCATAAGTTTCTGAAAACCATGTTGGAGAAAGCCCGAATTGAGCATCAACCAGCCAATTTCCATCGGCAATTTCGTGACGAACACCTGTAACGTATATTTTTCCGTTGAATCTGTTTCCTACTCCCTGAAGTGTTAATGAAACTCCCGGTATTACCTCTGGAATTCCCTGAAATTGCACCCTTCCTCTCGTTCTTGCCAGCTGTTGGAAAGTTGCTTTTGCATCACTCCAATCTTGTAGTTCGTTTTGGGTAAGATTTCCGCCGTGTTTTAATTGTAAATCTTCAATTCCGAAAACTTTTGCCAAATCTCCTGACGTAAGATTTCCATTGAGTTTAATTGCAGGATCCTGAGCTTCAACTTCGGTCAGTTCCTGATCGGTATAACTCCATGTTTTGGCTGTGATTTTATTGAACTGATCTCTTGCATCGATCTCTCCGTCAAATTCATGTACAGATGATCCGTAGACTACTGTTTCTACTTCTTTTCCACTAAAATCTGGCTTAGCAACTTTTATGGTTCCGTTTTCAACAAAACAAAGTTTACCGTTGGCTTGTGCTCTGGTTAGCATAAAATCCCAATCTGAAGATTGGTACTGCACCAGTTCTTTATGTGAATTTGAAGTCGCTTCTACATCTGCAGTTGCACCGCTGTTACCAATCAATTCTTCAATGATATCGCTGTCTTTACTGTCGTAGAAATACTTACTTTTTCTTCCTAAAGTCATTTTTACCGCCTTATCTCGGCATTCGATAATAAGATAAGAAGAGCCGTTTCTCACTTTTATGTTATGCTTTACCACAACTCCTTTAAAAATGGTTTCCTCTTCAGAATGGTATCCGGCAGTAATTTCAATTTCTTTTCCCGGAATTAAAAGGTCTTCATTACTTAATTTGAAATCTTGTTCTGGTACACTTCCATCTAAAATCACAATGCGGGCATAAGGAATTCTGTTGACTTCTTTTTCTACCACTATGCTTTTTACACCATATTTACCTGGCAATTCGGTACCTCCGGACATCACTTTAAAAGTAATCAGGTCTGGATTTTTTGCTGTTTTTATGTATCCGCTATTGTTCATGTTATGATATTTTATCTAGGGGTGGAAAGTATACTTCACTTCCTGGTTTTAACTGTCTGAAGTTGACCAATCCGTTTACTTTAGCTACTTCCAAATAGTATTTAGAATCTCCATAAATTCTTTCTGTCATTAATGGTAGTGTGTCTCCATCTTGTGCCGTTCTCTTGTGAGTAAGGTCTGGGGAAGAAGTTTTTACAGTTCTTGCTGCAAGTTCTTTACTAACCGCTCCTGCAAATGTTGCTTTTCCTATAGCTCTCAGAGGTGTTCCGTCATTATTAAACAATTTATAATCAATTGTAAATTCCGTAAGAACTCCTTTAAATTCAAATTCTCCCCAAATAATGATTACATTATAAGGCTTATGAATAGATCCATTGTAATTTCCAGTAGCTACATAAAATTCAGCCAATTGATCTTCTACTGCTTTTTTACTAAAAGGATTTCTTTTTCCTAAACCTTCCTTTATTTTATTTATAAGCTTGTTACCCGAGTTAGCTTTCGTAACTCCTGTACCATCAAATAAAAATTCTAATTGTAAAGATTGAGGGGATGCACTGACATATTTTGGATCAGTTGCACTTGTTCCAGGTTCTTGTGTAGTATTATATTCATTTTTACGGGTAAAAGAAAAACCTGTTGGGTTAATAAGAGCTTCAAAAGCTTTACTTTTAATTATATTTTTGTAACTAGAATCTTCATAAGTTCCTATCGTTATTTTTTTAATTTCTCCTGCCATCATCTTTCTTTTTTACGTTGTTCAATATTTACTATCTGCTCTACACTTTCGCTAACTGCCCGCATAATTTTTGTTGCATCTACTGATGTTGCAGTTGTCGTTGCTTCTGCTTTTTCGTCCACATTTATTTTAATGTGAAGCTCTTTTATTTCTATTGGCATTTCGTTTGTTTTTAATCAATTATTAATATTCAAAACACTAATAACCAATGATTTAACATGTATATTTTTAAAAATCTAAGCACACAAAGAGTGCATTCAGTCTTGTTTATAGACCAATCTTTTGTTTTTTATCTGAAAATTTTGCTGAATGTTATCTGAAAACTAACACACTTTCAGGTGCTTAGATTAGATTAGAAATTACAAGCCTAAGCTTGCTAACGATGAAGGTATTGTGAAATATCTATATTTCAGTTCTATTGTTTCAATAGCAAGTTTGCTTTCTTCTGCGTTGAATTCTGAAACGTTCCATTTTACAGGATATGCCCCAACTACATTCCAAACCATTAAAGGTGCTGTAGATTGTAGGCCTCCTGAAAGAGTAATGATAAGGTCTCTGGGTTCAAACTCAAAGTTTTCCATTGCATTTCTGCACCAGCTTATCAATCCGGAACTTACGATTAAACCACGCTTAAGAACTAAATTTTCATATTTTGGTCTCAAAGGAAGCTGATGAAGAAATCTGTTTTCGCCTCCTTCGGCATATTCTTCAGTTACAATTTCTGTTGATAAACCAGATATAGACTGAAATCTGGAGTCAATACCCTCTGTTGTTGAAATCCCATTAACAATAAAAGAGAAACTAGTTGGAGGATATAAAAGAGCCATGATTAGTTATTTTCGATCGTTAATCCTTCGTGTGCAATTTCCAGAGTTTCAATAGCGACCTCATTACCTTCTGCCTTCAAATCTGTTGCATTTACTTTAAGCGGGAATGCATTTTTTACTTTCCAGGTAACTGCCGGCTCTCCGTTCTCATCTAAAAGTGAGATGGTAATTGATCTTCTTTCTACCGTATTTAAC
>Ga0157373_10000120_pt1 | contig 60625 bp, 45 predicted proteins | sample C65metaG_FD_113460 | JGI IMG/M metagenome (GOLD analysis project Ga0157373, IMG submission 113460) | Corn rhizosphere microbial communities from Kellogg Biological Station, Michigan, USA - C6-5 metaG | ecosystem: Host-associated > Plants > Roots > Rhizosphere > Soil | place: USA: Michigan... | reverse complement strand
CGCAAGCGCAAACACAAACACCAGCAAGTACTTCAGCGACTCAGGAGTTCAGTACCTGGTCGATCGGTGTAAACGCCGGTGTACTTTCACCTCTTTCACCTCTCGGTGGTAGGAACGACTTTACTAACAGAAAGTCAAGCTTTGGCTACGGCTTATCAATTAAAAAACAATTTACGCCATACTTCGCCCTGAAACTGGACGGAATCAGAGGTAAATTAAAAGGAGATAACTCTGAACCTTATGACAGTGGTCAAACGGTAACGGGCGGAAATTCTGCTTATGAAACAGACCTTTCTTATGCAGCTACATTAAGCGCACAGGTGAATATGTTTAACATTGATATGTTCCGCAAACAGGATGTGCTGCAATTATATCTATCTGCAGGTGCTGGTTTAGCTGGTTATAAACCAACTGTTACTGATGCCGCTGGGGCAACAACTGATTTCGCAGGTGGTAAATCTATCAGCGAACTGGTAATCCCAGTTGGATTAGGTGCTAAATTCAGAGTTTCTGAGAACATCAATTTTGACCTGGGATGGTCAGTGTATTTTGTTGATGGTGATAACCTGGATGGTACTTACCGCAACAATAACAGTGATAAATTCAACTATGCACACGCAGGTTTAGAGTTTGCGCTGGGTAAAGGAAAACAATTGGCATATCACAATCCGGTAGCAGCTACGTATGACGAAGCTGTTGCGGCTAAACAACTGGCGGGTTCACTGAAAAGTGACCTGGATAACCAAAAAGCTGAAAATGCTAAGCTCAGATCTGAAATGGACGACCTGCTGAAAGATTCAGATGGTGACGGGGTTGCAGATAAATTGGATAAATGCCCGGGTACACCAGGAAATACTGTTGTTGATGGTGCAGGGTGTCCTTTAGTAACTCCTAAACCAGTAGAGAAAGTAATCATTACTGAAGAGGATCGTCGTGTGGTTAGAGATGCGATTAAAAACTTAGAGTTTGATTTAGGTAAAGCTACCATCAGATCTAAATCGTTCCCTACTTTAAACCGTGTTGCTAATCTATTGGTAACTAAAAACTTTAGCCTGAAATTAGCTGGTCATACAGATAACACTGGTTCTGCAGCGCTGAACATGAGATTATCTAAAGAAAGAGCTGAGTCAGTTAAAGCTTACCTGGTTTCTCAGGGTGTAAATGCATCTAGAGTTGAAGCCACAGGTTACGGCTTGACACAACCAATTGCAACCAATAAAACTGCAGCTGGACGTCAGAAAAACAGACGTGTAGAGTTTACTTTATACTAGTAGATAAATAGCTTGAAAAAGCCGCCGGGGTTTGTCCCCGGCGGCTTTTTTTTTGCTGTTTTTTTTCTTGCATCCAAACATATTATTAATTAGCTTTGTTATGCAAGCATAGTATTTTAATGAGACACGAAGAAACTATTGATTATTTATTGAAGGTTGTTTGGCAGAACATGTCGAACACCTATAACCAGATTGCTTCCGGATTTGGGATTACCCAGGCTATTGGATATGTGCTGATTAACATTGACAAAGAAGGTACAGCTGTTACCCAGCTGGCAGGTCTTCTGGGGGTTAAAGCCACCAGCTTGTCGCGCATCCTGAACAGTATGGAAGAGAGTGGTCTCATCTACAGGGCTGCCGTTCCATCCAACAAAAGATCAGTAAGGGTATTCCTTACGGAATATGGTACAGAGAAGCGGCAACTGGCTAAAGGCGTAGTCAGGTCGTTCAACGAATACCTCAACAGTAACCTCAGTGTCCAGGAAAAAGAGGCTATAGTGAAAACACTGCAAAAATTGAATCAACTTACTTTAGCATATACAGTAACTACAGAAAATGATGAACAAAAAGATAAATAAGGTAGCTGTCCTGGGTTCCGGAATTATGGGCTCACGTATCGCCTGTCACTTTGCGAATATAGGAGTAGAAGTATTATTGTTAGATATTGCAGCTAAAGAATTGCTCCCCGAAGAGCAGTCTAAAGGTCTGACCCCGGAACATCCCGCTGTAAAAAACCGGATTGTAAATACAGCATTGCAGAATGCAATCAAGACCAATCCATCACCAGTATATACGAAAAGCACGGTCAATAAAATCAGCACAGGTAATTTTGATGATGATATGGCTAAAATCGCTGGTGCCGACTGGATCATTGAGGTTGTAGTGGAGAATCTGGATATCAAGAGGAAAGTATTTGAACAGGTTGAGCAGTTCCGTAAACCGGGAACACTGATCAGCTCCAATACTTCAGGCATTCCTATTCATCTGATGGCAGAAGGCAGGTCGGACGACTTTAAAGCTAACTTCTGCGGTACACACTTCTTTAATCCCCCACGCTACCTGCGTTTATTGGAAATCATTCCCACGCCAGATACAAAACAGGAAAATATAGATTTCCTGATGCATTATGGGGATAAGTTCCTGGGTAAAACTACTGTCTTATGTAAAGATACGCCAGCATTTATCGCCAACAGGGTAGGTGTATATGCGATTATGGCCCTGTTACATCTTGTAGAAAAGCTGGACCTCACAGTAGAGGAAGTAGATAAATATACCGGTCCGGTGCTAGGCAGACCTAAATCGGCTACGTTCCGTACTTCTGATGTGGTGGGATTGGATACGATGATTAAGGTTGCAAAAGGGTTGTACGATAATTGCCCTGACGATAAAGCACACGATTTATTTAAACTTCCTGCCTATGTGGTAAAAATGGAAGAGAAGAAATGGTTGGGCGATAAAACGCAGCAGGGCTTCTATAAAAAAACTAAAACTGCCGATGGCAAAACGGAGATCCTTGCGCTGGACTTGAAAACGCTGGAATACCGCCCGCAGGAAAAGGTAAAGTCAGCTACACTGGAACTCACTAAGCCTATTGAAAATGTAAGAGAGCGCATGAAGGTCTTTGCCGCTGGAAAGGATAAAGCTGCAGAGGTATTCCGACATTCCTTTTTCGGCCTTTTCGAGTATGTGTCAGACCGGATTCCGGAAATTTCAGATGAGTTGTTCAGGATAGACGATGCCATGCGCGCAGGTTTTGGCTGGGATCTTGGGCCATTTGAAGTATGGGATGCAGTGGGTATTGCCAGTTCGCTCGAAGGAATGAAAGCCTATGGTCATGAGGCAGCAACATGGGTACATGAAATGCTGGCGGCAGGAAATACCTCCTTTTATAAAGTGGAAGACGGGATTAAGAAGTATTATGATATTCCCTCCAAAACGTATCTGCCGCTGCCAAATGCAGATGCATTTATTATCCTTGACAATATCAGGGCTGCAAAAACGGTCTGGAAAAACTCTGGTGCTTCAATAATCGATCTTGGTGACGGTATTCTGAATGTAGAGTTTCATTCGAAGATGAATACGATTGGGGGCGACACCTTGCAGGCCATCAATAAAGCGATCGACCTGGCAGAGAAAGATTACCGGGGTTTGGTCATTGGAAACGATGGAGCCAATTTTTCTGCAGGTGCCAATGTAGGGATGATCTTTATGATGGCTGTAGAACAGGATTGGGATGAGCTGAATATGGCGGTGAGATCTTTTCAGAATACGTCGATGAGAATCAGGTATTCTTCTATTCCTGTAGTGATTGCGCCGCATAACCTGGCGCTGGGTGGGGGCTGTGAGTTTAGTCTCCATGCCGATCACGTTCAGCTGAATGCAGAAACCTATATGGGACTGGTTGAGTTTGGCGTCGGACTTATTCCAGGTGGTGGAGGTTCCAAAGAATTTGCCTTGCGTGCCTCAGATGAATATAAGGAAGATCAGATCGTACAGAATGTTTTGAAAGACCGTTTCCTCACGGTAGCGATGGCAAAAGTTTCTACCTCTGCCGAAGAAGCCTTTGAACTGGGCTATCTTCAAAAAGATAAATACTCAATTTCCATGAACCGCAGCAGGCTGATTGCCGATGCGAAAGCAAAAGCTATTGAGCTGGCAGATGCGGGATATACCAAACCTGTACAGCGTAAAGATATCAGGGTGCTGGGTAAACAGGGACTAGGGATTGTTTATGCCGGGGCGAATACGATGTACTCCGGAAATTACATCTCAGAACACGATAAAAAGATGTCCGAAAAGTTGGGTTATGTGATGTGCGGCGGGGATCTTTCTTCACCCACGGAGGTCACTGAGCAGTACCTGCTGGATCTGGAAAGGGAAGTTTTTCTGTCGCTCTGTGGAGAGAGAAAAACACTGGAACGTATCCAGAGCATTGTCACCAAGGGTAAACCTTTACGTAACTAATTCATCAATTTAATCAGAAAAATCATGCAGGAAGCATATATCATAGCAGGTTTACGCACCGCAGTAGGCAAAGCGCCACGTGGGGTATTCCGATTTACCAGGGCCGATGATCTGGCTGCTGAAGTTATCAGACAGCTGGTAGCACAGGTGCCAAACCTGGATAAGGAACAGATAGATGATGTGATCGTAGGAAATGCTACCCCTGAAGCGGAGCAGGGCCTGAACATCGGCAGGATGATATCGCTGATGGGACTGGATACGGATAAAGTTCCGGGAGTAACAGTTAACAGGTATTGCGCATCCGGACTGGATACCATCGCTACTGCCGTGGCAAAAATCCGGAGCGGAATGGCCGATGTGATCATCGCCGGTGGCGTAGAAGTGATGTCGGGCATGCCATTCGGTGGATGGAAGGTGGTGCCGAACGCGGATGTAGCAAAGAAGAATCCGGACTGGTACTGGGGTATGGGACTTACCGCAGAGGCCGTAGCTGCTGAGTACAAGGTGAACCGTGAAGACCAGGATGAGTTTGCCTACACCTCTCACATGAAGGCCATTGAGGCGATTAAAAATGGTCACCTGAAAGCGGGAGTGGCCCCAATTACAGTGACCGAGAACTATCTGGATGCTACCATGAAGAAAAAAACACGGACTTATGTAGTAGATACCGACGAAGGGCCACGTGAAGATACAAGTCCGGACAAACTGGCAAAACTCAAACCTGTTTTTGCAGCAGGTGGAAGTGTTACTGCGGGAAATTCCTCGCAGACTTCTGACGGAGCTGCCTTTGTGCTGGTGGTTTCTGAAAGCAAGCTGAAGGAGCTCGGTGTTGATCCTATCGCAAAACTCGTTGGATATGGCGTAGTAGGTGTGCCGCCGAGGATCATGGGCATCGGCCCGATAGACGCGATCCCGCTGGCACTGAAAAAAGCGGGATTAAAACTTGAACAAATAGACCTGATAGAGTTGAATGAAGCTTTTGCATCTCAATCCCTGGCAATTATCAGAGCTCTGGATATCAACACTGAAAAACTTAATGTAAACGGGGGTGCGATAGCACTTGGACATCCGCTGGGATGTACCGGAGCAAAGCTTACAGTACAGATTTTTAATGAACTGAAACGCAGGGAAGGGAAGTATGGAATGGTGACGATGTGCGTAGGAAGTGGGCAGGGTGCTGCGGGAATTTTTGAAATGTTATAATCAAAAGAACTAAATATAAACCGATATGGAAGCTACAGATAAAGTAACAGCAAAAGGAGGAGAGTTCCTGATCAGGGAAACGGCATTCCAGGATGTATTTATTCCTGAAGAATTTGATGAAGAACAAAAGATGATCGCTCAGACCTGCCGGGATTTCCTGAGCTCGGAAGTCTATCCGAACCTGGACAGGATCGATCAGCAGGAAGAAGGACTCATGCCATCGCTGATGGATAAAGCCGGAGAGCTGGGGATTCTCGGAGTTTCCATTCCCGAAGAATACGGAGGTTTTGGAAAGAATTTCAATACGTCTATGCTTGTGACAGATGTGATTGGTGCTGGTCATTCCTTCGCCGTAGCTTTATCTGCACATACAGGAATCGGCACTTTACCTATCCTGTACTATGGGAATGATGAGCAAAAAGCTAAATATATACCTAAACTGGCCACAGGGGAATGGAAGGCCGCATACTGTCTGACAGAGCCTAACTCAGGCTCGGATGCCAATTCGGGAAAAACCAAAGCTGTATTGTCCGAGGATGGTACGCATTACCTGATCACAGGACAAAAGATGTGGATCACCAATGGTGGTTTCGCCGATATCTTTATCGTTTTTGCAAAAATTGAAGAGGATAAGAACCTGACTGCATTTATTGTAGAACGTGATTTTGGTGGCATTACAATGAACCCTGAAGAACATAAAATGGGTATCAAAGGATCTTCTACGCGCCAGGTTTTTTTTAACGACTGCCCGGTACCTGTAGAGAATATGCTGTCCGACCGCCAGAATGGGTTCAAAATCGCAGTGAATATCCTAAACATCGGCAGGATTAAACTGGCAGCTGCAGCTATCGGGGCTTCCAGACAGGTGATTAATGCAGCCATCAATTATGCCAATGAGCGCATCCAGTTTGAACGCCAGATTTCCAAATATGGTGCTATACGGTACAAACTTGCTGAAATGGCTACCAAAGTTTATGCTGTAGAATCTGCAAATTACCGTGCCGGGCAAAATATTGATGATGCTTATGATGCCCTGGTTGCCGGTGGCATGGAAAACAATAAAGCTAAACTCAAATCTACAGAACAGTTTGCCGTAGAATGTGCGATACTGAAGGTCTGGGGGTCCGAAGTGCTGGATTATGTGGCTGATGAAGGGGTGCAGATCTATGGTGGGATGGGCTTCTCTGCTGAAGCACCCATGGACCGCGCTTACCGCGATGCGAGGATCAACAGGATCTTTGAAGGTACCAATGAGATCAACAGGTTGCTTACTGTGGACATGATGCTGAAAAGGGCCATGAAGGGTGAGTTAGATCTGATGACTCCTGCTACTGCGGTGGCAGGAGAGCTCATGTCGATTCCTGATTTTGGTGAGGAGGATGACACCTTGTTTGCTCCTGAAAAAAAGGTGATCAAAAACTTGAAAAAGGCAACCCTGATGGTGGCCGGAGCTGCGGTTCAGAAACTGATGATGACGCTTTCAAAAGAGCAGGAAATCCTCATGAATATTGCTGATATGGCGAGTTATGTATATGTAGCAGAGTCTGTGTTATTAAGGACAGAAAAACTGGTACACCTGAAAGGTGCAGAAACTTGTGAAGGACAGTTGAATATGATGCGGATTTACCTGGTTGAAGCTGTTGATGCATTACAGAAAGCTGGTAAAGAAGCGCTTTGGGCTTTTGCTGAAGGCGATGAGCAGCGGATGATGCTGGTAGGGCTGAAAAGATTTACGAAGATGGAACCTTTTAATGTTAAAGAGGCGCGCCAGCAGGTAGCACAACAGTTGATAGCTGCGAATAAATATTGTTTTTAACGTATCGTTTCTTTTTTGTATTTGTTAAAATTGGTTAAATATTGTGCCGTCGCCAATAAAAGACTATTTTTGTGCAATATGTTAAAAAGTAGGAATCTGTTGCTGTTTGTTTTAGCTTCATGTTTATATGTCGCCTGTAAATCAGATCCGGCCTATAACAAGGAGCAGCAACTGCTTATCGATGATGACATTATAGTGAAAGCTCTGAAAGCGTCGGAACAAACCGGAGACTTTACTAAACATTCCAGCGGAGTGTATTATCATATCATGACAGAGGGCGAAGGACAAAATCCGGTAGGCACTGATACGCTAATGATACATTATGTGGGAAGAACTTTTCCGCGTGGTGTGTTATTTGATTCCACAGCCACAAACGTGGATTCTCTTGCAACGAGATTTGTTCTGGAAAGCGGAATCGAGGGTTGGCAGGAAGCTATTCCTCTGATCAAACCTGGAGGACGTATCAGGATGCTGATCCCTTCTGCACTTGGTTATCAGAACCGGAACTTGCAGAATGTCGATACCTCGCTGGTCGCCAATACCAACCTGGATTTTGATATCCGGTTAATTAGCTTAAAACATAAAGTAGAAACAACAAAATAAATAATGCTTAAAAAGTTTTCAGGATATATCCTGGCCTTAGCTGGCCTAACCGTCATCTTTACATCGTGTAAGAAGGAATACGATTCTATACAAACTGTAGATTCTGCAAAAATTACAGATTTCATTGCTAAAAATAATATCACCGGAATGGTGCAGGATTCTGCTAAAACAGGATACTACTATCAGATTGTAACTCCGGGTACGGTAGGGTCACTTTTGAAAAATTCTGATACTATTTTGTATACTGGTAGTTTTAAAGGTATGGAAAGTGGTGTTACCTATTTTTCTACTGCCAGTTATTATAACCTGAATAATTTTGTAGGATATACAAACTCTATCAGTTATAATGGCGCATCCTACAACATCCCGGCGATCAGGGAGGTGATGTTAAAAATGAGACGTGGTGGTACGGCGAGGATTTTGCTGCCGTCATATCTGGCTTTTGGCAGAAACGGCGCTGGTGAAATTCCTTCGAATGAAAATATTGATCTGACGATTACTACTTTTCCTGATACGACACAGGCACAGCTTGATGACAGATTGATTCAGGAGTTTGTAACAAGCAAAGGTTTGAATATGACCAAAGATCCTTCAGGTATTTGGTATAGTATTTCTACAGCAGGCGATGGAGAGACGTTTGTAACGACAAGTTCAACCGCTACAACTGCATACACTGGTCGCTTAATTGATGGGTCTGTTTTTCAGACTAATACGACTGGAATACCTGTTGATTTTTCTACTCCGCCTGGGGATGTTCCTTTAAGGGCGTGGCTCAGGATTATTCCAGGGAGACTCAAAAAAGGTGGAAAAATCCGGATGATTATCCCTTCACGTCTTGGCTACGGCAAAATTGGGGATTCAAGCATACCTGGTAATGCCATTTTAGATTTCGATGTAGAGGTTCTTAGCATAACCAATTAAGGATTTCTTAGTATTTAATATGAAAACGGGGGGAGATTCAAACGAATCCCCCCTTTTTCATATTAAATATTCCCATATTTCAACGCCTTGGCAATATAAATGGATACAATAGCTAGTTTGACCTTTTTGTGAAAATTTTAAATTCTAATTCGGGATTTGATGCTTTTCTTCTTATTTTAGCGAAATTATTCTCAATTTCTGATATATAAACTTCCAAAAGTAGGACTCTTTCTACCTGTCTGCGTATTAGTGGCAGCGAATGCAGGTCCAAGAAATTCAATGACTGTTATTGGGTTAAGACTAACTCTCCTGTGGTTACTGTAACCCACAAAGTTACCGTCGTCCTGCAGCATCCAAATCAGATTTGGACCGGAGGTAGCTGTACCACTTGCCCAATAGGCATTGGGTCCGGCAAAACATATAACATTTCCATTAGGTGCAAAGTTGATTTGCCGGAATCCTAAGCCTGGAGAAAATGGAGGTAGACTGTTTGCTGCCCAAAGAGGATTTTGATAATCTATATTTCCATTTTGAGAATTTCTTCTATACAGTACTAGATTCCCGTCATCCTGAAAAAGCATCGAATAAAGTCCATTATTAGATCTTGCAATCTCATTACCATTGTTAGTCAAATTATGCGACTTATAAATATTTTTTACTAAAGGTGGAGCAATAAGACCCGCGTATGGGATTTCTTCAAGATAACTTGTCTTCATGTCGTTCGTACTAAAGGCAAGGCTTTGATCTTTAATTTCGACCCTATCCCCAACCTTATAAAAGCCATTTGCAGACAATTCCTGATTTGGAATTTCAACAGCTTCTGGTTCAACTGCATCTTCTTTCGTGCAGGAGCAAATAAGAAATAATAATAGTGTTAGATAGATGTTGATTTTTCTCATAATATTGTTTTTAATTTAATTACAATATCGTGATATTTTAATGTAATATTTTAAATTTAATATATTTTCTAATAATGTAACGTGAAAATTACGATATTTTTGATCTTTAAAGATTATACGTTATTATATCAAGTAACTTATATAAACAGTGCAGGCCTAGTATGTGTCAACTTATACTGTAAATAAAGCACGTAAAATGTGTAGTATCGCTATTTACTAACAAATTCGCTCTTAGAAAATCCTACTAATCAACATTTCTTACTAATTACTGGCTAGCCCGCTAAAGCTTCTTTAAAAACTTTGAGAATTCTATCTCGCGCAAAAGCATGCTCAACTATAGGTTGGGGATGCTTTTCTGTTTTATACTCAGGTGCCCAGTGATAGATATACTTATTTTTAGCATCGAACTTTTTAGCCTGCAGCTCCGGATTGAATACCCTGAAGTAGGGTGCGGCATCATTTCCACATCCGCAAGCCCATTGCCATCCTCCTACATTACTCGCCATTTCATAATCCAGTAACTTCTCGGCAAAATAAGCTTCGCCCCAGCGCCAGTCGATCAGCAAATGTTTGGTTAAAAAACTGCCGACAACCATCCTGACGCGATTATGCATATAACCGGTCTGGTTCAGCTGGTTCATGCCTGCATCCACAATCGGGTAGCCGGTCTTTCCGTTTTTCCAGGCTTCAAATTCCTTTTCATTGTTACGCCATTTGATATTATCATACGCAGGCTTAAAAGATTTTGTCGCAACATGCGGAAAATGCCAGAGAATCATCATATAAAAATCCCTCCAGGCCAATTCTGAAAGCCATTTGTGCGCTTTCGCATCCTGTGCGGTAGCGGCAGCCTCCCTGATGCTAACAGTACCGAAGCGAAGGTGCATCCCGATACGGGTTGTGGCATCATCTCCCGGATAATCACGCCGTTCTTCATAGGAAGCCAGCTTTCTGGCGAAATTTGCAGAAGGAAATTCCTGATCAGATTCTTTGAAACCTAAAGAGGATAAACTGGGAAAGGGCAACGCCCTGGTTTGGTATAAATTTTTCAGGTATTTCTTGACCGGATATGCCTTCAGGTAAAAATCATCCAGTTTAGCCATCCACTGGCGAAAATAGGGAGTAAACACCGTATAGGGTTTGCCGTCAGCTTTCACTACTTCATCCTTTTCAAAAATCACCTGGTCTTTATAGGTATGTAGCTGGATTTCCTCAGAGCGCAGGAATTCTGCCAGGGCATCATCCCGCTCTTTGGCATAAGGCTCATAATCATGATTGGTATAGACAGTGTTAACAGTATACTCTTTCAGAACTTCAGCCCATGCCTTTTCAGGCGTGGCATGTTTAATCAGTAGGGAAGAACCTTTCTTCTGTAGCTCCTTTTCGATCTCCTGCAGTTGCTGATAAATAAAGGTTACCCTCGCATCCTTCTGATCATGCAGGTCGTCCAAAATATTTTTGTCAAATATAAACAGGAGTAGTACCGGTGTTTCTCCCTTCAGCGCATGATACAGCGCAGCATTATCTTTTATCCTTAAATCTCTTCTTAACCAGCAGATGCTAACTTCTTTTTTCATGAACCGTAAATATCGGATAAAGCATCCTCAAGCTGTGTATAACTGAAAATAAATCCTGTGTCTAATAGTTTTTGTGCGGAGGTGTTGGTGCTGTTCAATACAACCGCACTCATTTCGCCGAGAATAGTTTTCATTACAAATACCGGCACGTTGAATGGCCATACCGGTCGGTGTAATGCCTTTGCAATGGCTTTTGTCAGCGTTTTATTGGTAACGGGGAAAGGAGCACAGGCGTTGTAAGTTCCCTGTATAGACTGATCTTTCAATGCATGCAGGTAAATCTGCGTCATATCACTGTGATGAATCCAGGGTATCCATTGCTTACCTGTTCCCAGAGGGGCACCAACAAAGAATTTTACAGGTACAGACATTTGAAGCAGAGCCCCGTCGTCTTTACTCAGCACTACACCCGTGCGTATCTTCACTACCCTTAGTCCGGCTTGCTTGAACTGATCAGCAGCCTCTTCCCACTGGCTGCAGCATTCTGCCATAAAATCTCTGCCGGCAGGACTATCCTCCCCCAGAATTTCATCGCCCCGGTTACCGTAAAAGCCAACTGCAGCGGCAGAAATAAAGTTTTTCACCTGGTTTGGCTCTGAAGATAAAGTGTCAAATAATAACATGGCCGACTGCACTCTGCTGTCAATAATCTCTTTTTTACGCTTATCTGTCCATTTCTCTTTCGCAATGTTTTCTCCCGCAAGGTGTATAATTGTACTCACACCCTGCAGACAGCGTTTATCAATCTCACGTTTGTTAACATCCCAGAGAAAAACCTGCACATTTCTGATCTCAGCAGGTTTGCGGCTAAGTATCGATACCTGATATCCATTCTCCAGCAACGATTTGATGAGCTCTTTGCCGAGCATGCCTGTGGCACCTGTGAGTAAAATATGCTGATCCATATTTTATATACCTCAATTGTCTGGTTTTGGTTTTAAAACTCTGCTTTTTATGAAAGCATTTGTTTTGGTTATGTAAATATTACCTCCTCTATTAGTTGTTAGAGGAAAAATGCTATATTTTTGATTTTTATAACGGAAAATTATTAGTAATCAGATGAAACCTGCGTAAGATTACTTCGTATATGATGTTATAAACTATCTGATGTATGCTTCATCACCGATCGGAATAAAACTCACATTCAAATGAAAGAGAAGAAAATACTTGTTTGGTTTAGAAATGATCTGCGCTTACACGACAATGAAATGTTGGTGGAGGCGATCGCCAAGTCAGACAGTATTCTGCCAGTTTATTTTTTTGATCCGGCTTATTTTGAATTTGATACCGAAGGAAATATGCTGGAAGGGAACAGCAGAGTCAAGTTTTTAATAGAAAGTGTGGCTGCCCTTCGTGAATCCCTTAAAAAAATTGGCGGCAATCTTCTCGTTATAAATGGCAGTCCGGAAGAACACATGCCTGCACTTGTAGAACAATATGAGATAGCAGAAGTTTACCATCACCGGGAAGTGGCCACTAAAGAAACTACAGTTTCATCCAATGTTGAAGACCTGCTCTGGAAACTAAAAGTTAACCTGAAGCATTTTATAGGGCATACCCTTTATAATAAGGAAGATCTACCTTTTCCGATCAAAGATATTCCTGATATTTTTGCACAGTTCAAAAAGAAAACCGAACGGGATGCTATCGTGAAAGCGTGTTTTTTAAGTCCTGAAGTCATTAGCCTGGTAGAGGTGGAGGACTGGGGAGCACTGCCGGAATACCATACTGCTTCTGCAGGCCCTCTGGGTGGAGAAGAACAGGGTATCGCACACCTGAACGAATTGTTTAAAGAAGGATCTGAAATTTATGCCCGCGTAAATAGCAGGGCAAATACTGATAAACCGGTTTACTCCTCCAAACTATCACCCTGGCTGGCACTGGGTTGTCTATCGCCCCGAAAAGTGTATTGGGCAGTGAAAGATGCAGAGCGCAGGTTTGGCACTAACACCAACTTTAATCATTTGATACTTGGTTTGCTATGGCGGGATTATTTCCGTTTCATGTTTAAGAAACACACCCTTCATTACTTTACAGATATTGTGACGGAGGCTGACAGTGTTGCCGGTGCAGCGCAGGATGAGCTCAATCTGCAAGCCTGGAAAGATGGCACCACTGGTCATGGACTGGTAGACAAGTATATGCATGAACTTAACGTTTCTGGATACATCTCCCACGCCGGAAGATTGGTTGTTGCTACTTTCCTTATCTATGTCCTTAAGCTAAACTGGCTGGAAGGTGCTGCTTACTTTGAACAGAAACTGATCGACTACTCTCCGGCAAGCAACTGGGGCAATTGGGCCAATGTAGCGATGGGAGGAAAAGATCCCCGCTCAAAAAATACTTTTGATCTGGACAAGCAAATCAAAATGCTGGACCTGGAAATCTATGATCCGTCATAAGGAATATTTCTCCAGAATTTTAGAATAACATTGAAGAGTTTTTTGGTATGTTAGACAAAAAATATTTTTAAAACAATTTTGTTTAATAGTTGTTAACGAAACAAGTGAAGAAATTTTCAATCAGTGATATCGAAGGCCTTATAGGTATCAAAGCGCACACGATCAGGGCTTGGGAAGCCAGGTACAATCTGGTGCCGCCAAAAAGGACAGCCACAAATATCAGATTTTACGATGAAGACGACTTAAAGCTGCTCCTGAATATCGTTACACTCAATGAAAAAGGCTATAAGATTAGCAGGATCGCCCAAATGACCAAAGAGCAGATCGCTGAAATGGTGACGCAGTTTCAGGCCGACTGGAACAATGATACTGTACAGGTGCTCCGTCTCTCAGATGCTACACTACATTATGATGAAGTTGCCTTCGCAGAAATTCTTTCAGGATGCATTGAAGAATTTGGGCTCACCAAAACGATGGACCTGGTATTATTTCCCTTTATGAAAAAGGTCGGCATGCTATGGCAAACCGGCGCTATAGACCCCTCACAGGAACACTTTGCCTCAAATTTAATCAGAGACAGGATCATTGTTGAAATTGATAAACTCGAAAAACCTGTCAGAGAAAACCCAAAAAGATTTTTATTATTCCTTCCGGAAGCCGAAATGCACGAAACCGGACTGCTTTTTGCTCGCTATCTGCTGAAAAGCTGTGGCATGGATGTACTATACCTGGGACAGGAAATCCCATATAGCGATATCAAAAAAGTAATTATTTCCTATAAGCCCGACTATGCTTTTATTGTTCTTACCTCATTGAATCTGGGAAAAGATATTAACAAGATCATCGGAAGGGTAATGGAGCATGTTGATGTTCCGCTGCTGGTTGCTGGGAGTTTAATCTCGGAATTTGATATTCTTGTCGACAATCGGCTTACACCACTGAAAAACGTTTGTGATATCACAGATTTTCTTGAAGAATTATAACCGTTTTACAAGGTAAAATCCTAATTTTGCCGTACTTATATCAATTCATAAACAATGGATAATTTATCTTATCTCAACGGCGCCAATGCCGAATACATCGATTCTATCTATCAAACTTATAAAGAGGACCCTAACGCTGTTGAATTTGGCTGGCAGAAGTTTTTTGAGGGCTTTGATTTTGGAAGGGGAGCTGAAGCCGGACAAGTTAGCGAAGTAGCGCCTGAGCAATTTTTGAAAGAAGTAAATGTGCTGAACCTAATTAATGGCTATCGTCAGCGCGGACACCTTTTTACACATACCAATCCTGTTAGGGAAAGACGCCAGCATTTACCAACGCTGGATATCGAAAACTTTGGTTTGGCAGAAGCTGATCTGGACACGCCATTTAACTCTGGTGTAGAGCTGGGTATCGGTACCGCTACACTGCGTGATATTATTGCTTTTCTTCAGAAAACCTACTGCAGGTCTATCGGTGCGGAATATAAATTTGTACGTACTCCCGAAGTACTGGGATGGATTGAAAATAAAATGGAAAGTGTGCAAAACACGCCAAATTTTTCCATTGAAGAGAAAAGAAGAATCCTTAAAAAGTTAAATGAAGCGGTAAGTTTTGAGAACTTCCTTGGTACAAAGTTCCTGGGACAGAAAAGGTTCTCACTGGAGGGTGCCGAGGCATTGATTCCCGCATTGGATTCAGTGATCGAAAAAGGCGCTGCCCTGGGTATTGAAGAATTTGTGATCGGTATGGCTCACAGGGGACGCTTAAACGTTCTTGCCAACATCATGCAAAAAACATACAAAGATATTTTTGCTGAATTTGAAGGTAAAGGCTATAGTGCTGAATCTCCTTTTGGTGGAGATGTGAAATATCACCTTGGATATTCAACAGACATCACAACCGAGGCCGGAAAGAATGTCCATTTGAGTTTATGCCCTAACCCGTCCCACCTGGAAACAGTAAATGGCGTAGTAGAGGGGATGACCCGTTCAAAAATTGATTTTAAGTATGAAGGCGATAATTCACGTATCGCTCCGATCCTGATCCATGGGGATGCCTCAGTAGCGGGTCAGGGTATTGTTTATGAAGTTATTCAGATGGCTGGCCTTGATGGTTATAAAACCGGTGGTACTATCCACCTGGTGATTAACAATCAGATTGGTTTTACCACTAACTATAAAGACGGACGTACCAGTACTTATTGTACTGATATTGCTAAAGTGACGCTTTCTCCTGTATTCCATGTGAACGGGGATGATGTAGAAGCTTTGGTATATGCCATTAACCTGGCGATGGAATACCGCCAAAAGTATAAAAATGATGTGTTCATCGATATCTTGTGTTACCGGAGATTTGGTCACAATGAGTCTGATGAGCCTAAATTTACGCAGCCTCTTCTCTACAAAACTATTGAGAAGCATGCTAACCCTAGAGACATTTATATTCAGCAGCTGGTTACTGAAGGTAAACTGGAAGCTAGTCTGGCAAAGGAAATGGAAGTTGAATTCCGTGGTATCCTTCAGGAAAGACTAAACGAAGCAAAAGAAATCACCTCTACCTATCAGGCAGTGAAATTTGCCGGTGCATGGGCAGACATGAGGATTGCTAGTGCCGAGGATTTTGTAAGCTCTCCGGATACTTCTGTAAAGAAATCTACTTTACTGGAAATCGCAAAAAGGATCAGCACCTTGCCGGCTGACAAAAAGTTCTTCAAGAAAATTGAAAAGCTTTTTGCAGACAGAAATAAAATGGCTACCTCTACGGAGATGTTCGACTGGGCAATGGGAGAGCAAATGGCTTATGCAACCTTACTTACAGAAGGAAAAAGGGTACGTTTGAGTGGACAGGATGTTGAGCGTGGTACTTTCTCTCACCGTCATGCGGTGATTACCCTTGAAGATTCCGAAGAAGAATATATCCCGCTGGCCAATCTATCGGATCAGCAGGCTCCATTTGATATTTACAATTCACACTTATCTGAGTACGGTGTACTAGGTTTTGAATATGGTTATGCCATGGCCAATCCAAATGCATTAACGATCTGGGAAGCACAGTTTGGAGATTTCTTTAATGGCGCTCAGATTGTGGTTGACCAGTATATTGCGAGTGCCGAGACCAAATGGCAGCGTGAAAATGGCCTGGTGATGTTATTGCCACATGGCTATGAAGGACAGGGACCTGAGCACTCTTCTGCAAGGATCGAGCGTTTTATGGAACTGTGTGCTGATTACAATATGCAGGTAGCTAACTGTACTACCCCGGCTAACTTCTTCCATGCCATCCGTCGTCAGTTTAAACGTGATTTCAGAAAGCCTTTAGTGATGTTTACACCAAAAAGTTTATTGCGCCACCCGGCATGTGTATCGCCACTGGCAGACTTTACCGATGGTAAATTCAAAGAAGTTATTGATGATACCAATGTGAAAGCAAATGCTGTAAAACGCGTGCTGTTCTGCAGTGGAAAAATCTACTATGAACTGCTTGAGAAACAGCAGAAAGATAGTATCAAGGACGTAGCAATTGTGCGTGTAGAGCAATTGTACCCAACACCGCTTGCGCAAATGGAAGAGGTTTACAAAGGTTACAAAAATGCAACTGAAGCTGTCTGGGTTCAGGAAGAACCTGAAAACATGGGTGCATGGCCATACTTATTACGTAAGACCCGCAAAACAGTGTTTTCGGATATCGACGTGATCTCAAGAAAAGAAAGCAGCAGTACCGCTACTGGTTTTGCAAAACAACATGCAGATCAGCAGGCATTCATTCTGGCCAAGGCATTTGAAATGAAGATTACCGAAGCTGATAAGAAAATTGCTAAAAAATCAGTGAATAAAGTATTTAACGTAGATTAGAAAATATAATACATCAATTATGAGTCTAGAAATAAAAGTTCCGCCAGTAGGGGAGTCGATTACCGAAGTTGTGTTGTCCCGCTGGGTGAAAAATGATGGTGAGGCAGTGGAAATGGATGAAGTAATAGCCGAATTAGAATCTGATAAAGCAACTTTTGAGTTAACTGCTGAACAAGCCGGAACTTTGAAAATAGTGGCTGCCGAAGGCGATACACTGGCCATCGGAGCTGTAGTTTGTAGTATTGAAGATGGTGGCGCTGCCCCTAAAGCAGCTGCTCCGGCACCGGCTGAAGAAAAGGTTGCTGTAGCTGCCGATAAACAGGCTGCTGCACCTGTAGCAGAGAAATCTGGTAGCAGCTACGCTGCAGGAACACCTTCACCTGCCGCAGGAAAGATACTTGCTGAAAAAGGTGTTGATGCTGCCTCGGTAAATGGTTCTGGTGTTGACGGAAGGATTACTAAGGAAGATGCACTTAAAGCTGCTAAGCCTGCTGCTGCAGCTGCACCTGCTGCTAAACCTGCCGCTGTTTCAGCTCCTGCTGTTGCCGGATCGAGAAACGAACGCAGAGAGAAAATGACGCCACTGCGTAAAACTGTAGCCAAACGTTTGGTGGCCGTGAAAAATGAGACAGCAATGTTGACTACGTTTAACGAAGTAAACATGAAGCCGATCATGGACCTGCGTGGAAAATATAAAGATCAGTTCAAAGAAAAATATGGTGTTGGATTAGGTTTCATGAGCTTCTTCTCAAAAGCAGTTTGTGAGGCTATGAAAGATTTCCCTGCTGTAAATGCACGTATTGATGGTGATGCAGTGATTTTTAACGACTTCGTTGATATCTCTATCGCCGTTTCTGCACCTAAGGGTCTGGTTGTACCGATCATCAGAAACGCAGAAAGCATGAGCCTTGCTCAAATTGAGAAATCTGTGATTGAACTGGCAACTAAAGCGCGCGACAGCAAGTTGACGATTGAAGAAATGACTGGCGGAACATTCACTATCACCAACGGGGGTGTGTTTGGTTCAATGATGTCTACTCCTATTATCAATGCGCCACAGTCTGCAATTTTAGGAATGCACAACATTATTGAACGCCCTATCGCTGAAAAAGGTGAGGTGGTTGTACGTCCTATGATGTACCTGGCTTTATCTTATGATCACCGTATCATCGATGGCAGGGAGTCTGTTGGCTTCCTGGTAAGAGTTAAACAATTACTGGAAGATCCTGCACGTTTGCTGCTTGGTGTTTAAAATAACTATACTGAAAGTCCGTATTACCAAAGGTAGTACGGACTTTTTTTATGCGCTTTAATGTAGGTTAATCTCATTTTAATCCAATAGCCATCCCGGGGTCAAATATCCTGCTAAAGGTTGTTTTGATGCTAATTTGATTAATTTTGCCCGGTGAAAAATTGCTGCTTACTCGTCCTTTTACTTGCTTTTTGTACCATATCAACCCAGGCCCAGGATTATTCTACAGATACTCCTGATGACCTTGGCAAAAGTATCTTCGGAAACGAAGTGAAGAGAAATTTCTCCCGGAAAGGGGATTTCTACTTTCATTGGGGATATAACCATTCCTGGTATGGTAAAAGTGATATCAGGTTCCAGGGACCAGGATATGATTTCACCCTGAAAGATGTGGTGGCTCATGACAGGCAAAGTAAGCTCAGCTGGGATTATCTCAATCCGGGTCTGATCAGTGTTCCTCAGTACAATATCCGCTTCGGCTACTTTTTCGCAGACAACTGGAGTGTTTCTTTTGCCTGGGATCATATGAAGTATGTAGTGGACATCCCACAGACTGTTGCGATTACGGGTACTATTGAACCAAATATTTCTTCGCCGGCGGTTCCTACAGGAGCATTGGCAGGAACATACAATGGGCAAATGATAACGCTTACTCCTGAAGTGCTTACCTATGAGCATACTGATGGCTTCAACTATGCGAATATAGAACTGGAGCGTCACGATGACATCTGGGTTGCCCCTTCGAGAGAAACCTCACTTACCCTTGAAACCGGTGCTGGCGGTGGGATGATGGTGCCACGTTCTGATGTACGACTTTTCGGTCAGGGAAGGAACAACCACTGGAATGTTTCAGGTTACGGTTTCTCTGTCAAAGCAGGCCTCAAATTCTATATCAGTAAATTCCTGTATCTGCAGAACACGACAAAACTCGGTGCTACAAATCTGAAGAATGTACATACAACGGGGCATGATGATCTGGATAAGGCCAGTCAGAAGATCAGATATACTGAAAATCTGTGGGCACTTGGTTACCAGTTTTAGTTCCTGGTAACACTTCCCGATCCTATAATTGTCTTTTTTACTGTAGCATCACCGCTGTAGATCACGCTTCCTGAACCGCTGATCACTGCTTCTAGGTTTTGCGTGGCTTTAACATAAACATCTGCTGAGCCACTGATCTGCACAGAAACCTTGGCTGAGGCAAAGCCTTTTCCTTTGAAGCTTCCTGATCCGCTGATGGTAAGGTTTGCATCATCAGATTTACCAGACAGATTGATATTACCAGAGCCGCTGAGTACGCCGGTGTATGATTTTACATTGGCAGTAGCTTTGATACTTCCTGATCCGCTCAGCGTACAAACAAGATCAGCACCTGTAAGGGTGTTCGTTACTTCCAGATTTCCGGAACCGCTCATCGTTAATGAAGAAAGCTTTTTGGCGTTGATGTAAACAGTGATTTCCGGTTTGCGGTATCTGCGGGACCAATCGCTCCATTTGGTTTTTGGTTTGATGGTCAGCACGCCACTCAGCACTTCCGTCGTCAGTTCGGCAATGGCCTCCTGATCGCCCTCAAAACGTATGGATTCAGTACTTCCCAAAGTTACTTTGATATCCAGGGGGCCTCCGGCGGCGATGCCTTTAAAGTTACTTACTGTTCTTTCCTGCGGAGCAGGTTTGTTGCTTGCAGCACGGGCACTATAACTGAATACCAGGCAAGCCAGGAGTAAAATTGTAGTTAGTCTTTTCATCGTTAGTTTTAGGTTTAGTTGGGTTATGTACAGATAAGACGGTGGTTAGCCGCAATCGTTGCATATCAAATGATATTATTTTGTTTTGGTCAGGATATAAAAATCAGGATCTACTTTGAAGCTCGCATCAGTTACACCATCTACACTGATTTCTTTCCACTGCTGTGAAGGGTAGATGAGTGTAAATACATCTGGCTTTAATGAAACTTTTACAGGCATATCAAAGCCTTCTACTACATTGTCCCAGCGATACGAAAGCTTGTTTCCGGTAATCTGATAAGTCAGTACAGGAATCTTAATCGTTCTGAGGTACTGATCAAAAACCTTGTTCAATTTAAGCCCGCTTTTTTCGGAGATATAATTTTCTATCTGGGCTGTCGTAACTGTCTGATGATAAAATTGCTGGTTTAAGCCGCGTAAGATGGACCTGAATTTCTCATCATTGCCAATCAGCTGTCTGATCGTATGGATCATATTTGCGCCTTTAGGATACATATCTCCTGAGCCCTCTTTGTTCACATCATAAGAAGATATGACAGGAATATCATTGCGGATAATTTTCCTGATCCCCTGCACATATTCAGATGATGCTTTCTTACCATAATAGCTTTCCAGGAACAAAGGCTCTGAGTAGTTGGTGAAACTTTCATGTATCCACATATCAGCAACATCTTTATTGGTGATATTATTTCCGAACCACTCATGACCACTTTCATGTACGGTGATGAAGTCGAACTTTAGACCCCATCCACTGCCCGAAAGGTCTTTGCCCAGGTAGCCCTGCTTGAACTGATTTCCATAAGCTACAGCGCTCTGGTGTTCCATACCCAGATGCGGAGCCTGTACCAGCTTGTATCCATCTTCATAAAACGGGTAAGGGCCAAACCAGTGTTCAAAAGATTTGAGCATGCGTTTCACATCGGCATCCCAGTGCGGTTTTGCGAGGAGGCTATCTTGTTTGAGCGACCAGTAGTCGATGCTCAGGTTTCCTTTTTCTCCCTGGTACTGATCTGTCCAGTGTGCGTAGTCGCCAATGTAAAAAGTAACATCGTAATTGTTGATAGGATTGGCCACAAACCAGTTATACTGCTGATAACCGTCAGGCTTGTCTTTGATACTTCTCAGGCGCCCATTGGAGATCTCTTTTAATTCTTTAGGCACACTGATACTGATCATCATACTGTCTACCTCATCACTCAGGTGGTCCTTATTTGGCCACCATGAACTTGCTCCCAATCCTTCACAGGCAACGGAAGCCCATGGTTTACCGTTTTTATCTTTTGTAAAGATAAATCCACCATCCCAGGGTGCCTTCACGGCAATAATAGGCTTTCCTGAGTAATAAACCTTAAAGCTATCTTTTTTACCCTTTTTAATGGTAGCCGGGAACGTAACAAAGACGGCGTTAAATTCTCTGGTGTATGCCAGTTTTTTGCCTTTGTACTCAATCTTATCGACCTGCAGATTGCTGAAAAGGTCGAACTGAAGTTTTGTAAAGTCTGATACTGCAGTAAAATTAAAGGTATTACTGCCATCAATGCTGTGCTGATCTAAATCAATTTTCACATCAAGATGGTAATAGTTGATATCGTAACAACTGCGTAATGGACTGAGCTGTCCTCGTAAACTATCGGCACGGCTGAATGTATCTTTAGGCTGTAGTAATTGTGCCTGAGTGCTTAACATAGTGATGCAAAGCAGTGTAATGCTGTAAAATATTCTTTTCATCAAAGGGGGTAATTGATCTTAAAGGTTAAATATAAGGCTTGCATTTCTTTTTTATCGTAAGCTGATAAGATTTATATTTCATTTACCTTTATCGCGATAAATACTATATGCATGATGTCGCCTGATCAACAGCTTACAGGGAAGCCCCTGACAGCACAACATACCCAATGGTTATACCTCTTTATCGGTATTGCTGTTCTCGTCAATTTTACTGGTTTGTTCGTTCCGGTGATGGGACCGGACGGTGCTTTATACGGATCAATAGCTAAAAATATAGCACAACATAATAATTTTGCAGATTTGTATGTACAGGGGAAAGACTGGCTGGATAAGCCGCATTTTCCTTTTTGGGTCACGGCCGTTTTCTTCCAGGTCTTCGGAGTAGCTGCGTGGTCATATAAATTGCCGGGAATACTTTTTATGCTGCTCGGGGCATTTTATACCTATAGATTTGCGAAAGACCTGTATGGTAAACAAGTGGGACTCTGGGCAGCGCTGATTTTACTCACCGCCCAGCATATCCTCATCTGTACCATGGATGTACGTGCCGAGCCTTACCTGACGGGCCTGATCATTGGAAGTGTGTATCACTTCTATAAATCACTGGGAAAAAAATGGTTTCTCCACCTGGTAATGGCCTCTTTGTTTGCTGCCTGTGCAGTGATGACCAAGGGTATCTTTGCCCTGATTCCTATTGCCGGTGCCATCGGCGGTGATCTGCTGATCAGGAAGGACTGGAAGATGGTCTTCAACTTCCGCTGGCTGCTGGCTGCAATTCTGGTGCTCATTTTTATTCTGCCGGAGTTATATACACTCTATACACAATTTGATCTTCATCCTGAAAAGGTGGTGTTTGGGCACCAGAATAATTCGGGGCTCAGGTTTTTCTTTTGGGACAGTCAGTTTGGCCGTTTCTTTAATAATGGCCCCATCGTAAAATCCAAGGGCGACCCTACATTTTTCCTGCATACTATTCTCTGGGCATTTCTGCCCTGGTGCCTCCTGTTTTATACGGCACTGTACCAGTATTTCCGTAAACATGTCAGACAGCCAAAGCTTGCAGAGTGGTTCTGCGTTTCGGGTTCGCTGCTTACCTTACTGATATTCTCGGTCTCCAAGTTTCAGTTGCCATTTTATATCGTGATTGTATTTCCTTTCTTTTCGATTTTATGTGCACAATACCTGGTAAACCTGAAACTTGAAAGTTCAATAAAAGCTATCCGCATTACGCAGCTGATCGTCTGCAGTCTGATGGTATTGCTGGTCATTCTGTTACATTATTTCTTCCAGCCGGAAAATATTCCGCTGCTATGCTGGCTATTGCTGATCCTGGCTGTACTTTTATTTGTAGTGGTTAGCAAGACGGCTGCGAATGGCAGGTTCAGGATCTTTTTCCAGTGCTGCACAGTGGTCTTCTTCGTGAATATCTATTTCAACCTGGCTTATTACCCGGCGTTATTGAAGTACCAGGCCGACAGCGAAGCGGCTTTCTGGGTCAATGCCAATAACCCTGAACATCTACCCGTCGTCCAAACGCGCATCGGCTTTGGCTACGGACTGGATTTCTATTCGGATGCTCCCTTGTATTTCCTCCATCCGGGAGAGGAAAAGCTGTTGCCGCCAAAGCCTTATATCCTATATGGGGAGAAGGAATTTATTGATCAGTATGTTCCGGGAGGGGCGGCACTAAAGCCCCTGAAAACCTTTGATAATTACCGCATCAGCAGGCTCAAAGCAAAGTTTATCAACCATGCCACGAGAAAAGAAACCCTGTCTAAAACTGAATTTGTACTGATCCGATAACAGAATTGCAATAAACCTTTTTTGATGCTTTATTTGTTGGACGGTTTATTAACTTTGCTCAACAAAATTTTTCATATATGCAATACGACGTCGTTATTATTGGTTCTGGTCCTGGTGGTTATGTAAGCGCAATCAGATGTGCTCAATTAGGCTTAAAAACAGCGGTTATAGAAAAGTATAAAACTTTCGGAGGTACCTGCCTTAACGTAGGTTGTATCCCTTCAAAGGCATTGCTTGATTCTTCGGAACACTATCACAATGCTGCGCACACTTTCACTACTCACGGTATCGAGCTGAAAAACCTGAGCGTAAATATGCCACAGATGATTGCCCGTAAAAATGATGTGGTTGCTCAAAATACTGCAGGTATCACTTACCTGTTTAAAAAGAATAAAATTGACAGTTTCGAAGGGGTGGGATCTTTTGTGGATAAAAACACAATCAAGATCACTAAAACTGACGGAACTACTGAAAATATCACTGCAAAAAATGTGGTTATTGCTACAGGTTCAAAACCAACAGCACTGCCATTTTTGCCAATCGACAAAAAACGTATCATCACTTCTACTGAAGCGCTGAATATTACTGAAGTGCCAAAAACAATGGTTGTTATTGGTGGTGGTGTAATCGGTCTTGAGCTTGGATCAGTATATGCACGTTTGGGTACCAAAGTATCTGTAGTTGAATATTTACCTTCCCTGATTGCTACAATGGATGCTGGACTGGGCAAGGAACTGCAGCGTGTACTGAAAAAATCACTGGGTATGGAGTTCTTCATGGGACACAAAGTTACCGGTGCTGCTACCAAAGGTAAAACGGTTACTGTTTCTGCACAAAATGCCAAAGGCGAAGATGTGAAACTGGAAGCTGATTACTGCATTGTGGCTGTAGGTCGTACGGCATACACTGCTGGATTAGATCTGGAGGCTATCGGTATCAAAACTGAAGAGCGTGGTAATAAGATCCCTGTAAATGCACATCTTGAAACGTCTGTTCCGGGAGTATTTGCAATTGGTGATGTGATCACTGGTGCTATGCTTGCTCACAAAGCAGAAGATGAAGGGGTATATGTTGCGGAGTACATCGCAGGACAAAAACCACATATCAATTATAACCTGATTCCTGGAGTAGTGTATACCTGGCCTGAGGTAGCTTCGGTAGGTGCTACTGAAGAACAGTTAAAAGAAAAAGGAACTAAATACAAATCAGGATCTTTCCCTTTCAAAGCAAGTGGACGTGCCAAAGCAAGTATGGATACTGATGGTTTTGTGAAGGTACTGGCGGATGAGACTACGGACGAGATTTTGGGAATCCATATCATCGGACCACGTGCTGCTGATATGATTGCTGAAGCTGTTGTTGCTATGGAATACCGCGCTTCTGCTGAGGATATCGCAAGAATCTGTCATGCACACCCAACTTATACTGAGGCTTTAAAAGAAGCAGCAATGGCGGCTACTGCTAACAGGGCAATTCATATTTAATCTGTTGCATATCGCTTAAAGGAGTTTTTCCTGGCTTCGCTAAAAAAAGCATCATACTATATTCCGTCTGCATTAATTTGCTCCGCAAAAGAACGCTAGGACGTCATATAGTATGATGCTTTTTTTTTAGATGATCCTGTAGCGCGGTGGCATAGAAGACCCTTTAAAAAAAATAAAAGGTATACAGTAGGCGGCCTAGCGTTCTTTTGCGCAGCAAATTAATGCAGCCGTCCTACTATATACCTTTATTTTTTAAACACTGAAACCCTAAGCTAAATGTCTTATTCCGGTATCGGCTCCTGAATCCCCGTATCAGGATAAAGTTGTGCAAGGACTTTAGCCCCAAGCTTGATCAGCCTCAGATGTTCATCAATATGACCATGCTGCACTTCTGCATTGATGTATGGAATCTTATTCTGCATGGCATAGATCGAAAGTGAACCGTCATCTACAGCACCCTGCGACTGTAAAACGACATTAACGTTCTCCTTTTTAAGCAAATTAAAAATAGCTACTTCCGTAACCAGCAGCATATCATCATTATCCATCTGAAAGTTGATATGTACGGAATCGGCTGTGCTTTCCAGGTCATAGCCCTTTAAATAGCTGCTGATCCCAAATCCGCCATCGGCATTATTATGCAGTGTAAAGATATATCCTGCTTTCTTTGGGTTATAAGTATTAAGGATTGTTTTTCCGGCCTTTTCAAGCTCCTGAATCACATTATCATCCCAGATCCCATATTTCTGCAAACCTGCTTTGATACCCTTCAGTGTATAGATGCTGTTCGGGTCAGTCTGGTATTCTTCCTCATCATAGATGAATTTGTAATTCCTTACACCTCCGTACTGGCAGTCGACAATAGTTCCGCCATTATCATTGATGTAACGAAAGGCGGCCTTTACGCCAGTATCCTCATCATCATGTATAGCCAGGAAGTGAATATTCTGGTCACTGTATTTGTAATTTACAAGGTTGATATCAAGATCGCCCAAGGTGATATATGCACTATCGGTAGTCATACCTTCAAAAACCGGGGGATGCTGCGCTTTGGAGCTGAGAGCGAGGCAGCATAAAATTACTAAAGTTAAATATCTCAATGTCATATCACAAAAAGGATTTTTGAATATATGCAAAAAAGGAACCACAATTGCGGTTCCTTTTGATAATTCTTAAGATCTTTTAATGCTGATGATCTAAATCATATTCCTTCACTTCCTTGTGATCATAAGGCTGTACCATCAGTTCATCGATAGTGATGCCCTTTTTATTAAATCCAAGGCGATCCAGTATACGGTCAAAAATCTGGTACATTACAGGGACTACAATCAGGGTCAGGAACAATGAACTGAGCAAACCACCAATAATTACCCATGCAAGACCATTTTTCCATTCTGCACCTGCACCACCTGCCAGTGCAATCGGCAACATACCGATCACCATGGCGATCGTTGTCATCAAAATAGGGCGTAAACGCGCATGGTTGGCAAGGATCAGTGCTTCATGAGTAGTTTTCCCTTCAGCCTTCATCTGATTCGTGAAATCCACCAGGATAATCGCGTTCTTCGCTACCAGTCCGATCAGCATGATGAGTCCCAGGATGGTAAAGATATTTAATGCGTTATTTGTTAACGATAAGGCCAGCAATGCTCCGATTACCGATAGAGGGATAGAGAACATCACGACAAATGGATAAACAAAACTATCATACAGCGCCACCATAATCAGGTATACCAGGATGATGGAAGCCAGCAGCGCAATTCCGAGGGTTCCAAATCCGTCTCCCTGATTTTCAGCATCACCCGCCCAGACATAACTTACGCCTACAGGTTTTCTCAGCTTTCCGGATTTCTCCAGTTTGAGCAGCTCCTCCTGGAATTCAGCAACGATGGTACCTGTTGGGCGGCCGATCGACTGCGCACGCACGGATACCGAAGTACTTTTATCTCTGCGTTCCAGCTGACTTGGTCCGGCGCCTTCAGTGATCGCAGCGAACTGCGTCAGCTTAACCTGTTTGCCCTCGCTGTTCATAAAGATCAGGTTTCTCACGTCATCGATATTCTTACGGTTGAAATCCTGGTAACGGATATTGATATCGTACTCGTACTCACCTTTACGGAATTTACCATCGGTATTGCCACTAAATGCAGTCTGCATCGTCGCACCTACCGTTTGCAGGGTAAGTCCAAGGGCAGCCATCTTATCACGGTCTACCTGCACGTTGATCTCCGGGCTACCACTTTCTACAGAAAGCTTCAGCTCCGCAGAACCTTTGATTTTTGCCAGTACATCTTTTGCGCCTTCGGCATATTTCATTGCACTGTCCAGATCCGATCCCATTACAACCAGGTCGATAGGGGCATTCTCTGCGATACCCAGGATACTAATCGGAACCGTCTTTACTTTGGCACCCACCAGGTATTTGGATAACTCTCGACTTACCTTTGTAGCGTAGATACTCGAGTTATCTGCACGCTGATCACGTTCCACGAGTTTTACGTTGATCTCCGATTTGTAGGCTGTAGCCTGTGAAGCACCAAAGTCGCCACTCGATTGTCCCACCGTAGTAATCAGCTGGATAATCTCAGGTTTTTTTGATAAAAATGCTTCTGCTTTTTGAGTAATCAGGTTGGTCTGCTCAATGGAAGCATCTTTTGGCAGCTCCACCTGCACCAGGAATTCCCCTTTATCACTTTTAGGGAAAAATTCCGTTCCGATATATCCTGCAGGAATCAGACCACAGGAGCCAAAAAACATCACCAATACCAGCAGGATCGTTTTGCCTTTGTTGGCGAGCGACCACGTGAGGATGCTTGTGATCCAGATGGTGAACTTGCGCAGCTGTGCCTCAAACCAGAGGATGAATTTTCCGAAGATATTTTTACCTTCAATCCTTTCCAGTTTACCGAAACGGGAGGAAAGAAGAGGTACAATGGTAAATGAAGAGAACAGAGATAGCAGCGTGGCAATAATTACCACAACGCAGAACTGGCGCAAAATATTGGATACCAGACCAGTGCTGATCGCGATAGGGAAGAACACCACCACAATTACCAGCGTGATGGAAACCACCGTAAAGCCGATCTCGCTCGTTGCATCGTACGCTGCACGAACCTTGTTCTTACCCATCTCCATATGGCGGTAGATATTTTCCAGTACCACAATCGCATCATCCACCAGGATACCTACCACCAGTGATAATCCCAGCAGCGACATCAGGTTGAGCGTATAGCCCAGCAGGCTCATGCCGATAAAAGTTGCAATCAGGGACGCCGGGATCGATACCATGACGATCAGTGCATTCCTGATACTGTGCAGGAAGAACAGCATCACGAACGCTACCAGAATAATCGCCAGTACCAAATCGTGGATTACCGCATCGGCAGACTCCAGGGTAAAGATAGAGCTGTCGTTGGCAATAACGATCTTCAGGTCGTTCGCTTTATAGTCCTGCATCAGTTTCGCAATCGCCGTGTGTACCCCTTTACTCACTTCTACCGCATTGGCGTCAGATTGTTTGATGATCTGTACAGCAATCGCCCCTTTGCGGTCGATACGTGCCAGTTTTTCAACTTCTTCCTGTGCATCCCTTACATCGGCAATGTCGCCCAGGCGAATCTGGGCACCATCTTTACCCGTACTCACCACCAGGTTGCGGAGTTCATCCACGTTTTTGTATTTACCCGACAAACGGATCAGGATGTCCTGCTCCTGTGTTTTTACACTACCTGTAGGGAAATCCAGATTGGAAGTCAGGATAGATTGCTGCACCTGTGGTACAGACAGACCATAGCCCTGCAGTTTTCCGGCATCCAGCGATACCTGGATTTCTCTTTCCTGGCCACCTACAAGGTTCACCTGAGCTACCCCCGTCACCCTTGAGATGATTGGGGCAATACGTTTGTCGATCAGGTCATAAAATGCCGCATCATCCATCTTTGCCGAGGCAGACATCGTGATTACCGGAAGATCGTCCAGTGAAAACTTGTTTAATGACGGCGTTTTTACATCCGTTGGCAAGTCTGCCAGTATCGAGTTTACCTTACGCTGTGCCTCGTTGAGAGAAAGATCCACATTGGCCTTGTCATTCAGCGTAATTGTTACTACCGAAAGACTTTCGTAGGATACTGCATTCAGTTTTTTAATATTTTCCATCGAAGACACTGCATCTTCAATTTTCTTTGTCACCGTATTTTCTACTTCACTTGGAGAGGCTCCGGGATAGATCGTAGAGATAGACACTACATTATTGGAGAACTTGGGCAGCAACTCATAACTCAGAGAGAAGTAGCTCAATAACCCCATCAATGTCAGCACGGTAAACACCACGATAACCAGTGAAGGTCTTTTGATCGATATTTCTGTTAACTTCATAGTAGGTTATTTTATTGGTGCTACAGGACTTCCGTCTACTAAATTAATCTGCCCGCTCACGATTGCCGTTTCACCTTCTTTCAATCCTTCAATAATCTCCACCTGGTCGTTAATAGTTCTGCCGGCAATTACCTTACGGAGCTTCGCAGTGTTACCATTTTCAAGTACAAAGATCTGGTTGCTGCTTACACTACCTACAAATGCTCCGCGTGGAACAGTGATCGTTGCTGCCTGTGCAGGGAATTTGAAGATAGCCGTGCCGTACATTCCCGCCTTGATTGTATTTGCATGGTTATTCTCCACTTCGATTTCAATAGGGAAGTTTAGTGTACCATCCGCTTTAGGGGCGATGAAGGTGATCTTTCCGGAGAAGTTATCAGCAGGGAATACATTCGATTTGATCTGAACCTGATCGCCAACTTTAAGGCTGGCCACCTGGCTTTCATTCACGTTTACCTTTAACTTCAGTTTGGAAACGTCTACCAATTCAAACATCTGCGTGCCCTGTGCATTTACGAAGGCACCTACTTCGATATATCTTTTGTTGACGATCCCGTTGATCGGAGATTTAATATTGGCATCATTCACGCGGCGTGCAGAGCTCTGTAATCTCAAACGCGCATTTCTTACAGTAAGCCTTGCCTGGTCCAGCTGTTGTTGTGTAACCCCGCCAGTGCTGAAAGAGCTTTCATATCGTGCTGCATCCTTGATTGCATTATCCAATGTTGCCTGTGCCGTTTCACGGTCTGTATTGATAATCTCTGCGTCTATACGGGCAATCACCTGTCCTTTTTTTACACGGTCACCTTCATCCACATAAATCGCATTTACGCGTCCTGCGTTTTCAGATAAGAAATTGAGTTCCTGCTTAGCGGCAAAGTTGCCGTTTGCAGTAAAGTCCAAATCAACGGCTTCTTTTTTCACCTGAGCAATACGAACGCTGACGGCGCCGCCTCCCTGAGAAACCAATGCTGTTTGCGCGTCATTTTTCTTTTTGTTATTGTTCAGTACCCATGCGATAACACCGATAACAACTATAACCAGGATGACTGTTATAATTCCTCTTTTCATTTTAATAGTGATTTTATATTTCCGTTTGATTTGATTAATTGTATTTCGGCAATTTTATAATTTAATAATGCCTGAGTATAACTGTTCTGTGCCTCTGTCAGTGCATTTTCGGTGTCCAGAAGATCCGTCAATGCGGCAAGTCCGTTGTTATAATTGTTTTGGGTGCTGTTATATATCTCCTGGGCCAGATCCACGTTCTGGCGTTGGGTTTTGATCGTATTGATGTTATTCTTCAGCTGGATCTTCGCATTCTCGTAAGCCAGGTTGAGGGAGTTTGTCCTTTCCCTGATATCTTCATCGGCCTTCCTGATGTCAACATTCGCCTGGCGGATTCTTGAACGGGTGGCAAAACCATTGAATATAGGAACCCTCAGAGCAAGCCCAATCGCCGAAGCATTGTAGTAAAATGCTGATCCGCTTCTGCTGAAAAGGTCGAACTTATCACTCTGCCCTGTAACCGAGATGTTGCCCGTAAGAGACAGGCTGGGATAGTATTCTGCTGCATAAGCTTTGCGTTGCAAGGTGTATAAGTCCTTTTGTACATTCAGCAGGCGCATTTCTATCCTTCCGGAAGTGTTGATGGTATCAGCCATTTCAGGCAATGTTCCTATTTTCTTCAACTCATCCGGTGGGATGTTCACAGCAGTTGATACAGGCATTCCCATCGAAAACTTAAGCTGGTTTTCCAGTTGCACTACCGCATTGATCGTCTGCTCACGCTGTGTTTGCAGGTTCGTCAGGTTAACCTTGATACGGTCTACATCGATTTTCTTAGCCAGTCCGTTTGAGTATTGGTTTGTAATGATCTTTTCTACCACCTTAACATTCTTGATGTTAGTGTCGATCACATTCAGCTGCTGTCTGCTCACCAGCACCTGGTAATAATTATTGGCAACCAGTTCAATGATCTGTTCATCAGTAAATTCCGCATTGAGATTGTAATAGCTTTCGCTCGTCTTTGCGGCTTTGAGCCCCGTGAATACAGTCTGGTTAAATAATTTCTGGTCCAGCTGTACACCTGCGTTATTGTTCCATTTTCTTCCGAGCTGGAAAGACTGGTCGCCCACCACCAATTGACCGATTATCGGGTTGTAAGTCAGCGATGCATTTCCGGTAAGTTGTGGCAATGCTTCTGCACGGACTTCCTGGGTCTTATACTTACCACGATCGATGTCGAGTCTCGACTTCCTTGCAGTTGCGTTATTTTCAATCGCAAAATTCAGCGCATCTTTGAGTGTCAGCGGCTGTTGGGCATTCACGATGGTGGACACCAACATGCACAGCCATAAGATGGGTATTGATTTTACTGGTTTAATCATAATCTGGTTTTTCTGGTATGGGAGCTGGTTAGTTTTTGAGTCCTTTGATAAATATTTTTGACAGGCTGACCTGCTTTTCCTTCATAAGTTTGAGCTCTTTTTTACCGGGAAAGAGCTCCTTGTTGCCATGCATAATACAGAGTGAAGTCAGACCTGATTGTGTAGCCAGGTAAAGCTCTGCGAGTTTAGGGATATCTTCCTGTGCCGCGATTTCATTTTTGGCTACCGCCGTTTCAAATACACTTTCATGAAACTTCAGGTTTCTTGCCATCATGGTTTCAAGATAGTTCTTCAATTCTACGGAACTCAGCGATGAATCCGGATTACCATAGGAAAGATGCAGCATATAGTAGCGCAGAAAGAATTTATGCTTGATCTCAATGATGTTCAGCAGGGTAGTTTCTAAGGGCGTTCCCTGTTTCTGGTCTTTATACAATACGTTGAAATAATCATCGAAGATCTTTTCCATGACACCCAGGATAAGGCTCGTTTTGTCAGGAAAGTAATAGTACAGTGAAGGCTTGGATACAGAAAGATCTTCTGCAATTTCATTCATTGTTGTTTTGTTAATTCCGAAATGGATAAAACGTTTAATCGCTCCTTCTATAATCAGTTCCCTCTTTTTATCAGTTTCTAACATTCTACTTTTTTACCTTTTGACTTTATTGATTCTATAGTCAAAAATATAGCAAGCATTCTGCATAAAAAAACTTCATCCCCGATATCGGGGATATCAACAGTTAAATGACAATTCTATGACCTATTAACTGGCTTTAAACCAGCTAAAAAGATTTCTGCGAATCGTTTTTCCTTGAGAAAGATAAGTTTAAATTCTTCTTTGCCGGGGAAGAGATGTTTGGCGCGTTTGAGGATATTGAAATGAATACCAGATACTGCTTCTACAAATATTTCCGTAGTAAACGGGATGTCCTGTACTGCCAGTTCGCCCGACTGATTGCCTTTACTGAGCAGTTCTGTGATGATCTTGAGTTCGAAGGCTCTGGCGCGCGTGAACTTCTCATAAAGTGCTTCAGGAAGCTCCGGACCAATCATTTGTGTAAATTCTATCAGCTTGTAATACTTCTGAATAAAGGCCTGTCTTTTCTGGAGCAGTATCAGAATCCCTTCAGTAGCGGTAGATGTTTTATCAACCGACTTGATCAGGTCTCTGCTCAGCGTATGCATCATGTTTTCAATTACGCTCACATACAAGCTCAGTTTATCAGGGAAATAGTAATAAAGCAAGGCTTTTGAAAAGGAGATGTCTTTTGCGATCTCGGTCATCGTAGTTTTTGCCAGTCCGTAATGAGCGAAACGTTTTAGTGCGGCATCTATGATCAAAAGTCTTTTTTTATCTTGATTTTCCATGTTAATCAGGCTTGCTTTTTTGCAATTGGGGTAACGGCTTAAATAAGGTTATAATCGAACGTAAAATATGCAAAATTATTAAATATTTCACTTAACAAGTTTATTACAAGGTATAACATTTACTATGAGACGATAATAAAAAAAATCCGTCTGAATATCTCTACATTTGCCGCAAACAACCATTTGCCCAATATGTATTTACTAAAGGAAAATATCTCCCTGCAACCCTACAACACTTTTGGTATCGATGTGATAGCACGTTTCTTTGCCGAGATATTCACTGAAGAAGACTTGCGTGAGCTGAGCCTGCTCCCTGTTTTCACAGAGAATAGATTGTTGGTTCTTGGCGGTGGCAGTAATATGCTTTTCACAAAGGATTACGAAGGACTGGTGTTAAAGCTGAGTATCCCCGGGATCTCTGCGGCAAGGTCGGCAGAGAATGAGGACCAGGTAATGGTCACTGCCGGTGCGGGAATTGTCTGGAACGACCTGGTAAATTACTGTGTTGAACAGGATTTTGCCGGACTGGAGAATATGAGCCTGATCCCGGGAACGGTGGGGGCTTCACCGATCCAGAATATCGGGGCTTATGGTGTAGAACTTAAAGATGTATTTGAATCCTGCAGGGCTTTTGAAATTGCTACCGGCACTATCAGGAAGTTTGAATTTGCAGATTGCCATTTCGCTTACCGCGATAGTATCTTTAAAAATGAACTGAAAGGACAGTACGTAATCACTGAAGTAACCTTCAGATTAAATACACAGGCCAGAATTAATACCCAATACGGAGCTATTCAGGCTGTGCTTGCAGACAGGGGCATCAGACGGCCAACGATTGCTGACATTTCTAAAGTGGTGTCTGAAATCAGGGTGAGTAAATTGCCGGATCCTTCAACCATCGGCAATGCCGGTAGTTTCTTTAAGAACCCGGTGATTGAGAAAGCACAATATGAATCTATTCTCAAAACTTTTCCGGACCTGATCAGTTATCCTGTAGGAAAAGAAAAGGTAAAACTAGCTGCGGGATGGCTCATTGAGTCATGTGGTTTTAAAGGTATTGCAGAAGGCAATACAGGTACATGGAAGAACCAGGCGCTGGTACTGGTGAATCATGGACAGGCCACAGGGGCTGAAGTGTATAGTTTTTCGGAAAAGATTATAGACACTGTAGAAGCTAAGTTTGGCGTCAAATTAGAGCGTGAGGTAAATATTTTGTGACAATCAGTCGTGCGTTAAACCTAAACCTGCATTTTTTTTCCTGAACCTCTGAATTGCTTTTTTGGTACATATGTTGCATTAAGGTTATTAAGCAAGATTAAATAAACAGACAACGCCACTCTATCACGCTGTTTATTTGCTCTTTAACCTTAAAAACTTAAAAGACTATGACAAAAAATGAATTTAACCTCCAGCTCCATAACCATTCGGTTTCTTTGCAGTCATTCGCTTTAAATTTTACTAAAGATATTGAAGATGCTAACGATCTTGTTCAGGATACGATGCTTAAAGCTGTAACTTATTACGGTAAATTTAAAGAAGGTACAAATCTAAAGGGATGGTTGTTTACCATCATGAAAAACACTTTCATCAACAATTACAGACGACTGGTTAAAACAAATGCACTGATTACAAAATCTGAAGATATCTCATCTGCAAATCTTCATTACAGTGCTACAAAAAATACAAGTGACAGTAAATTCGTTATCGGAGACATCAATAAGGCTTTGGCAACACTGCAACCAGAATACCATGTTCCTTTTGTAAAATACTTTGAAGGGTATAAATATCATGAGATTGCAGATATGCTGGATATTCCCATTGGGACTGTTAAAACAAGAATCCACGTAGCACGTCAGATACTAAAAAAATATCTGAAGACGTATTCTAAAGAAATTCTGGGAACTGAGATCGTTTAATAACCGGCTCAACCCTTTGAAAAGCGATTGATCGTAAAGATCAGTCGCTTTTTTTTTTGCTGATGCTGTCGTTTGAATCCGGGTTCAAAAGTTTATTTTTGGCAATTCATATATAAAAAATTGCGATGAATTACACCTACCTGCTCGTTAACCTGGGTTTATTACTGTTTTCGGGTTTAGTATTTTCAAACAGGCAAATTAATTTTGCAGGTCAGAGTAAATTTATCATTCTCGCCGTTTTAATCAACGTCTTTGCTTTTTCGGTGCCTACAGAATTTCTCACACAGCTAAAGGTCATTGTGTTTAATCCGCCTTACCTGAGCGGGATGACTTTGTGGGAGCTACCTATAGAAGAGCTGCTCTTATCTCTGCTGCTTCCCTTAAGCGGCATTGCTATCTACCTCTTCCTGAATATGCGTTATAAGGACAATTCATTGGAAAAATACAGTCTTGCCCTCAGTAATATGCTGCTGGGCGTATGCATTGCCATGCTGTACTTTGGTCACCAGAAATTATATACACTCTTTACTTTTTCTATCCTGCTGGTATTCCTGCTCTATATAGAATATGTGAACAAGATCAGGTTTATGTATAAGTTTTACCGTGCCTTTCTTGTGTCGCTCCTGCTGTTTTATACGGTTTACGGCATATTAACGTCTATCCCGGTTATTCAGTATACCACCGAGGAAACGCTGAATTTCAACTTCTCACATATTCCTTTTGAAAGCCATTTCTATTATATGTCGATGTTGCTGCTGAGCATTTATCTTTATGAACTGTTCAAAAGCAGAGCGCGTAACTAATGGATTTACCAGAATATACCAAACAGCAGCTGGCCTTACGCAACGGGCAGGATAAACCGCAGATCTGGGTTGCCTACAAAGGGTTCATCTATGATGTCGGAGAAAGCAGGTTATGGAGGAACGGCAAACATTATGAGCACTGGGCAGGGCAGGACCTTACAGATGAATTGGCAGATGCCCCGCATACCGAAGCTGTTTTTGAAAAGTTTAAGCCGGTTGGGAAACTGAGGTGATAAAAAAACGGCAGTACTTTTTAGAGAACTGCCGTTTTTGTATAGTGATATTACTGACTAAGCTTCGATAGCGAAGGAGCTCAGGTTTACAAATTGCTGTACACGTTTGGCAACTTCATCTTCACTAAGGTTAACGATCTTTTCTGTACCAAATTTCTCCACACAGAATGAAGCCAGCGCTGAACCAAAGATGATTGCATTTTTCATGTTGTTGAAGTTTACAGTACCAACTTTTGCCAGGTAACCGATAAATCCACCTGCAAAGGTATCACCTGCACCTGTCGGGTCAAAAACCTCTGCCAGCGGAAGTGCAGGAGCAGAGAATATTTTATCCTCGTGGAATAATAAAGCCCCATGTTCACCTTTTTTGATGATCAGGTATTTAGGACCCATAGTAAGGATTTTCTTGGATGCTTTCACTAAAGAGTACTCACCTGACAGCTGTCTTGCTTCTTCGTCGTTAATGGTCAGTACATCTACCAGCTTAAGCGTTTCCAGCAGATCATCCATTGCCACGTCCATCCAGAAGTTCATGGTATCCAGAACAACCAGCTTAGGCCTGTTTTTAAGACGTTTGATCACTGTTTGCTGGATCTGTGGAGTAAGGTTGCCCAGCATCAGGTATTCGCAGTCCTGGTAGCTCTCAGGGATAATCGGATCAAAGTCGGCCAGTACATTCAGTTCCGTTACCAGGGTATCCCTGCTGTTCATATCATTGTGATATTTTCCCGACCAGAAGAAAGATTTCTCACCTTCTTTGATTTGTAAGCCTTCTGTATCGATACCGTGAGTAGTAAAGGTATCAATGTCGTCCTGATGGAAGTCATCACCTACTACACCTACAATTTTTACCTTTTTATAGAAGTAAGATGCAGCTAAACTTGCATAGGTAGCAGCGCCACCAACGATTTTATCAGTCTTTCCGAAGGGTGTTTCAATAGCGTCAAATGCTACAGTCCCTATGATTATCAGGCTCATATGTTTTATTTTAAATTTTTTTCAATATTTTTCGTTACAAATATTGCATAAATAATTTAAAAGCCCTAATATTGCATTCCCAAATCGGACGACACTTTATGTTCTTTATTAAAGCTGAAAGCCATTTTAAGGGATAACCAGAGTACTCCTTCTTAGCTCAGCTGGTTAGAGCATCTGACTGTTAATCAGAGGGTCGCTGGTTCGAGCCCAGCAGAGGGAGCAGAAAAAAAAGCCTTACCATGTCCGGTAAGGCTTTTTCTGTTTTCAGATCTCTTTTAATTTTTATTGCCAGGCAACACCGAATAGTTTGTATCCAACCTCTGTACGCAAAAATTCATAATGCTCCTGCTTAGGGTTGCCGCCCTTCACCTGAATAGTAGTAATGACTTCGAAAACCGGGTACCGGGCTTCATTAGGCTCATCACAATCGGTATAATACGGTCTAAATTCTTTGCTGGTTTGTATAAATGGGTTTAGTCTGGAAGGGAAGATCACCGTTTCAATTGCCCTGCTTTGAATCGCCTTCAATTTTATTTTCATCACATCAGCATATTTAGTCCTGAACGTGTTTTTTGCATAGGATTTTTCTTTCCCTCTTCTGCTCATACTTTCTACTCTGACCTTATCATACAGCACAAGCTTGCCTGCAATTGCTCCCGGCAGGAAGCAACCATAGAACCAGTTATTAAACTCCGCTTCGTAATTTAATATGGAGTAATACTGTCCATCAATGGTTTTGAACGAGGTGTAACCCTTCACAGCAGAAGGCGATTTACAGAGTTTAGCTGAGTACCAGTTTAAGTTTCGTATGAGGTCATCGTCGAGATGATCTGCCACTATTCGTCCGGTACTGTCAATTATTGCAGTAACCCCATCCCACATCCAATGTTCACACTTTCCGCGCTCATAAGGTTTACCATCCAGGCAAACACGCTTTGCATCATGCATAACCAGCGCCAGACCATTATAAAATGGCCTGGCGTCATTAAATTTCGCTGGTATTACCACCTGTCCGCGGCTGCCAAGGAAACCTACCTTGTCTGTGATAGGGTCATGGAATCTGATTTTTCCTTCCTGCTCACAATCATAGGTCATATCGAACACATATATGCTATCCAGTCTAACCTTTTTCCCGCTCTTCAAGCGGTAGTGAGTACCTGATGGGTTTACCTGAGCAACAGATGACGATACCACCATTGCCAGATACAAGAATAAAATAAACAGAAGGAATTTAGGACTCATGGCAGGTTGATTAAAAATCAAATTTACCTTCAAATAGTTTGCCGACAACAGGCAGTGGTTTAATGGCTTCATTTGATGCAGCGATCACACCCATCAGCAATAGGATGATCGTGAGCAGACCAATGACCATAGAAACCACGCTGATCGCAGGAATCACCATCACCAGGACAGAGACTATAACACTGAGAACAATGGAAAGAATGATCAGTCCCAGCGACTGGCCAAGGTGATATTTTACCAGGGGACTTTTTACAGGGCTTTTTTTGTATTCCAGGTAGGAAACTATCCAGCCGATAATTGTGATGTAGCCGATCATGGCCATGCTTTTGTTTGACATATGCTTTAGTTTTTGTTGTAAATGATAAAACGAAAGTATTGCCGGGAAGCCGGAAGACAAAAAAATCGGCGCCTACAAGCTATCTACAACTTCTTGCTCATGCATCTACAAAATGTCTACAAAACGATAGTAACTATTTGATTATTAAGTTATTTTTATCGGCTTTCAAAGCGATAAGTTGTAACAAGCTGATAAAATGATATTTTTACCATTATGCCATTAAAAAAGTGTCTTCCGGTATTCCTGTTTTTATTGATCTGGCTTATCATTTCCCCTGAGGCCTTTGCGCAGTCCTTAATTATTGATTCATTGAGCAAGGAACTGAAATTTGCCACCGGTAAAGAAAAGCCTATCATCATGGCCGAGCTTGCCCGCGCAAATTTTGAGAAGGATATCAAAAAATCACTGCGCATATGCCAGGATGCGATCACTATGGCGCAGAAACATCATGATAAAGATGCAGAAGCCTTTTGTTATGCCTCGATGGCACATTTGCTCGTGCAGCAAAACCAGGAACAGCGTGCGGAGAAATATCTGGATAGTGCAGTAAAGAAAGTAGACCGCCATACAGCGCCGGCAATTGCATCTTTTGTCTGGTTTCGGAAAGGATGGCTGGAAGTAGTGCAGGGCAATAATGATAAAGCGATGTCGGCCTTATTAAAAGCTGATCAGCTGATCAAAGACACAGACAACAGGCGGGCAATCAATTATAAGGTGCTGATCAATCATTATATGGCCAGTATCTATGCGTACGGCAGCGATACGCTTAAGCAACATAAATATGCGATTGCCTGTCTTGCGGCCGCCCGCCGGAGTATTTTTGCAGACGACATGCAAACGGGGTACATGACAGTTGCACATAGTTTCTTCTCGGCTTTTGAAAAAGATATGAGCAAGCATAGTTTGCTGGATTCTTCGCTTGCCTACCACCGCAGAGCCCTCAACTTTTACTCGAGCAACAAGGAAAGGATCTTATTGCAAAGCAATGCTTCGGTCACTGCTTTAAATATGGCGAACAGCTATTTCAAGTACTATCCGTCCTCATTCAGGGACAGCAGTTTTAAATATGTGAACCTCGCGCTCAAAATTGCACGGACTACCAACGGACGCGAGGTAATTGCCAATGGATATGGTATCCTCAGTGAGTATGCCCTGCGTGATAAGGATTTTAAAAGAGCAGAAGAATACCTGAGCCTGGGCATTGCAGAACTGGCGACACTATCAAATGGTGTAGACATCACTAGGTCGCGGATGATGCTCGGACTGGCAAATATTGCCGAGAGCAGCGGAGATCTTAAAAAAGCACTTACTTATTACAAACAGTACAATGCCTATCATGATAAAGTATTTGATGTGCAGAAGTTAGCCGTGACACAGCAGCTGGAAGAGCAATATCATGCTTCACAACGCGAGAATGAGATTGCAAGACTCAAAGAACGCAACGACTACAACAGAAGATTAAACTGGCTGTATGTACTGATAGGTTCTACAGGTATCATCTCCCTGGGCTTCCTGCTCAGCTCTTATCACTACAAACTGAAAGCCTCCCAGCAGGAGCAGAAGATGGCCAACCAGGAAAGAGAAGAAGCCGAACTGCTGGCGAAATTACAGCAGGCAGATGCCACACGCCTGATGCTGGAGAAACAGGAGGCTGAACTCAAAGCCGCGTTAAAAGAGGAGGAAAGTGCCCGCCTGCAGGCCCAGCAGGAACTGCTGCAGGATCGGACCGACTGGCTGGAAAAAGCGCTGCTTGCCGGAACGCTGAAGATCGAAGAAAAAAACACCATCCTGGAGATGCTCAAACAGAAAGCCAGTCAGGCAGACTCTCCGGTCATAGCCCGCCAGATTGGCCGCATTGTTAATCAGAACCTGCGGATGGACAAAAACTCTGAAGAGTTAAAATCTATAGCCGATATACATCCCGGATTTTTCAGAGCCCTGCAAAGCAGTGCCGGAAATACGCTGACAAGATTGGATCTCAAATATTGCTCTTACATCGCCATGGGTCTGGAAAACAAAGATATCGCCATACGACTTGGTGTTGAACCTAAGAGCATCCGTATGACGCGCTACCGTCTCAAGCAAAAACTCAACCTCAGCAAAACAGATAATCTGGATCAGTTTATCAAAACTAGCGGAGAAAATTGAGACGAATACACAAAAGGTTGAACAGTAAATAAGAATCTCATTCGTTTATTTTGGATTTACCATTGGTGGCAATAACATGACCGTACGCGGTTATACATTGTCATGAATTTTATCAACCAAATATAATCCAAACGTATGAATAAAATTTTTACGCCTATTAAACACAGGAGGAGTCTGAAATCTGTAAAACAAAGCGTCTCTGTGACTGCCTTGATTTCAGGTGTTCTCTTCACTGTTATCCTGCCAGGTAAAGCCTGGTCCGCAGAATGGTCCGGAACTCACATCGCAAAACACAGCCTGGCCCTGCAGCAAATTGAAGAGGTTAAAGGTAAAGTTGCTGACGCCAAAGGTGCTCCGCTGCCAGGGGTTTCTGTTAAAGTTAAGGGGACCAATATCGCGTCCGTAACGGATCAAAACGGAAATTTCAGAATGAGGGTAGCAGATAAAAATGTAATCCTGACATTCAGCTATACAGGATTTGTTACGCAGGAGAAAGACCTCAGTGCCGGCCTGGAGCTTAACGTTGTACTTGCCGAAGACAATAAAAACCTGACAGAGGTTGTTGTGGTGGGCTACGGTCAGCAGAAAAAGGCTACTGTTACCGGAGCAATCGCGAGAGCGAACCTCGAATCTTTCAGAGATGCCCCAAATACGAATATCGGACAATCCTTACAAGGGGCTGTTGCAGGTTTGAACGTAGGGCCGGTTACCGAAGCTGGTAATACGCCAACGATTAGAGTAAGGGGTCAGAATACCCTGGGTGGAAATCAGAGTGCGCTGATCATCCTTGACGGGATTCAATATAACGGTAACCTTTCGGCTATCAACCCTGATGATATCGAGTCAATAGACGTACTAAAGGACGCAAGTTCAACAGCAGTTTATGGTGCACAGGCAGCAAACGGAGTATTATTGGTAACCAGCCGCAAGGGTAAAGGTGAACCAAGAATTAATTTCACTACTTCTTATGCTACACAATCTCCGACATCTGATCTGCGCCCAATGAACCGCGCGGAATATCTGGAATATGTAAAAGCACTCGATCTCACAAAATCTTATACCAACCCAAACTATGTGCAGCCAGACATTACGGTTATCGCTGATGGTGGGGTGAAAAATGCCAACGGATTACTGCCAAATGATTTTAACTGGTATGATGAAGGTACGAACAGAGGATTTATCAATGAATATGGCCTGAGCGTATCTGGAGCTTCAGATAAAATCAATTACCTGATCTCCGCAAATTACACCAATCAGAAGGGCTTCCTGATGAACGATTTGTTCAAACGTAAAAGTGCAAGGGCAAACATTGAAGGAAAAGTAACCGACTGGCTAACTGTAGGTGTTCAAACCTTTGCTGCATTTAACAACGAGGATGGGGCACAGCCAGACAGGACAACACTGATGAGAACCTCTCCGCTGCTGGTCCCATATGATGCTAATGGAAACCTGATCGTGCAGCCTTATAGTACTTCACAGGATAATAATCCGTTCGGAAACTCCAATATTGATAATTTCGACAGGCATAATTTCTACTTTGCCAATCTCTATTCGCAGGTTAACTTTCCATTTTTAGAAGGATTATCTTACCGCGTTAACTTTGGTAACAACGGACGTACCGATAATCTGTATATCGCCAATCCTTATGGCGCCAGTCAGACCGGAAGTGCATCCAAAAGTACAGAACAGTACTATGATTATACCCTGGATAATATCCTGACTTTTAACCGTAAGATCGATAAACATGGTATTACAGCAACCTTACTTTACGGATCGATTGACCGGAGGGACGAAAAAACTGTTGCCACTGCTACAGGCTTTACCCGTCTAACACTGGGATACAATAACCTTGGACTCGGAGCAGTGCAGAATACAGCATCAGATGGTTACCGCGAAAGTCTCAACTACCAGATGGCCCGTATCAACTATACCTTCGACGACAGATACATCTTTACAGGTACAGTGAGACGTGACGGGTTCTCGGCTTTTTCTGAAAATAATAAGTACGCAGTATTCCCATCAGCATCCTTAGGCTGGATTGTTACGGATGAATCTTTCTTTAAAGTGCCTGCAGTACAATATCTTAAAATACGTGCTGGATATGGTGTCAGTGGAAATCAGGTGCAACGCTATCGTTCCCTGGACCAGGTGGCAGCCAGCGGTTACAACTATATATTTGGTGATGGAAACTCCAATACGCAGTTTGGGCAACGCCTCAGAAATCTGGGCAACCCAAACCTGCGTTGGGAGAAAACAAGAGAGCTCAACGTGGGTGCCGACTTTACCTTATTTAAAGGAAGGCTGAGCGGTGCGTTGGATGTGTATTCCCGCCAAACTAAAGACCTGCTCTTCAACGTGAACATCCCAAGCGTCACCGGATTTGAAACCATTACCAGCAACATCGGTGGTGTATCAAACAAAGGTATAGAGCTCACGCTGACCTCTACAAACATCAACAGAGGAGGATTCAGATGGAACACAACCTTCAACTTCTCCAGAAATGTCAACAAAATCACTGAACTGCTTGGTAACGGAGATCTGGTAAACAGCAATCTGTTCATCGGTCATTCTATCAACAGTTTCTATGATTATGTTCACAATGGTATCTATAATATCGGAGAGACCATCCCCGCAGGATATTATCCGGGAACACGCAGGGTAGTGGATACAAACGGCGATGGTGTGGTTAATACGCAGGATAGGGTTATTATTGGTTCCTCAGATCCGGCATTCCGTTTCAGTGTGCTTAACTCGTTCGACTTTAAAAACTTTACCTTTAGTTTTTTCATCAACTCTATACAGGGTGGCAGCAAAGGATATCTGGGGGATAATACACAGTCTCTTATCCTCAATGATAACAATATCCGATGGAATAATTTAGCGGGTATCGACTGGTGGTCGCCAACGAACCCCAACGGAGAATATCCAAGGTCACAGGTTTCGCCAACATTCAATCCAAGATATTTCCAATCGAAAAGTTTTGTGAGATTGCAAGACATCACTCTGAGTTATAAATTCCCGGAGCCAATGCTCAAATCTATGCGCATGAAGGGATTGAGCATCTTCGCCAGCGGCAAGAACTTAGTTACCTGGACCGACTGGAAAGGATGGGACCCAGAGCTTTCCAACGACGATCGTCAGAATGGTCTGACCATGGGTGGCAAGCCCTTGCTCAAAGGTGTTTCAATTGGTCTAAACGCAACATTTTAATATCACGTCATGAAGAAGTTATTAACCATATTAATTATACTTACACTCAGTACCGCTTCCTGCAAAAAGGATTTTCTGAACGAAAAACCAGTTTCATTCCTCAGCGGTTCTAATGCTTTTATTACCTATAAAGACTTTACAGCCTCTGTAATAGATCTCTATGTACTTACCCGTGCTGAATTTTACAGTGCCAACGAAAGCCGGCCTTTTGATTACATCTACGGAACGGATCTTGTATTTGACGGAGAACCGGGAACAGACAGGCATACCAATATGATTGCTGCCTATAATCCCACAGGAAATATTGCCAGTGATCACTGGAGGAGACTCTTCAAAATTGTCGCCGAAACCAATACGATTCTGGCGCGTATGCCACAATCTGAGCTAACGGATGCACAAAAAACATTGATTGAAGCCCATGCCAGATTCTTCAGGGGACTGGCCTACCGTACATTAACCTACCTGTATGGAGGAGTACCACTGTCTCTGGAAGAAGTGACTTCACCAAAAACGGATTATGTGCGTGCAACTAAGGAAGCATGTCTTAACCAGGTAATTACAGACCTCACTTTTGCAGTGACCAATCTTCCTGCGATCAGTGCGGTGCGCGATGGGGAAATCAGTAATGTAGCCGCTTCTCATCTGCTCGCCGAGGTTTATCTGGCGGCAGGCAAGTACCAGGAAGCCGTTGATGCCGCCACAACGGTCATCGGCAATGCCAACTTGGGTCTAATGAGAACCCGTTTCGGATCAAGGTCTACCGTTACACCTGGAGATGTCTACTGGGATCTTTTCCAACAGAAAAACCAGAACAGAACTACTTATGGTAATAGAGAAGGTATCCTGGTGGTGCAGTTTGAAACCGATGTGATCGGCGGTGGTGTACTGTCCACTAACAGAGATTCCAGCTATATGCTGGAAAGACACCATGCACCTTCAGTACGTGATATTTTTGTGAATTCAGCAGGAACTACTACCAATGTCCCTACTTTCCTGTGGCCAAATAATGATTATTCTGGTGGCAGAGGTATCGGATGGGCAGTGTCTACAAGTTACTTTATGAATGATATCTGGCAGAGTGATTTCAGAAATGATATCCGTAATGCGAACCATAACTTTGTACGTGATTATACCTGCAATAACAGGGCTTCAGATATGTTCGGTAAGGTCATCTCCACTTCCAATCCTCCAAGAGGAATTACTGTTCCTTCACGTGCTTTCTATGCTTACCAGAGTAAAGCAACCACACCTTTTGATCATCCTACACAGCTGATTCAGGATGCCGCGACGGGACTGCTCAAACCTGCCGCAGGTGCCACATTTACTGATCAGTACCTGTTCAGGCTGGCAGAAACTTACCTGATCCGTGCAGAAGCTTACATGCGACTCAACAATCTGGGCAATGCTGCAGCAGATATCAATGTGATCCGTACAAGGGCTAATGCTACACCAGTGCTGCCTGCCAATGTGAATATTGATTATATCCTCGATGAGAGAATGCGCGAGCTGGGTGTGGAAGAGAAAAGACGACTGACGCTGGGACGTTTAGGATTGCTGTACGACCGTGTGAAAAAATGTAACCCTTACTATAAAGATATGCTGCCGACCTATAACCTTTGGCCAATCCCTGCGGGAGAAATCGAGAGGAATAAGGACGTGGTATTAACACAAAACCCAGGCTACTAATGAAAGTTAACTTCTGTTTCCTCTTTTTGTTTATGCTGACATTTTCTGCAGTTGCGCAGCAAAAAAATCAGTCCACATTTACGAACCCGATTTTACCATCGGGGGCCGATCCATGGATCATTCATAAGGATGGCTATTACTATTATGCCAATGCTTCGGGAAATGGCTTGGCGCTGAGGAAAACGAAAAACATTGCCGACTTGCGGAATGCGCCTGTAAAGAAGGTGTGGACAGCGCCGGCGACAGGCCTGTACTCCAAAAACATTTGGGCGCCGGAAATTCACTTTCTGCAGGGCAAATGGTACATGTACTTTGCTGCTGATGACGGCAGGAATGATAACCACAGGATGTATGTCATCGAGAATGCCTCTAAAGATCCTATGCAGGGCGAATGGATTTTTAAAGGACAAATCAAGGATGCCAGTAATAAATGGGCCATCGATGGCTCAGTGTTTAACCATAAGGGACAGCTGTACATGATCTGGTCTGGCTGGGAGGCTGACAAAAACGGGCAGCAGGATATTTTCATTGCGAAGATGAAAAACCCATATACGCTGACTGGCCCCCGGGTGAAGATCTCAAGCCCGCAGTTCGATTGGGAGAAAATCGGAGATCTCAATGATCCCGTAAACCCACCACATGTAAATGTGAATGAAGGTCCGGAAGTGCTGGTGCACGACAATAAGTTATTTCTGATCTTCTCGGCTAGTGGCTGCTGGACTGATCATTACACACTGGGGATGCTGACCGCCTCTGCCAATGCCGATCCGATGGACCCGCGCTCATGGAAGAAGCACCCCAGACCGGTTTTCAGCACGAGTAAGGAAAACAGCGTGTACGCACCGGGGCATAACAGCTTTTTTAAATCTCCTGACGGGAAAGAAGACTGGATACTTTACCATGCCAACCCTGCCCCGGGCTGCGGTTGCGGTGGTAAACGCTCTCCACGCATGCAAAAGTTTAGCTGGAACAAGGATGGAACACCAAATTTCGGTATACCTGTAAAAGAAGGAACAGCATTGCCAGTGCCCTCGGGCGTTTAACTAATGAACTAAAAGAAACACAATTGAATAAACTATGATGACAAAAACGAACCGATTCCTTTGCGTGATCCTGTGTGCACTCTCGCTTTCTACACAGGCACAGACAACCGAAAGCAAACAAACTTCGCCCCGCTGGACGCTTGAGCAGGCCGCGGCATGGCAAAAAGAAAATGGCTGGGTATCAGGAGCCAACTTCCTTCCCAGCACAGCTATCAACCAGCTGGAAATGTGGCAGGCCTCAACTTTTGATCCTAAAACGATCGATAAAGAACTGGGCTGGGCCGAGGGTATAGGGTTCAACGCCATGCGCGTCTTCCTGCATAGCCTGGCTTATCAGCAGGACCCTGCAGGTTTCAAAAAACGTGTAGACCAATACCTGGCTATTGCTGATAAACACCATATCAAAACGATTCTGGTATTCTTTGACGACTGCTGGAACCCAAACCCGAAAACAGGCAAACAGCCTGAGCCGAAAACAGGAGTGCACAACTCCGGATGGGCACAGGATCCGGGACGCCCGATTACTGAGGCCAAAGATTTTGCAACGCTTTCCGCTTATGTAAAAGATATCATGAACACTTTCGGTCAGGATAAACGTATTCTGCTCTGGGACCTCTACAATGAGCCGGGTAATTCCAAAAAAGGAAATGAGTCTATCGGCCTGCTCACTAAGGTTTTTGAATGGGCGCGTGATACCAAACATGTACAGCCGATATCTGTAGGATTATGGAAATGGGACCTTACAGAACTGAACTCTCTGCAGGCGCTCAACTCAGATGTGATCACTTACCACCAGTATGAAGCTCCGGCAGAACACCAGCGTACATTGGAGGTATTAAAATCACATGGCCGCCCGCTGATCTGTACGGAGTACATGGCACGCCGTAACAACAGTCTTTTCAGCAACGTGCTGCCGATGCTCAAAAAAGAGAATGTTGGTGCCATCAACTGGGGCCTGGTAGCAGGAAAGAGCAATACGATCTACGCCTGGGATACGCCAATGGCTGATGGTGGCGAGCCTAAGTTATGGTTCCATGATGTTTTCCGTAAAGACGGAACTCCATACAAAACCGATGAAATTGAGGCCATCAAAAAAGAAACAGGGAAATAGTCTTGTGTAATATTTGTAAGGCATTGACGCTAAATTGCTTTAGGTTGTAAATTGTTTACATATAATAACGATATTTAGCTCAGTAGACCTTCCCTTAAAGGCCATAACCAAATAATCCTGTAACCAAATTAACCTTATTGAACAAATGGAAAATTCTCGTCGTAAATTCATTACACAGGCATCCATCGCCGGACTTAGCTTAATGCTTCCGAAAACCAGCTGGAGCGCTAAAAGCTATAAGCGGATTATTGGCGCAAATGATCGTGTACAAGTGGGGGTGGTAGGTTTCTCAGACCGTCACCGCAGTTCGCATATGCCTTGTTTCATGAACCATTACAAAGAGCTCAATTTTGAAGTAGTAGCTGTATCAGATATCTGGAAAAAGCGCCGCGATGAAGGTGCTGCCATGTGGAAAGAGAAGATGCAGAACAACGTCAAGGCGTACCGCAATAACGAAGAGTTGTATAATAGTAAAAGTGTTGATGCGGTGTTTATCGGTACTGCCGATTTTCAGCATGCCCAGCACACCATAGAGGCGGTAAGAGCAGGCTGTGATGCCTATGTGGAAAAGCCTTTCGCTGAAACTATGGAGGACAATAAAGCCGCCCTGAAAGCAGTGAAGGAAACCGGAAAGATCGTTCAGATCGGATCACAGCGCCGCAGTGGTACCAACTACCACGCTGCGTACGACTTTATTAAATCGGGTAAGTTCGGGCCTATCACCATGGTAGAACTTACCTGGAACGTCAACCAGCCGGGACGCTGGCGCCGCCCTGAACTGCTCAATGTTTTAAAGGAGCAGGATACCGACTGGAAACGTTTCCTTGGCAACCGCCCATACGAAAAATTTGATCCAAGGATTTACCTGGAATACCGCCTGTTCTGGCCATATTCGTCAGGTTTGCCGGGTCAGTGGATGAGCCACCAGATTGATACCGTACACTGGTTTACGGGTTTAAAACACCCGCGAAGTGTGGTTGCCAACGGTGGTATCTACCAATGGAAAGATGGCCGCCGCAACTGGGATACCATCCTTGCTGCGTTCGACTACGGGCCGCAGGATGATCTGTCACAGGGTTTCCAGGTTACATTTGGATCACGTATGCATAACGGCGATGAGCGCCCTGCAGAAATCTACTATTCTAATGGTGGCGAGCTCAACCTGATCACTAATAAGATATCACCAAAAGGTGGTTTAACGGAGAAGATGGCCGCCGCAATGAATATGAAAGCCAACCTGCTGCCAGAGCTGAGTCTCGACAATTCTGAACAGGTAGTAGCATCTGCCAATACCGGCGGCGATAAGCTTACTTCCAATCACGTACGTAACTGGATGGAGTGTATCCGCAGCCGCAAGCAGCCAAATGCTCCTGTTGAAGCCGGCTACAGCCATAGTATTGCCAATATCATGACTACAGCTGCAGCACATACCGGTGCAAAAGCAACATTTGATGAAAAAACTCAGGAAGTAATGGCTAATGGTAAGGTATTTAAATACTGATAACGATGATCAAGCTTAAAATCTTTGGTAGTGTGGCGCTGGTAGCCGCACTCTCTACTGCCGCTATTGCGCAGCAGGAGACAGTGACGTTCAAAAAATCTGAGCAGCAGAAAAAGGTGGATATCCTGATCGGGGGTAAACCTTTCAGCACGCTGATGTACCCTGATACGCTGGAAAAACCGGTGCTCTACCCACTTACCACCGCCGGGGGAACAGTTGTTACGCGGGGCTTTCCGCTTAACCCAAAGGCAGATGATCCTACAGACCATCCGCATCATATAGGGTTGTGGTTTAACTTTGAGAACCTCAACGGACTGGATTTCTGGAACAACTCATTCGCCATCCCTGCCAGCAGAAAAGCGCAATATGGCTGGATACGTACCGACAAAATCACGGAAGTTAAGGATGGTAAAACAGGTATCCTGGCCTACCATGCCAACTGGACCAATCAGGCAAAGGAAGTGATACTCGAAGAAAATACCCGCTTTGAGTTTAGCGGCAACGGCAGTCAGCGTATCATTGACCGTGTAACTACCCTTAAAGCGGTGCAGGATGCGTTATTTACCGATGCAAAGGATGGCATGCTGGGTTTAAGGCTTGCCCATGAACTGCAAATACCGACTACAAAAGATGAGAAGTTTAAAGACAGTAAAGGGATTGAAACCATAGTAAAAGGAGGATCGGACAAAGTACCTACAGGAAATTACCTGAGCAGTGAGGGCAAAACAGGCGATGCCGTGTGGAGCACCCGCGGCGTATGGTGCATGATCCACGGCAAGATGGGTACAGATTCTGTGAGCGTGGCCATGATCGACCACCCTAAAAACCCTAACTATCCAACTTTCTGGCATGCCAGAGGTTATGGATTGTTTGCTGCCAACCCTCTGGGCGAAAAACAATTTACCAATGGCGCTTCTGCCAAAAACCTCAGCTTAAAAAAGGGCGAGTCTGTCACTTTCAGATATCGCGTAGTAATTAACAACGGCAGCGCAGCGCTTAGTCCGGCACAACTCAATACGCTGGCGGGCAGCTTTGCCAAAAAATAAAAACAACACATGAACTTAAAATCCTTATATAAAATATCTGTTTTGCTCTTATTTATGGGCCTAACCAGTGCTGCACAGGCACAAGTAAATACCCTGACTCCAAAAGAGAAAAAGGAGGGCTGGAAACTTCTTTTTGACGGCAAGACCAGTAAAGGCTGGCGCAGTGCAAAATCATCCAGTTTCCCTACAGGAGCAAATGGATGGATCATTAAAGACGGCTTACTAACCATACAATCATCTGATGGTAAAGAATCACAAAATGCCGGTGATATTATCACTGTAGCTGAATATGGCGCATTTGAACTGAACTTTGATTTCAAACTCACCAGGGGTGCTAACAGTGGCGTAAAATACTTTGTGACCATGAAAGAAAACTCCGGTGCTTCTGCCATCGGACTGGAATATCAGGTGCTTGATGATGATGTGCATCCTGATGCCAAACTGGGTCGCGATGGTAACCGTACGCTGGCCTCCCTGTATGACTTAAAAACATCAACCAAAGCCGGTGCAGTAAAACCTATCGGCGAGTGGAACACGGGCAAGGTAATCGTATATCCCAATAACCATGTAGAGCATTGGTTAAACGGAGTGAAAGTGCTGGAATATGAACGCAAATCTCCGGAATACCGTGAACTGGTTAAAATGAGCAAGCACAAAGTATGGAAAGACTTTGGCGAAGCCGATAAAGGGCACATCCTCCTGCAGGACCACGGTAATGAAGTGAGCTACCGCAATATCAAGATCAAAACGCTTTAAGTTCATCCCTGGATGACTTATTGCGCAGGGTTTGGATGTACTCCACAGGTGTAACCTTAAAATACTTTTGAAAGTTACGCGTAAAGAGACTCTGGGAGCTGTATCCAACAGTTTTTGCGATCTCAAAAAGCGTAAATTCATTCTGTGCGATGAGTTTGGCCGCCTTTTTTAGTCGGGTGAGGTCTATCAGTTCTTTTGGCGACAGCGAAGAAAGGGACTTCACCTTACGGTAAAATGTAGGGCGGCTCATATTCATATGGTCAGACAGCTTGTCGATATCCATATTACCATCGCGCAGGTTCTTGCGGATATATTCATCCAGTCTCTTCAGGAAGGCCTCATCCGTTTTGGAATGGGCCATCACCCTCACATCTTCAAATGGCGAACTTGCAAAATGATCTTTGATCTTCAAACGGTTTTTAAGCAGGTTCGCTATCTGATGCTGCAGGAGGTGTGGCGAAAAGGGTTTCTGAATATAGGCATCGGCACCAACTTCCAAGCCTTCAATATGGGCATTATAAGTATTCTTGGAGGTCAGCAGAATGATAGGGATATGGCAGTAATCTACATTTGACTTCAGCTGGCGGCAGAGCTCAAAGCCATCTATACCGGGCATCATGATGTCCGATATTACCAGGCTGATCACCTCGGCAGATAGGATGCTGAGTGCTTGCTCGCCATCCGCAGCCAGATGGAGTGTATAATGATCTGCCAGAACCTCAGTCAAAAATTCCAGGATATCTTCGTTATCATCAATGATTAATATGCTGTCTGTCATGATTATTTATCTTTTTCCAACTACTTAATTTAAATTCAATCCTTTGATGCACAGGTAAGCGCAATTCAAAAATGGTGATCTTACTGTTGTTCCTTACTAACCTGAGTGATCCATTATGTAATTCTGCCAGTGATCTTGCCAGTGCAAGGCCGATGCCTGTTCCAGGTTTGTTCGTTCCCCTTAACCTGAAAAAGGGCTCAAATATTTTCTCGGCAAACTCATCTGGTATACCCTTTCCATCGTTACTAAACCTGATGGTAAAATGATCATCAGCAATGCTGAAGGGTGCTATGCTTACCGTTACTGTGGTAGCGGCATATTTAATAGCATTCGAAATCAGGTTGCCGGATATTTTAATCGATGCTTCCCGATCTACGAAAGCTGCCACTGTTGTGGGAGGGACCTCAAGGTTCAGTTCAATGCCGTCTTTCAGCGCCTGTTGCCTGAAGATGTCAACCTGTTCGCTGATCAAAGCGGTCATGTTGGTTTTTACAAAACTGAGGCCAAACTGGTGCGACTCCGTTTTGCGGAAATCCAGCAACTGCGTGGTCAGCTCCGCCAGCCGCCGCGCATTTTTTTCCACCATCAGCAAGCTTTTTCTGATGCCAGGATGTTCCATTGTTTTGCTGATCAGCAGCTCCACCGGACCAACGATCAGCGTCAGGGGCGTTTGTATTTCATGGGCGATGTTCGTAAAGAACTCAATTTTTGCCTGATAAATCTCCTTTTCCTTTTCATGCTCAAACAGTCGCAGTTTGTTCATATTTCTGCGCTCCAGGTAGCGGTGATAGTACCGTACAGAAAGGTAAAGGCTCAGTCCGCTGATCAGTAGATAGACCACATACGCAGCGGTGCTTTTCCAGAAGGGCGGCAGTACCCTGATAAAGAGGCTGCGCTGTTTGCCCGTCCAGCTGCCCACGTTGCTTTCTGCCTGCACCAAAAAGGTATATTCACCTGGAGAGAGATCTGTGAAATAGGCTTTACGATTGCTTTTCAGGTAGGTCCATTGTTGGTCCAATCCCTTCATCAGGTATTTGTACCGCGTTACCTGTGGCGATGAATAGTTTAGCGCCGCAAATTCTATATTGAAATTACTCTGATCGTAATTGAGGGTAATTGTATCTGTATACAAAATGGATTTAGCCAAAGGACCTGATTTATCCCCTGGCATAATCTCCTTATTATTGATCTGAAAACCCGTAATATAAGTTGGGGGCGAGGGTTCCTGATGCGAAAAGGCGGCCGGGTCAAAGGCAATCATCCCTTTAACCGTTCCAAAATACATCTTCCCATTGGGGTCCTTATAGGCGGAGTTATAGTTAAACTGGTCGGTAATCAGACCGTTAGACTTGGTATAAGTTTTAAACTTTTCGGTTTTCAGATCCAGGCATACCAATCCCCGGAGGGTACTTACCCAAAGGTGTTTGGAATTATCTTCGAGCATACAGAAGATCATATTGCTGGGCAGGCCATCTGCTGTAGTAAACTTTTTAAAAGTCTTGAAGTCGGGACTCAGCTTGATCAGTCCGCCACCACCGGTAGCAAACCACATGTGATGGTCACTGTCCTGCAGGATGTACCGTACAGAAACGTCGTTGGTAGAATGCTTGCTCAGCTGGTCGCCAAACCGGATGTTTCCTTTAATTCCCGTTTTAGGATTGTAATAGTAAGCTCCCTGGTTCATACTGCCTGTCCAGATGTTACCCTTGTCATCTTCAAGAATGTGCAGCACGTAAGATTCGTAGGGTATATGTTTAATCCTTTTGAAGGTTTTTGCTTTCCTGTTATAGGCAAACAGCCCGGCACCATTGTAAATCGTGCCTACCAGTAAAGTACTGTCTTTTGTCAGGTAAAAACACAGAACAAAGTCGCTCTTGTTGTCATCCTTATCGCCGATAAATTTAAAGCGGGTCTTAACTTTCCCCGTGCGCAGGTCCATGATATCCATCCCATGGAAAAAAGGGCCAACAAATAAATCGTTACCAACAGCGAGTATACCATGAATGTTAGGATAAGACAAATCATCTTTTTTTCCTGTAGCTGTATAGTGACTGAACTTGCCTGTCTGTATATTGAATTTATTCAGTCCTGCATCTTCGGTGCCAATCCACAGGTTGCCCTTGTTGTCAGGACGGATTTCACGCACGGCATTCCCGGAAATAGAGTTTTTGCCCAGCTGCAGGTACTTCTCAAATCTGGCGTTGTCCTTGGAGTAATAGTTGAGTCCGCCAAAAAAAGTTCCTATCCACATCCCGCCCTGGTTGTCCTTGCAGGCAGTGTATACAGCATTGTCAGCAATAGAGTAGGGGTCGCCAGCAACTTTGCGGATGTTGTTACTGGTGTTTGCAGCCAGATCATAAATGTAGATTCCCGACTCTGTAGATATCCAAAATTCCTGTTTCCCTGCAGCAGTGATATTCCTGACATAAATATTGCTGTCTGCCCTGCCACTTAATGAGATGGAGCGGGTTTTCCCTGATTTTACATCATGAAGTTTTAGTCCCTGCGTAAAGCAGCCCACCAGCATCCTGTCGCCATCCAGTGGAAATAACGTGTTGATAGACCGCATTTTTGGCGAGACACTTTCATCAACGATACGTACAGTCCGCAGGGCATGGGTAAACGGAGAGTAGATGCTGGCCATGCCATCGGCACTGCCCACCCAGATGTTCCTGTGATGATCAATCGCTACACAGTTACCCGAGATTTTCAGTTTCTCAATCTTATCCTGCCGCTGTATGTATCTATACAGTGAATGCTCTGACAGGAACCACATGTTGTCGTCTGCATCTATGACCAGACTTTCGATATAAGTTTGCGGGACTTTTTCTATCAGCGTAAGTATTTCCCTGTAGGGATCGTATCTGAACAAACCTTCGCCGCTCCCTATCCATAATATCCCGTTTCGGTCTTCCCTGATGCCGGTAATGACATTGTTGCCGATGTCGCCAAGTTTGTTTTCCTTGTTTTTTATCGTCTTAAACGTGTATCCGTCAAAGCAGTTTAGTCCGCCGCGGGTACCTATCCACATCAGCCCTTTGCTGTCCTGAAGTATTGATGTTACTGAATTGTGCACCAGACCATCATCCACCTGATAGTGCTTAAAATAATAGGGTTGCCCCTGGCATGAATATAGCCTGGCAGCCATCAGTAAAGACAGAAATACCGCTCGCAGGAAAAAGTTCATCATTTAGTTAGACTCAAATATATTAATAAACAGCGTTTTAAGCGGTGTATTTTTATATTATTCGTTAATCCTGGCTTTTAAAGCGTCGGTGATAAAATACCCTCCAGTTTTAGTACCGCCGTCTGTAAAATCAATAAGTCCTGCTACACGCAACTGTTTAATATATCTTTCTAGTGTCTTTGCATTGAACCCCGTTATCCTCACATATTCAGGCACCCTTTTATTTTCATGGTCAATTATTGCCATTAATGTTCTTGCAATCTTACCTCTTGTTCTTGTCGTAGCTCCCTCAATTGCTCCCTCAATTATCTCCTCTATTACTTTAATATTAAGGTTAATATATGCGTGAGGCATTGCTGCAAGATCTCCTGAGACTCCTTCACCAACTTTTACTTGAGCATTTGCTCCCTCAATTGCTTTAGTATTTGCTCCCTCAATTGTTTTGACGGAATTAGCATTAACCGCAAACTCTGGCTGTATATAAAGCGTAACCTGGAAATAACTTCTTCCATCATCGGTATCAAACACTGGTTCAGGTGATCCATTCATCTTCATAGCTTTCTTTATACGGGGAATACCTGTAGCCTTTCCTTCAGTTAAATCCAACTCTTTCAAAAAATCACCAAGCCGCCTGTTTCGATATCTCCTAGGTATAATTGTCCCACTTTTGAAAGCCAATGGCTTTATACTGCGATCAGGACCTCCATAATTAATAACTATAATATGATCAGGATAGATTCGCACCTCAACCGGTTCACTTTCCTGATAATCCCTGTGATACAATGCATTCGCAATTACTTCTTCAAAAGCTTCATAAGGATAATTCCATACTCTAACACTTTCAGCCTGGCCAGGAATTTTCTTGATCTTTTGCTTTAAAATATTTGTTTTAAGGTAGAGTAGAGTTTGTCTAATCTGATTAGGTATTGGCCCTATAATCGCCGGTACTTCGAAAAATTCCGGATCATCTGCACCATTCGGAAAATTCACAATTTCAACTCTGGTACCTGGAAAATACTCTTCCGGATCATCAGTAAAAAGCATCAGCGCAATATTCCTGGGATGTACCAGTTCAGGAGGTCCACTCAAAAGTTCCATCTGTGATAGCACTTCAGTTTTAGTATGTTCATCCACCCAATCAAGCAGCTTACTATTGGTTTGCCGAAGGTGCTCTTTTAAAAGAGTGAAAGAAATATCATGTAAGCTGGCTTTACTATTTCCCCTGTCATCGAAAGGGGTTCTATTGGAAAGAGCAATCAATTCCTCCCGTTGCTCTTTGTTCGCTATTACGGAATTGGCCATAATACGAATATAGTAGTGATACTTTTTGTCCTTTGCCTTTATTTCATCTGGTACCTCATAAGGCCGGGAATTGCCGCTAAGGGCCCAAATGACAATAATTTTCTTACCCTCATATTCTTCAATGCTTACTTTTGCATGGTACGCCGGATTGATCAGGTTGTTAAATCCAATCATATCCCTCTGAATTTTATCAATTTCATCGTCATCGACACCAAGGATAGGTAATACCGGCCTTCCATTTTTTTCCTCCATGCCGATAATGATATATCCCCCACCGATATCATCAAAGTCATTTGCGAAGGCACAAATACTCCGGTAAACAGCACCGGGATTCCAGCCTTTTTTGTATTCTATTCGCTCATCTTCTACGATTCTTCCTGCTATTAATTCTTGAATATTGATGTGTAGCGGCATATTTTATTATCTGTTATTTTGGATTGTAGGGTCTATTAACAAAAATACTTAACATAAAATAGAATAGGTTAATTCAGACTTGCGTCTATTACCTACAAGTTGTTATTATGGCACGTTTTTGCCTCAAAGAAAAGGGTGTCATATTTGTGCGGAGGTATGGTTGCGCAGCGTAAAGTGCAGTAGAAATAATCGTATAAAAACAGAAAAGCCTTACCGGACATGGTAAGGCTTTTTCTGAAATTTTGCTCCCTCTGCTGGGCTCGAACCAGCGACCCTCTGATTAACAGTCAGATGCTCTAACCAGCTGAGCTAAGAAGGAGTACTTGCTGGATTACCAAAAAAACAAGGATTTTAAAGCCCTTTTGCTTTCGGTGGTGCAATGTTACGACTTTTGTACTTAACCGTCAAATTTAATCTCAAAAATAACTAAAACTATGCCTGCAGCTTTCTCAGGTCCGACGGATTTTGCTGTGTGGCATTTTTGAAAAAGCGGCTGAAATGTGCTGCATCACTGAATCCAAGTTCAAAGGCAATCTCCTTCGCAGACAGACTAGTGTAATAAAACAACCTTTTTGCTTCCATGATAATCCTGTCCTGTATCATGGATGAGGGCGGACTGTAACCATACTGCGTAAAAATGCGCGTCAGCGATTTGGGTGATCTGTTCAGCTGGCTGGCATAATACTGCACCTGATGCTCCCTGTTATAATTCTGATCTACCAGAAGATTAAACTGCCTGATCAGGTCAAACTTATCTTCTTCATATACTTTGCCACTGAGATATTGTTCCTTGGCCAGCCTCGTCGTGATGATCACCAGACGTTTGAGCAACATCTGCAGCATATCCGTCTGGATCGTATCTACCGTCTCAAACTCTTCGATGAACATCTGCTGCAGCACCCGGAGCTTCTCGCGGTGCTCTTCATCCAGCTTCAGAAAGAGGTTGCCACTGTAGCCATGAAAAAGCATACCGAGGCAGCTGATCTCAAAATAACTGTCCGTTAAACAGTAAAAGTTGCGGCTATATTGCCAGGAAGTAATCAGTTCCGGTTTCTCAAAGCTGAAAATCTGGCCTGATAGCAGCGGAATAAGTCCGTACGGTTCAAATGTGTAAGAGACACCGTTGATAGTCATCTGCTGTGCTTCTGCACCATTCAGGTTAATGGTAAGCATAAACTCATCGTCTTTCCTCCCGCTAAAGAAGTGGGCCGGAGAAGCCTCCTGATAATTAAATATGAGCTTACCTTGAGTTTTCGGGGAAATATGTACCAGGTGCATGAGAACCTAAATTTACTTCTGATGAAATTATTTGCAAAGCTACATCTTTCTCATTTACATGACTATTCCATAAGTCATATGATTATCACATTGGTCGTTGGGGAAAATTCGGCAAGCATTTGAGAAAATTATCCATTTTTCCGGAGCTTAAAATTAGGGAAATTTGACCTATCAATAATCAACAAATTATATTTAAAATGAAAACGATAAAATTTTTAACAGTAGCCGTATTAGTCGTATTAGGTAGTTTCAATCTGTATGCCCAGCAAACGGAAAAACCAACGATTGTTTTTGTGCATGGTGTTTGGGCTGATGGCTCATCATGGTCTAACCAGATCAGTGCCCTGCAGGCTAAAGGTTATCCTGTAATATCAGTACAAAACCCAATCACGTCATTGCAGGATGATGTCACCGCAACCAAACATGCTATTGCTCATGCCAAAGGAGACGTGATCCTTGTAGGACACTCATGGGGAGGCTTTGTGATCACCCAGGCGGGAAACGACCCTAAAGTAAAAGGATTGGTTTATGTGGCAGCATTTGCACCTGAACTTGGAGAGTCTATTCCTGCTTTAGCCACCAAAGCGCCTGAAGTTGCATTGAGTAAATACTTTGAGCCTTCAAACGGATTCTTATATCTGTCACGCGAAGGTGTCAGAACTGTCTTTGCCCAGGACCTGTCAGAAAAACAACAAAACATGATCTTTGCTACCCAGGAGCCTGCTGCACAAGGTGTATTTGCTGAGGTAAGTGGTGAGCCAGCATGGAAAACCAAAGCCAGCTGGTACATCGTTGCCAAAAGCGATAAAGCGATACACCCTGACCTGGAACGCTTAATGGCAAAAAGAAGTAACGCTAAAACAACAGAGATTGAAGCCAGTCACGTGGTGATGTTATCACACCCTAAAGAAGTGACCAGCATCATTGAAGAAGCAGCAACTGCAGCGAAATAACTAATCCTAACATAAAAAAAGCGGCATCCATCTGGACTGCCGCTTTTTTTATGTTAGGAATGCTTTTGCTTTATATCATGGTCTAATACCAGATATTCCTTTTTCCAGCGTACAATCTCATTGTTGTACAAGGCCTGATTGGCCAGGTGAACGCATATAGCAGTCTTGGCACCCGTGTAAATATTGGAATCAGGTAAGGTTCCTGTGCTTACCTTATCATAGAAATCATTTAATGCATACCATGTTCCATCCTTGGTAGCATCAGGCAGGATAGGAGTTCCGCCGTCTTTATCCCAGGTGATTTTGGTAGCACCTGTTACGCCATCCACCACACCTTTCTCTTTCTGCTGTACCTTTTCGGGATAGAACATCCCTTTATCGGTTAATAAAGACACCGTACCCTTGGTGCCTTTAATCTTGAAAAGGTAACCGTCACGGCTGTTGCCGCAGGTAGCTCCAAAATTGCCCACCATGTTCTGATCCGGGTAGCGCAGCATCACCTGCACATTGTCGAATGTCTCGCGACCGTCCTTAAACACATCGATACCTCCCGTGGCCAGAAATTCTGCAGGATGAGTGTCAAAAGCCCAATTGATAAAATCGATCTGGTGTGATAACAACTCAGCGACCAGGCCCCCAGAGTATTCTTTATACATCCTCCAGTTGATCTGTCTTTCCAGCGAAGGTTCCGGCACCGGCCGTCTCCAGTTGGCATTGCGGTCCCAGCGGCAGTCTACCTGACTCACTTTGCCAAGGTATCCCTTGCTGATCATTTCTTTAACCCTGTAATAGAGCGGAGAATAGCGGTATTGATGACCAATCTGCACGATCTGTTTAGGCCTGCTTTCTGCAAGTTTTACCAGATCCATCGCCTGGTCAATATTATACGTCATGGTTTTCTCCAGGTACAGGTGTTTACCAGCTTTGAGCACATCTACCGCTACAGGGTAATGCAGGTGAAGTGGTACAGCAACAATAACTGCATCTATTTCTTTATTTTCCAGTAGGGCACGGTGGTCTTTGTACTGGCTGTACTGATGATTTTTGGCATACTTTTGTGCCTGCGT
>Ga0157373_10000119_pt1 | contig 62053 bp, 50 predicted proteins | sample C65metaG_FD_113460 | JGI IMG/M metagenome (GOLD analysis project Ga0157373, IMG submission 113460) | Corn rhizosphere microbial communities from Kellogg Biological Station, Michigan, USA - C6-5 metaG | ecosystem: Host-associated > Plants > Roots > Rhizosphere > Soil | place: USA: Michigan... | reverse complement strand
CGTTGCGGGTATGATGATGGGTATGGTGTGCAGGCAAAGTAGTTACTTCAATACTGCTGATCACCTCAGGTTGTAAAACGGTGGTCACATCGTGCCTCACTGGTTGTATGGCTACAGGCGCGGGCTTAAGCAGTATAAAGGCAAGCAATGCTATCGCGCCAAAAAAGCCAAAAGTTACGGCCAATGCTTTCAGTACTGTCGCCGAATAATGTTTACGCAACTCGTAGGCGCCGTAACTTTTATTACGGTTAGCAAAAACAAGCTCCAGCCATTCGTCGCCGTATATATCTACATTGTTGATAGCCATAACGGTAAGGTTTATGTAACTAATATACGCAAATAGTTTTTAAATGTTATGTAATATAGTTGTTAGTTGTCGGTTATTGGTTGTCAGTTAAAAACCGATTACTGATAACTCTCAACTGAAAACTGATATAGTTGTTAGTTGTCGGTTATTGGTTGTCAGTTAAAACTGATTACTGATAACTCTCAACTGAAAACTGATAGCTCACCATTTTTCCGTCACAACTACCTTTTTACCATTGCTGGTTTTCACCGGCGCGTTTTCCATTTGCTGTTTAAAGCGGGTACCGAATTTTATACCGAAAGCCGCGCATTCGTCCAGGTAATGGGCGGCGCCTTTATTATCAATTTTCTTATTTAGCTCTTCGGCAGGTATTTCAGTACCAGGCTTGGGCACCAGGTTATTGTAACGATCCTTATAATAGGGTATAAAAACAAAGTCGGTTAGCCAGTAGCGGTATTTGCCGTCTTTAATCTCGATGCGCAGCTTAAAGTTTATCTTACCATCATCGTGTTTGGTTAATGATGTTGTGCTGGCCACCATAAAAAAGCCGGTACCGTCAATGGTTTTAGTGTTGGCATCCTTCGATGTGAGCTTGAAACTGGCTTTATTGGCCGGCATATCAAAAAAAACGATCGCACGCGCCATTAATACATCGGCGTTATCCTTACCAACGTTAACCACGTGATAATAAATATACTTACCATGTTCGTCGTTCGCCAGCGAGTCCTTTTGCGCCAGTGCTACATTCATTAAACCGAAACATAGCATCAATAACCATAATCTTTTTTTCATACCGGTAAAAATAAAGCCGCCCCAATACACTCAGGGCGGCTTCTAATTTAAAATAATTTTTGTTTAGAAAGCGTAAACGGCAGCGGCACCAATCTGGGTAGCAGATTTTGTGGCCAAACCATTGCTGTCGCTGAACATGTTTTTCGAACCGTTATCAAACCTGAATTCTGGAATAAAAGTTAACGGGCCCGATTTAATATTAGCAGTTACCGTTAAAGCAGTTACCGATTCGCCAGGAACTACACCGCTGTATGTACCGCCCAAAGTACCTTTTTGTGCCGAGAAATACTCACCACGTAAACCTAAAGTTACCGCTTTTGATACAGCCAATTGTGGATATAACGCTACGCCGGTAAAGCCACCGTTGCCATAAGCAGGTGACGATTTCAGACTTGGCTGTGAGTAAGTAGCAAAGTTTAAGCCTAATTTAAAGGCATTGGTAATTTGATAGTTGGTGGTTAAATCAAACTCGGTACCCGAGTAGTAACCCGAAATAAAGTTCAGGTAAGCGGTCCAGTTTTTAACCGGCACCACCATTAATTGAGCGCCAAAAGTCGATACGTCGCCAACTGATTGGTAAACGTTCCAGGCATCATTAAATATACCTACCATTAAGCTGGCTTTATCACTAAAAGTGTAAGTAGCTTTAACACCTGCATTTTGGAACGGGCCATTAGTGAACAGGTACGAGGTTGAGTAGTTAAAGTTGCCTGTAGGCGAAATTACTTCGTAACCTATAAATGTAGCCATGTAACCACCGGTAACGTTAAATTTATCGCTAAAATCATAGCTAACGTATAGGTTTTGGATGTGGTTTGACGGTGTTGGGATAGACGCGTCAGAGCGTGGGCCAAATGATACTTCGCCCACGAAAGCTGCTTTGCCCACTTTCTTTTTCAGGCCCAGATCAAACATGCCTATCGACATTGAGTTTTGCTCGTTGTTAAAACTTGTTTGGATATTAGATATTTTCTTTCCGGCGAAATCGTATTTGTAATACGCGTCGACCGAACCGGTGATCACCAGCGGGGCATCCGAGGTAACTTTAACCGAATCCTGCGCTTTAGCAGCCAGACCCGATACGGCAAGGGCACAAATAAGTAATAATTTTTGTTTCATGATGTTTGTTTAGTTGAATAGTGATTGATTTTTATTAATTGTTTTCGAGGTATTAGCTTGTTTTATGCCAGTATTTACCCGGCTATGCAGTTGACTATTTATCAACTACATATTAATTAGTTAAATATGGCCAGTTGGAAATCCGGCTTATCGTATCGATATCACTTATCAATATGATAGCCATTTTCGGATAAATAACAGCGCCAATACTTTGGCATCAGCGCTGTTATTATTGTTTTATGATTACTTCACCAGTTCGGGCGAAGCTAATTTAGCCAGGTCGATATCCATCGAGGTTTTGTCGGGATATGCTTCAACACCGTGTTCAAACACATCTAAACCACCAGGGCCGGTTTCGCCATGTGCTTCTACACGCAGTCTCCATGGATCAGGCAATTTATTGATGATGGCGAACATAATGTACGATACCACAAAGGTTACTACTGTAATAGATGCGCTGCCGATAAACTGCGCTTTTAATACAGCGGTACCACCACCGTAAAGTAAGCCCGATAAAGCCGAACCTGCAGGGTAAGCACCTAATTTAATACCAGGGCAAGCAAATAAACCCAATGACAAAGTACCCCAGATACCGGCGATGCCGTGTACCGGTACAGCACCGATAGGATCGTCGATACGCAGATACTCTAAAGCATATGTAGCCAGGAACACTACAACACCGGCTATCAGGCCGATCAATACTGCACCCAGCGGGCTAACCCAGTAACAAGGGCAGGTAATAGCCACCAGGCCACCTAATAAACCATTCAGGGTGAAGCCTAAATCAAATTTGCCTTTGGTTGGGCCAAACCATAAGCCCATCACCATGGCACCTAAACCACCGGTACAGGCAGCAATAGTAGTATTAAATGCTATACGGCCGATACCATCAGCATCCATTGCCGATAAGGTTGAACCAGGGTTAAAGCCGTACCAGCCAAACCATAGTAAAAATGCACCCACAGTGGCTACAGGTAAGTTATGCGGAGCCGGCATACCGCCGTCTTTACTATCGCGCATAAATACCCTTCCGATACGTGGACCTAACACCATTGCACCAGCCAGTGATACTACACCACCAATAGTGTGTACCACGGTCGATCCTGCAAAATCGTGGAAAGGCTGACCTAAGGCTTCCATAAAACCACCTTTAGTGCCCATTGTAGCTAACCAGCCGTCCGGACCCCAGGCCCAGTGACCAACAATAGGATAGATAAAGCCGGTTACACCGATACTGTAAAGGATATCGCCACGGAAGCTGCAACGACCGATCATCGCGCCCGAAGTGATAGTTGAAGTGGTATCCGCAAAAGCAAACTGGAATACCCAATGCGCCAATACAGGGATACCTGTGGCTTCGTAAGTTTCGGGCGTACCCTTCAGGAAGAACCAGTTGGTGATGCTGCCATCTTTGTTTAAACCGCCAAAACCGATAAAACCATTACCATGGCCAAACATAAAGGCATAACCTATGGCCCAGAACAGTATACCGCAAAGGCAGGTGTCAAAAATACACTCCATTAATACGTTTACCGTTTCGCGCTTGCGGGCAAAACCAGCCTCAAGCATTACAAAACCTGCCTGCATACCAAATACCAGGAAAGCTGCCACCAATGTCCAGGTAGTGTTTACCGAGTTCATGATCGAAGTTTCGATAGCAGTTGGACCGGCGGCGGCGTGTGCCTGGGTTCCTAATAAACCTGGCAAGGTGATCATGGCTGCCAGAATAATCAGCAAGCCTAAAATTTTCCCCGAAAAAATGGTAATACCATACCTCCATTGCTCTGCCGAAATAGCCGACCAGCTAAAAGCGGGCTTCCGCCCCCCACTGCCTTTAAAAAATGGCAGCCTGTTTTTGATAGTTGTTACGTTCATTTGTTTGTTTTATTAGTTTGTTTGATAAGTGAGTTACTCGTTTTAATTACTTTATGTTAAAATTAATCTATAATACTATATCAAAAGAACAAATTATATAGGGTTTATAGTTTTTTAAGTCATTTTTAATCAAATTTCCACTTGTTTTCCTTAAAATCATGTGATTATTTGAATTTTTTTATGAAATTATGAGTAATATTTTAAAAAATCAAGACAATCGATAAAAAAATTTAAAAAAAATTGAATTTTCATCATAAAAATTACCTCAACTGCATTTTTTTTATTTTCACCTTAAAAAATGCATACATTATGCAGAGTTTTCTATTTTTGAGGTATAATACTCACCAGTTAACCTATAAAAAATGCCAAACATCAGATTTCAGGCTTTACAGGCGGTACTTACACGCACAATTCCGGAAGTAAAAGCTCCGGGCACTAAAATTTCTGATTTTTTTGCTTCAAATGTTTTCGATAAAAAGAAAATGATGGATTATTTATCCAAAGAAGCTTATCAAAGTATAGTTAGCGCCATCGAAATTGGCGAACCCATCCCCCGCGATATGGCCGAACAGGTTGCATCGGCCATGAAGGCATGGGCAATGGGCAAAGGCGCCACACATTATACCCACTGGTTTCAGCCCTTAACCGGCACCACTGCCGAAAAGCACGATGCTTTTTTCGAGCCAAGTCCGGATGGTACAGCTATCGAACGTTTTTCGGGTGATGCACTGGCACAGCAGGAGCCTGATGCATCAAGTTTCCCGAGTGGCGGTATCCGTAACACTTTCGAAGCCCGTGGCTATACCGCCTGGGATCCTTCATCGCCCGCCTTTATTATAGAGAGCAATAGTGGTAAAACCTTATGCATACCTACGGTATTTGTATCGTACACCGGCGAGGCGCTGGATTATAAGGTACCTTTATTAAAGGCGTTAAACGCTTTGGATAAAGCGGCGGTAGATGTTTGCCATTATTTTGATAAAAGCATCGAAAAGGTAAATGCCAGTTTAGGTATTGAACAGGAGTATTTTTTGGTCGATCTGGCCTTATTTAATGCACGGCCCGATCTGTATCTTACCGGCCGCACCTTATTCGGTCACATGTCGGCCAAGGGCCAGCAGTTGGAGGATCATTATTTTGGTTCGATACCCGAGCGTGTTTACGCCTATATGCTGGATATGGAAACCGAAGCGCTTAAGTTAGGCATACCTTTAAAAACACGCCACAACGAGGTTGCGCCATCGCAGTTTGAGTGCGCACCTATATATGAAGAGATCAACCTGGCCATCGACCATAATCAGTTGCTGACTGATTTGATGGATAAAGTGGCCAAACGACATAACTTTAAAGTGCTGCTGCACGAAAAACCTTATGCCGGCATCAACGGCTCGGGTAAGCACAATAACTGGAGCATGATTACCAACACGGGTAAAAACCTGTTGTCGCCAGGCAAAACGCCTAAAAACAACCTGATGTTTTTGACTTTCTTCGTCAATACCATCAAAGCGGTTTACGAACATGCCGATCTGCTGCGCGCTTCCATCGCCTCGGTAAGTAATGATCACCGCCTGGGTGCCAACGAAGCTCCGCCGGCTATTATCTCGATATTCCTGGGTAGCCAGTTGACCGAAGTGTTGGACGAGATCGAAACATCGCGCATCAGCAAAAAAATAAAGGATGATGCTATGTTATGGCAAGGTATCCCTAAAATACCGCAGATTTTGCGCGATAACACCGACCGTAACCGTACCTCGCCTTTCGCCTTTACCGGCAACAAGTTTGAGTTGCGTGCCGTAGGTTCGTCGGCCAACTCATCAAGCCCCATGACTATCCTGAACACGATTGTAGCCCATCAGCTACGCCGCTTTAAGACCGAAGTGGATAAACTGATTAAAAAAGGCGAGAAAAAAGACATCGCGCTGCTTACCGTGATTAAAAAATACATTAAAGAGTCGAAATCTATCCGTTTTGAGGGCAACGGCTACAGCGAAGAATGGGAAAAAGAGGCCTCCGCACGTGGTTTATCCAACATCAAAACTACGCCAAAAGCGCTTGATGTGTTGCTGACCGAAAAAGTAGAGGACCTGTTTGAGGAAACCGGCGTTTACACCCGTCGCGAATCGCAGGCCCGCCACGAGATATTGCTGGATAGTTTCTACAAAAAACTACAGATCGAGGCACGTTTGATCGGCGAGCTGGTAACCAATGTGATCATCCCTACCGCGGTTAATTACCAGTCGAGACTGATCGAGAACGTAAAAGGCTTGAAGGATATCGGCATGACACCTGATACTTATACCACACAACTGGATCTGATCACCCGCATATCAACTCACGTTACCTTTATTAAGGATAATGTGGAGCAGATGATCGAAGAACGTAAAAAGGCCAATGCCATCGAGGATATCCGTGAGCGCTCCATCGCGTACGACGAAAAGGTAAAAAGTTTCTTCGACCCGATCCGCTACCACGTAGATAAGCTGGAATTTTTGATAGACGACTCGATGTGGCCGCTGCCTAAATTCAGGGAGTTACTGTTTATTAAGTAAGTGCTTTTATTTCTGAATGTCATTTCGAACGCTGATAAGCGGAGAAATTTTTACCAATAGGCAAATTTAATTGGTAAAGATTTCTCGTTGCTACGCTCGCTCGAAATGACATTTTCTTATTATCTACTTTCGCAGATCACTCTCCCTGTTGTATCCAGATATATTTTTTGCCGTCCCAGTAAATAAGTCCACCAGAATTCGGATACAGATCCTCGGTTTTGTATACATAAACCGCCGAACGTTTCATTTTAACTTTTTTGGGGTCGATTAGATCTCCGTTTTTATTAACCTGAGTTTCGTAGGCTACCTTTTTAGTATAAAGCTTCCAGCCGGTCATCCATTTAAAGTTATCTCCCCCATTTCCGAATTGGACACCTGCACCAAAAACAAAATACGGGTTAGTGGTACCATGCATTATTACGATGCCCTTCTTTCTTGTTTTACGTTCAATAATTAAAGCCGCGATGTCCTTTATTCCGTCTCCATTAAAATCCGCTTTTAAAAAAGCAGGCTTCGCATAAGCATCCAACTGATATTTGATACTAAGCTTATTGTTCTTAAATGAGTTAATAAACCAGGCTGGAATACTTTTTGTCTGGGCGAAACCCACACCCGGAATAAATAGCAGCAGAAATATAAAACAGAATTTTATCATGATTATATAATCAAACAGCAGGCAATTTAGAAATTCAATAGCAAAGACCAGCCATCAAAGAACATCTTTATAGGTTATTAACAGCCGCTCTGTGTATAAATACAGATGATTTTTAATCCATTGAACTAAAACAGCTAACGAAATTTAACTAAGTTTGCGCATGTTTTCCTCGCACAGATACGACCAGCGTGGCGTTTCGGCTTCTAAAGACGACGTGCACGCCGCCATCCAGAAGATAGACAAAGGCATTTTCCCAAAAGCATTCTGTAAAATAGTTCCGGATATTTTAGGTGGCGACGCTGATTACTGCAACATTATGCACGCCGACGGCGCGGGTACCAAATCATCGCTGGCGTACACCTATTGGAAAGAAACCGGCGATATTTCGGTTTGGAAAGGCATCGCACAGGATGCAATTATCATGAACCTCGATGATCTGCTTTGTGTTGGCGCTACCGATGGCATCATCCTGTCGTCAACCATCGGCCGTAACAAAAACCTGATACCAGGCGAAGTGATCGCCGCCATTATTAACGGTACTGAGGAAATTTTAGAGGAGTTACGCAGCCAGGGCATCGGCATTTACTCCACCGGTGGCGAAACTGCCGACGTGGGCGACCTGGTGCGTACCATTATTGTGGATAGTACCGTTACCTGCCGCATGAAACGCGCCGACATCATCTCAAACCATAATATTAAAGCCGGCGACGTGATTGTTGGCCTGGCATCATACGGGCAAGCTACTTACGAACACGAATACAATGGCGGCATGGGCTCAAACGGTTTAACCTCGGCCCGGCACGATGTTTTTGATAAAAGCATAGCCAATAAATACCCCGAGGCTTACGACCCTGCCGTACCCGAAAACCTGGTATTTTCGGGTTCGAATAAACTCACCAGCCTGGTTGATCTGGATGATGACGAAACCATCACCGCCGGAAAGCTGGTATTATCGCCAACCCGTACCTACGCACCGGTAATTAAAAAAATGCTGGATAACTATCGCAGCCAGATACATGGCATGGTACATTGCAGCGGCGGCGCGCAAACCAAGGTTTTGCATTTTATTGATAACCTGCACATTATTAAAAATCGCCTGTTCCCGGTGCCACCTCTGTTTAAGCTGATACAGCAGGAAAGCGGCACCAGCTGGCAGGAAATGTACAAGGTATTTAACATGGGCCACCGTATGGAGCTTTATGTACCAAAAGAGATCGCTGCTGATCTGATCAAAATATCCGAGAGTTTCAACATTCCGGCGCAGATCATCGGCCGTGTGGAATCTGCCCAGCAAAAGCAGGTGACCATCAACTCCGAATTTGGCGATTTTGTGTACAATTGAGTGATCAGTCCATAGTCGATGGTCAATAGTCCATAGTTTGAAATGGGACATGGGCGAGGTAAAACAGAAGATATAGTAATTCAAAAATCTCAAAGAACGGATGAACTAATGATCAATGACCCATTGAACAAAAAAATCAATCATTCAAAAATCAATCACTCAATCATTGTCCCGGGGGGGGAAATTGTAAGAAAAATTTCGACCATTTTTACTTACTATTAACTTTTAAAACCCTTTTACCGTTCACCTTTAGCCTTTAACCTCATTCCCCCGTCACTGCAACTCAACCCCGCAACTTCCGCCTTCAAACTTTCCTCCCACCGCGCTCCCGGGCTATAGCTCACCCCCTCCAGCGCCACCAAAGTTTTCAGATCGATCCCTTCCAGTTCAAAATCTTCCACCGGGTAATCCATCGGTAAATTATTCTCGCCCCTGTCCACCACCACCGAGGCTTTATCCAAGCGATTTCCCCTCTCCAGAGGGGTTAGGGGTGTGTTCTCTGCGCTATGCTCCGAAACCTCTTTTCCCCCACCCGCCTTTATCGGTGTTTTCACCAACAAACCGTCTTCTTCTTCCTCGCATTCCTGCATCTTTAATCCTTGTTCCTTGATCTTTGGTCCATTTAAATCCGCTGTCCCGTAAAACCCCAAATGCCTGGCTATCTTATCCAGCGCGCTCATTTTATTATGCAGCTTAATGCGGCTCTGTATACCTACCCGGTAACCTTCGCCGTCTTGCACTTCCGTAATATCATAATAAGCAATAGCAGCTTTTTCATCAACCGTTAATTCGTTCATGCGCTTTAAGCAGGCATACTCGTCATAATAATTACCCATATTGCTAAAAGCTATTTTTGAAAGCTCACGCAATATCATATCATGCGTAATCTCCAAACGCTGGCTGCGCCGGTTCATGGCTTCTTTTAAATAACGCTGAATTTTAGGCACATGCAAAAGCGCCCCCTTACGGCTGGTGTTTTCGCTGTAGCCGCTGTTTACCGCAGCTTTAAAAGCATTAAAATGGGTGAGGTACTCATCGCAAAAGCGCTGCTGCTGATGCGTTAGTTTTCCGTAAAAATCGTTTGGTTCATCTGTGTCCATGGTTGTGTATATTTAAGTTTAATTATTACTTATGTAATGTAAAATCTTAAATATACGCAAATAAAGCAAATAAAACAATGTTTATTTATTACAAAATATCCCAATTGTCATTGCGAGCGATAGCGTGGCAACCGAGCCTAAGCGAGCTCATTCATACAATAAAAAACAAAAACAATCAATGAATAATCTCTGAGGACAAGTCTCCGTGGGGCAATGCGAAGAATGAAGCAACCGAGCCTAAGCGAGCCTTTTACTGCCGCAAATTAAGGCCGGGGCTGTCATGGTGAGCCTGTCGAACCACGGTGCGGTGGCTAAACATGCTGCTCTCTCAAAGCGTCATTGCGAAGAATGAAGCAACCGAGCTTAAGCGAGCTCATTGATACCAATAAAAAACAATCACTAAATCAATAATCCCCGACTTACAGAGCGGCTCTGCCTATTTGTTTTATCACAAGCGAGGACGCTTGCGGCAGTGTGGTATCGGTTGAGTTTCAGCAATCATTTTTGAAGCACAAAATTGGCCAGGTAACCCAAACACAGCAGTCCGACCACGCTAATCAATGCAATGTAGAAAAATGCCTTTCGCTTATAGTTGAGTTTTTCAAGTTTGATGCTAAAGGAAAAAAAGATAACTGACGTATAAATAAATGCATACTTTAATTTTTTAAAGTTTCTAAAACGGTCGTGAGCAGATAACATCGGAACTGCCTCTATAAAATAAGCGTTGTCTTCTTGCTTTGGGTGGCCGAAAAGTACGGGATAAAATGAAAAGTTGATAAGAGTGAAAAGGGTGAGCAGAGAGATCGTCCAGCCAATAATCCACTCCGTATTTCGCCCATACCAATTCCAATATTTAGGTAAAACGTGCAGGAAGCTTAACCAGCCCCGACCGGCCCATTGATGATCCTGATAGGCTGCATACAGCTCATCGTAGCTATCTTCTTGGCCGCTGGTTTCAAAATTCTTTAACAAGCATAAATACAATCCATCGATCTCATCATTAGAAAGCCGTTTTGGAAAAAACATATTTCGGCCAACGTAAAACTCAGTAAACTCTTTTACGGTAGTATCTCGTATCGACGTTGCAGGGAATATCACATCAATATATTCTCTATACCTGGCCGATGATAATAGCTTTTGAGTTATCCCTATGATCTCTGCTTCACTTAAGATCGACCGTTTGGGCCTCAACAATCTGAGCAACCCATCTATATCTTTATCACCTTGTCCCGGATCATAAAAACATAACCTGAAATGAATATAGTCCAGTCGGACCTTACTTGTCATAGCGTTATATAAATTTATAAAAACTCGGTTGTCTGGGCAATTTTTTCTATTCCTGGATATCGTATCAAAATTAGCATCTCTAAAATCAACCATAGTATGCAGGTTCTTATTATTCGAAAAATCAATAACTAGTGGAAGCTCAGCATTATAAAAATTAAAGTCGGTTACGCTATCTGTACCGACGTGGGACATGAACAGGAATTTATCGAAAACGCAAGCTGAGAACGAAGCGTCTTTTTTGAAAGTAACATCGGTAAAGTCAACAAAATATTTAAATTTGGTACTATCAAAATTTGCATCTTTCAGAAAGGTCGAGCCGTTGAACCATGCTGGCTTATATAGTTTCATAACCTTAAAGTTCGCATAACATGGAAACCGTTTGTGCGTAAACCCCATATTACTTACATAACCTATCTTTTCCTTAGCGTTTTCAAAAATACCCGAATCAATCGTGTTTGTATCCGGTTTCATCCTTTTACCCTCTAATCCAAAAGCAAGGATCGACAACACCATCATGAAAAATAACAGCAAGCCTCTTTTAATCATCTTTTTATACATTTTGAAATAAGTAGAAAATAAAGTAAGCGTTAGTAGATTGGGCTTTAATATTACATTGTTATGCTAATATAAATCACATATGATGGCACGTCAATAGGTGTTTTTACGGTATTATTTTAATAGGTATTCCCGTTGTTGTCGCAGGTGTGCCGTGTGCTTTATAAACTTACAGAAAATCAATATCAATTAGTACTTTCGGTCAGAATGGTCCTTCCCGCTAACACCCCCCCCGCTACCGCAAGCATCCCCACTTGTGGTAAACCATGCAAAGCCGCTCTGCAAATCGGGGATTATTGATTTAGTGATTGTTTTTTATTGGTATCAATGAGCTCGCTTAAGCTCGGTTGCTTCATTCTTCGCAATGACGCTTTTAGCAAAACCATCTGCACATCCACACATATACCATCACGATTAGAAGAAAGCCCCGGCCCCGACAGCCCGCCGGGCCAGCGCCGGGGTGAATGCCGGTTTAGCTTTTCTGAGTGGAGCGATAGCGGAATGGGAAAGCTAAAAACCGGCAGAGCGGGCAGAAAGATCGTGCTGTCTTGATTTTTATTAATATGTGTTTGTTTTTTTTTAAGGTATTAATGAGCTCGCTTGGGCTCGGTTTGGTTCCTTTTGTATCAAGACAAAAGTAACTAAGCCCCCGCGGCTATGAGCGGCTTCGCCATGCAATCACCTCTGCACTATATTATGAGCGGCTTCGCCACGCAATCACTCCTGCCCTATCACACAATAACACCAACCCAATTCATTTAACATACTAAAGATAGTCCGATTTCAATTAACTTCGGGGCTTAAAGTTTACACTTCCGATGGGTTATCCAAGTTTACACGCCTGTATTAACGATCTCGAAAAACACGGGCACCTCATCCGCATTACCGAAGAAGTTGACCCCTACCTCGAAATGGCGGCCATCCATTTGCGCGTGTTTGAGCATAACGGCCCGGCTTTATATTTCGAAAACATTAAGGGCAGCAAATTCCCGGCGGTATCCAATTTATTCGGCACGGTTGCTCGTTCCAAATTTATGTTTCGCGATACCCTGGAAAAAATCAAGGTGCTGGTCGACTTAAAAAATGATCCCGTAAAGGCGTTAAAACATCCCTTTCAATACGCCAATGTAGCGTTAACCGCTCTATCGGCCCTACCTATGAAAGTTGGCAAAAATGCGCCGATCAGCTTTGGCCAAACCCGGATCAGCGCGCTACCGCAGATAGTGAACTGGCCAATGGATGGCGGCCCTTTTGTAACTATGCCGCAGGTTTATACCGAAGATATGGATAAGCCCGGCGTAATGAACGCCAACCTGGGCATGTACCGCATACAACTTGGCGGAAATGATTATATACAAAACCAGGAAATAGGCTTGCATTACCAACTGCACCGGGGCATCGGCATACACCAGAGCAAAGCCAACGCCAAAGGACAGCCATTAAAAGTAAGCATCTTTGTAGGCGGGCCGCCATCGCACCCTCTGGCGGCGGTAATGCCATTGCCCGAAGGTTTATCTGAGATGACTTTTGCGGGAGCTTTGGGTAATCGCCGGTTTAGATATTTTTATGATGATGAAGGGTTTTGTATCTCTGCTGATGCTGATTTTGTGATCACCGGCACAGTAATGCCGCAACAAAACAAACCCGAAGGGCCGTTTGGCGATCATTTAGGCTATTACAGCCTCACCCACCCCTTTCCGTTGATGAAGGTGCATAAGGTTTACCACCGTAAGGACCCGGTATGGAGCTTTACCGTAGTGGGCCGACCGCCTCAGGAAGATACCAGCTTTGGCGCTTTGATCCACGAAATTACAGGCTCGGCTATCCCTAAAGAAATACCCGGCCTGCATGAAGTACACGCGGTTGATGCCGCCGGCGTGCACCCTTTACTCTTCGCCATTGGCAGCGAACGCTATACACCTTATTTAAAGGAGCGTAAACCGCAGGAGATACTTACCCTGGCCAATCATATTTTAGGCAGCAACCAACTAAGTTTGGCCAAATATCTGTTTATCTGCGCCAAAGAAGATAATCCGCAGCTGGATTCGCACAATATCGTGCAGTTTATGCAACATATCCTGCAACGCATCGACCTTAGCCGCGACCTGCACTTTTACACCAAAACCACCATCGATACGCTGGATTATAGCGGCAGCGATTTGAATGCGGGTAGTAAAGTGGCAGTGGCGGTGGCAGGAGCAGTAAAACGCGAATTATGGAAGGAATTACCATCGGACTTTAATTTGCCGCGGCCATTTCAAAACTTTAAAATGGTAATGCCCGGTATTTTAGCTGTAGAAGCGCCAAAATATATCAACACAGGCGAAACCGATAAAGAGATCGATGTGCTGAATCAAAGTCTCAAAAATGAAGATTTAAACGGTTTACCTTTGATGATCCTATGCGACGACGCAGGTTTCACCGCCGAAAACATCAATAATTTTGTTTGGGTAACGTTTACGCGCAGCAACCCAAGCCATGATATTTATGGTATTAACGCCTTTACCGAGCATAAGCACTGGGGTTGCCGTGGACCGCTGATCATCGACGCGCGTATCAAACCACACCACGCGCCGCCTTTGATCAAGGACCCTGCCATCGAAAAACTGGTGGATAAACTAGGCGAAAAAGGCGGATCGCTGCACGGTGTGATTTGACATTTGCCGATATTTTTTCGATACTTAGCAACTGTTCGTAGCATTATCCGGTATCTTAGCGTAGCTACTGAATGAAGAACATATACCTTATCATTATCGTTTTATTATTATCCGGTATTGCACGCGGGCAAAGCTTTTATGTGGTTACCAGCGATGGCCATGTAAAAAAAGTTAGTCTTGGTGCAACCGGCGCAACATCAACAGATATTAATACCTGTAATGGCGCCAATACGTATGGTTCGATAGCGCTTTATAAAAACACCATTTATTTGGCAAACGGTGCACAGGTAATACAGGGTAATCTTTCATCCAACAGCATTACCAATTGCTCAAGCCTACCAACTCCCCCCCTTCCCTTAGGCAATGCTTTAACGGTAGATAGTACCGGGGTGTTATACATGGATAGTGGCATCGACGTTTTTAAAGTGGACCCGAAAAACCCTGTTCTTACCCAGATAGGACATATGCATTTTATATCAGGCGGCGACCTGGTGTTTTATAAAGGAGATCTTTACCTGGCCTCTACAGCGGGTATCGTCAAAGTCGATCAAACTAATACAGCAAACAGTACTCTACACATTCCTATCTCACAAAACATTTACGGGCTGGTTTCAATAGCATACAGCAGTATCCATAACAAAATATATGCGCTGGCAGTAAGTGGCAACACAACCGATTTGCTTGAGCTGGATATGGAAAATAAAACCGTAGTAGGCACTGTTGCTACATTGCCCTACATTGTGTACGACGCGGCCAGTGATGTTGAGAGCGGCGAGATACCCGGAATCGTTATCGATTCGGTTCGGCAAACTGTTAATTGTCCTTATAACGGCAAAGTAAGCCTGCAGGTAGTATGCCGTAATCCGTTGGCCGATTATCAATATATCTTGAATAATACAATGATCAATACATCCGGCACCTTCCAAATTGCGCCGGGCACGTACGACCTGAAGGTAAAATCGACGGTAGAAACCAAAGATACCACTATTGTCGTTGCCGCCGTGGGCTTTGCCAAACCGCTTACTACGGTAACTAAAAACGACGAAAATTGCGACCAACCCGGCCAGGTGAGTTTTAATGTCGGTAACGGTAATCTGTATACTATACAAAATGCCTCGGGCACTTATCCCACAACGCATGTTTTTAATGGCTTAACATCCGGCACCTATAATTTCTACCTGCTTAACCAAAAAGGCTGTACTGTAGATACCTTCACGGTTGCTATCGGCAGAACAAAATGTGCCATAAATATCCTGAACATCAATATCAGTAAGCAATGCAGTGATCTGCATAAAGGCAATGTACAGATAAACACCGCCGCACATGCAACCGCCACCAGTACTTATACATTAAATGGCCTAACAAACACTACGGGCACTTTTACTTCGCTTAATCCGGGTATTTATCCCTTACATATTGCCACCTCCGAAGGCGTTACCAAAGACACTACAGTTACCGTGCCCGACTTTTATCTGCAAAGGCCTGCGGTAACTTATGTAAAAAGCAATGTGATATGCGATGCTTTGGGGACCATCACCGTTTATGCCAAACAAGCTGATAGTATTTATTCCGTAAATAATGGTTCATCGGTGTTCCATTCGGGGCATAAATTTACAAACCTGCCTGCAGCAACTTATTCTTTTACCATCACCAATCAACAGGGATGCTTGATAGATACGCTTTCGGTAAACATTGCCTTTATAAAGTGCGACCCGGTGATCTTTCCTAACACTTTTACTCCAAATAAAGATGGCATTAACGACCTGTTTATGCCTATGCAGGGTGGCATGGCTACACGCTTTAAACTATCGGTTTACAACCGTTACGGCGCATTGATGTTTACCACAACCGATATGCGTGCGGGTTGGGATGGCACTTACAAAGGTTCGGCAGCTCCTGCAGGCACTTATTACTGGATCTCCACCTATTACGATCAGAATAATCTTCCCCGCACACAATCGGGCTCGGTATTGCTGATCCGTTAATAGTTCAGGCTATAGGTTTTACCCGGTAACGAGCGGATATACCCTTGCATTTCGAGGTTAAGCAAATTCATAGCCAACTGGCTTAAGGGCAGATTGGTACGGATGGTGAGATCGTCGATACCCAGTGCTCCGGCATTTTCGCGGATCGTTTCGTAAATCAGCCGCTCTGCCGATGGCAGATCAATAGGCAGTGCAAGTTGGTTTTGCAGGGGTTGTTTCCCAATCTCGGTTTTCTCCCAACCTAAATTATAAGCCAATTCGGCACCCGATGTAAGCAGCATAGCCTTGTTATGCCGGATGAGGAAATTACATCCTTCCGATAGATCATCATTTACCCGGCCAGGGAACGCGAATACATCCCGGTTATAGCTATTGGCAATTTCGGCGGTGATCAATGTGCCGCTTTTAATGCCTGCCTCAATTACTACTGTAGCATCGGCAATGCCGGCTACAATGCGGTTACGGCTTGGGAAATTTTCGCGGTTAGGCACCGTTCCGGAGGGATAATCGGTCAATAAGCCACCGTTTTGCAGCATCTTATCGGCAGTGCCTTTATTTTGAGCCGGATAAACCCTGTCCAGCCCGTGCCCAAACACCCCTACGGTTGGAACATCAAAATTGAGGCACTCTTTATGTGCCAGCACATCTATGCCGTAGGCTAGTCCGCTTACCACCAATACGTCGTAATCTTTCAAATCGGCAATGAGGTTATGGCAAAGCTGCCTGCCATATTCGGTAGGCATACGTGTACCCACAATACTTATAATTCGCGGGTGATTTAAGTTAGCCGTACCTTTATAGTACAGCATCGCCGGCGAATCGCCGCATTCTTTTAATCTTTTCGGATATTCCGGATCGGTATAAAATATGGGCCTGATACCGTTGCGCTCAATAAATTCCAGCTCGGTTTTGGCACGCTGAAGCGCTTCTTTAAAATTTAAACTCTGGATAGTTTTGGTATTGATGCCGGGTATCTGCATCAGTTTTTTGTGCGATGCTTCGAAAACGGCTTCGGCACTGCCGCAATAACTTACCAAAACCTTGCTGAGATGATGGCCTATGTTATTGGTAAACGTAAGGGCTATTTGGTGGAGTTTAGACATGGGTTGACTAAAATATCGATTTTATTTTCACCTCACACATGCACCGTTAAAAATAAACAAACTGATAATCAGAAACTTATTATCAAATCATTGTAAACTATAAAAATAGTTTGTAAACTACATTTATAGTTTTTACCTTTATTCAACCCAACTATAAAAATAGTTACGCTATGGAGCAGCTAAAAGAATTAACCCGGGCCGAAGAGCAAGTGATGCGCATACTGTGGCAACTTGGCGAAGGCATTGTGAAAGACGTTATCGACCGTATGCCCGACCCGAAACCGGCCTATAATACCGTATCAACCGTGATCAGGGTGCTGGAGGGTAAGGGCTTTATCGATCATAAAGCTTATGGCAACTCGTATGTTTACTTTCCACTCATCAGCGAAGAAACCTACAAAACCTTCGCGTTTGATAAGGTAATGAACAATTACTTCAGCAATTCGTATTCGAGTTTGGTATCCTTCCTGGTGAAGGAAAAGAACTTAAGCATCAGCGAACTGGAGGAACTAACCAACCTGGCCGGTAAACTTAAAAATCAACAAAAATGAACTGGATGCATTACCTGCTGGAAGCCAACCTGTACCTGGTTGCTTTTTACGCGCTGTACCTGCTTTTTTTCAGGAGCCAAACCCATTACCAGTTAAACCGCGCCTATCTGCTGATTACAAGCACGCTGGCTTTTATCGTTCCACTTATAAAGTTGGGGTTCCTGGTTAAACCGGCTGAATATGCCTCTGCACAAATAACTATGGGCACTATTGGCGAACCTGTTGCCACTTATGTACAGGTTGCCGATACGCGTAACCTATGGACAATGGATAACTATATTTTGCTGATCTATGGCCTGGTAGCCTTCGCTTTATTGATCAGCCTTTCTATCAAGGTCTACCTGTTGATTTCATTATCAAAAAAAGGAGCAAAAAGCAGGGCCATCGGTTTTAATATTATCGAATTACAGGGAAGCGCCGCATTTTCGTTTTTTAATAACCTGTTTATTGATAACCGCCTCATTTCATCGCGAACCATACTATACCACGAGCAGGTGCACATCAGGCAAAAACATAGCTGGGATGTAATATACTTCGAAGTACTAAAGATCATTAACTGGTTTAACCCGGTAATTTACCTGGTAATAGCCAGTATTAAAGAGGTACATGAGTTTATTGCAGATGAAGAGACCGTAAGGCTGGAAAGTAATAACAATGATTATACCGATTTTCTGATCAGCAACGCTTACGGCATTACACAAAGCTCATTAACCAATTCATTTTTCAATAAAAACCTGTTAAAAAGAAGGATCACTATGTTATACCAAAAAAAATCGGGTAAGGCGGCAAAGCTTAAATACCTGTTAACTATCCCTTTAATATGCGGTTTGCTGTGCATATCAACACTGGCTTTTACTACCAAAACTTATGCGTTGGTTATAGCGCCTTATAAAATGACGGCTTCTCCAGATACATTTAACAAAACGCAAAGCTCTGCCGTGGAAGAGTACGCCCGGGGCTGGCACGCGGCCGAAGATGAGTATAAAAAAACGCATCCGGTGGCTAAAGCCGATACCGGGAAGATTTTCAAAGCTGTTGATAAGCTGCCCGAGTTTCCGGGTGGATGGGATGAATTGGGCCAGTTTCTGACGGAAAACATCCGTTACCCCAAAACAGATCATGATAATGGGGTACAAGGCCGTGTATTTGTACGATTTGTAATTGAAAAGGATGGCCGCGTTACCGATACAAAAGTAATGAGGACGCCATCAGCAGCAATGGGTGATGAGGCATTACGGGTAGTTAATATGTTACCGAAATGGAGCCCTGGCCTTAAGGACGGCAAACCAGTGCGCACGATGTTTACACTGCCTGTTAATTTTTCCTTATCGCCACCGCAGAATGCGATAAAAAGTTTCAAAGGGCAAAACGAAATAGCTATGGAGCCCGCTCCTGAAAAAAAAGATAACAACCCGCGCGACCCAAACGCCGTATATACAGCGGTTGAAATACAGCCTGAGTTTCCGGGCGGGAAAGCCGTGTTTGGTAGATTTTTAGCGCAAAACATCCGTTATCCGGCCTTAGCCAAACAAAATAAAATACAAGGCAGGGTATTCGTACAATTTGTGGTAGAAAAAGATGGTAGTTTAAGTGACATAAAAGTGATACGCGAACCAGGCAGCGGTACAGGTGACGAAGCCGTACGTGTAATGAAACTATCACCAAAGTGGAACCCCGGCAAACAAAACGGGCAGGCAGCACGGGTACAGTTTACTTTGCCGATAAATTTTGTATTATCGGATGCATCTGATAATGCAGGCTATGACTCGTTCTACAAATTTATCCAAACCTATGTAAGGTATCCTACAAAAGCCAAGGATAACGGCATACAGGGCCGCGCGTTTATACAGTTTAATGTTAACGACGATAAGCATATACAAAACATTAAAGTTTTAAGATCGCCCGATGAATCCCTCAGTACCGAAGTAGTGCGTGTATTGCAAAAATTTGATCAATTGCCTGAAGCAAAACCTAACGTTAATTATGTAATTGTGGTTTGTTTCAATATTTCCAATGGTGATGGCGATACACAAAACGCTAAAAAAACAGAACCGGCCACACCATATATACCCAAAGACGGCGACCGGGTTATGCTTAACGAAGTTGTTGTTACGACCTATAAATCAGCAGGAAAATAAGATTGGGAAATCCTGAAAATAAAAACCGAATGCTCAATAGAGGTCGGTTTTTATTTTTGCTTTGATGTAAGTTGCCTGATTAGCCTTTTACGTAAACCACTTGCTTGGTTTCAAAAAATTCTTCGGTAAAATAATTCTTCAGATAAAACTGCTGAACTTTCAGGCCCGATTCGGCAATCTCCTGCGTCAGGTCGCCGCCTTTGAGATATAAAATTCCATTTGGTAAGATGTTTTTTGATTGCTTGTTGAACTTATCTTTTACCCAGGGATAAAAATCTTTAAGCTGCGTTACCGCCCGCGATACCACAAAATCGAACTTACCGGGTATCTGCTCGGCACGGCTATGGGCGGCTTTTACGTTGAAGATACCCGCACCTTTGGCTACTTCCTGCACTACTTTTATTTTTTTGCCGATAGAATCAACCAAATGAAACGATGTTTCGGGGAACATGATGGCAAGCGGTATGCCCGGAAAACCACCACCGGTGCCTACATCCAGCACCTGTTCGCCGGGTAAAAAACCCATCACTTTGGCTATGCCCAACGAGTGCAGCACGTGCCGTTCGAACAGCAGATCGATATCCTTACGCGAAACAACATTGATCTGATCGTTCCAATAGATATACAGATCAAATAATTGTTCGAATTGGTTTTGCTGATGTTGGGTTAATTGTGGGAAGTATTTGGTCAGGATATCAGATCTCATGGCGCTTGCTTACATTTACAATGTTACCCAGCAGGTAACGCGCCCTAAAAAGCTGTGCCTTAACGGTACCCAGCGGCAAATCGAGCTGCTCGGCTATCTCTTCGTACGATAGTTCGTCAAAATAACGCAATACAATCAGGTTGCGGTAACGTGGTGGCAAGCTCTCAATCAATACTTTTAAGGTTTGCGATTGCTCCTTTTTCATTGAAGCCTCTTCGGGGTTCAGCGTATCGGCCTTGATCTGTAAGGGGCGCTCGTCGCCATCATCATCAACCATGCCGTTTATGGAGGTTGTATTCAGTTTTTTTTTACGGATAAAATCGATGCAATTGTTGGTACCCACCCTAAACAACCAGGTACTGAAGGCAAATTCGGGCTGGTATTTATCCAGTTTTTCAAAGGCTTTGGCAAAGGTTTCTACCGTAAGGTCCATGGCGTCTTCCTTGTTATTTACCATTTTTAGCGCCATAAAATATATCGAATCCTTGTAGCGGTGCATCAGGTCGGCATAAGCTTTCTGATCACCTTCGCGGGCCCTGCTAACCAACTTAAAATCGTTTTTAGCGTTATCGGTAAAGTTAGTGTTTACTTCCATTGCCTGGTTTTAGTAAAAGTACCTATTAAGCCAAATATGTTTAAATAAAAATAATAAAATATATCTAAGAGCGGCAAATACCATACCACATCGGCACAGCGCAGCTTTTTAAATGCACGGCTGTATATCCAATATTGAAAGCCCAGCCTGAACGCGAATAGCCCCAGCGCCGCCCAGGGCACAAAGCTGAGGGCTATACACACTAAAAGCAGCACATAAAACACAAAACCGCTAATGGCATCCAAACTTAAAAACCGGCGGTGCTTGTTTTGGTATAGCTTACCCACACCCATATGTCGCCTTTTTTGACGGTAATAAGCGCCAAACCTGTTTTTAGCATCGCTCCATATGTGCGCATCGGGGTGTATTTCGATAGCAGTATTGTCGCTAGTTGCATTTTGGTTCACAAACAGATCGTCATCGCCCGACATTACGTGCATATGCGATGCAAAGCCTTTGTTTTTAAAAAACAGTGTTTTGGTATAACATAAATTACGGCCAATGCCCATGTAAGCATCACCGCCCAGCGCCGCCGAAAGGTAGTTTACCGCAGTTTTAACCGTTTCAAAACGGATAAAAAGGTTTAGAAAACCGGACATTTTTTTATAAGGCGAATAACCTAAAACAATGTGTGTGCTATCGGTTAAATTAGCCGTCATAAGGCTTATCCAATGCGGCGAAGCGGGCTGGCAGTCGGCATCGGTAAATAACAGATTCTCGTTTTTGGCTGCTTTTATGCCTAAAGTTAGCGCAAACTTTTTCCCGGTTTTAAAGCGGGCATGTTCGGCAATGGTTACAACTTTAAGGTTAGGGTATTGCTTTTCAAACTCCTGTAAAAGCAAATCACTTTCGTCGAATGAGCAATCGTTAACTACCACCACCTCAAAATCCGGGTGCTGCTGCGCCATAATAACGGGCAGGTTTTCTTTCAGGTTTTCATATTCGTTGCGTGCCGAAATGATCACCGAAACCGGCGTATGGGTTTGAGGGAGCTCGTTAGGAAGCTTATAGGTAGCCAGCCGCTTGTGGTTAACAATAAGAAAATATAACTGAACAATGAAGCAGAACAGAAAAATAATAAAAAGCAGTAAGGGTACGTATGCCTCCAAAATGTACGAAAAATTAACAGGGTGCAAATTTCTTAAAAATCAACCAAATATCAGTTTTGTTGATAAAATAATTCTGCAACTAAATAAGGGCATTATTTTCTATTTTTGCAAATAAATGCAATTTAAATTAACGACTACCGATCCGCTTTCGAAAGCCCGTGCTGGCGAGATAACCACGGATCACGGGACGATACAAACGCCTATATTTATGCCTGTTGGCACCGCCGGAACGGTAAAAGCCGTACACCAGCGCGAGTTAAAAGAGGATATCAAGGCGCAGATCATCTTAGGAAACACCTATCATTTATACCTTCGCCCTGGCCTGGATACACTTGAAAAAGCGGGCGGACTGCACAAATTTAACAGCTGGGACCGGCCCATTTTAACTGATAGCGGCGGTTACCAGGTGTACTCACTAACCGAAGTACGTAAGATAAAAGAAGAAGGTGTAACCTTCCGTTCACATATCGATGGCTCAAAACACCTGTTTACACCCGAAGGTGTGATGGATATACAGCGCACCATTGGGGCAGATATCATTATGGCGTTTGATGAGTGTACGCCCTACCCTTGCGATTATGGCTACGCACGCCGATCGCTGGACATGACGCACCGCTGGCTTAAACGCTGCTGCGACCGTTTTGATAGTACCGAGCCTAAATATGGCTATAGCCAAACGCTCTTCCCGATTGTACAGGGCTCGGTTTATAAAGATCTGCGCATTAAATCGGCCGAAACGATAGCCGAATTTGGCCGCGAAGGAAACGCCATTGGCGGGCTTTCGGTAGGTGAGCCTGCCGAAGAAATGTACGCCATGACCGAAGTTGTTTGCGCTATACTACCCGGCGATAAACCCCGTTATCTGATGGGTGTAGGCACACCGGTAAATATCCTCGAAAACATAGCTTTGGGTGTGGATATGTTTGATTGCGTAATGCCTACCCGCAATGGCCGCAATGGCATGTTGTTTATGCGTAATGGCATTATCAATATTAAAAACGAGAAGTGGAAGAATGATTTTTCGGCGATTGATGAAGAAAGCGATTTGTATGCCGATACATGCTATTCAAAAGCCTATCTTCGTCATCTCATCCACTCGGGCGAAATGCTTGGCGCGCAGATAGCTACGCTGCACAACCTGCATTTTTACCTGTGGCTGGTAAAACAGGCCCGCGAAAAGATCATCGCAGGCCAATTTTACGACTGGAAAAATAAAATGGTAAAAACACTGGCTCAACGCTTATAACCCACATGTTTAACAGCCTTGTAAAAACTTACGATCGATACATTATCCGCAAGTACCTGGGTACTTTTGTGTTTACCATTGCCATTTTTATAGTGGTGATCGTTGTTTTTGACATCTCGGAAAAGCTGGATAACTTTTTAAAAAATAACGTTACCCTGCACGATATCATCTTTCAGTACTACGCCGGCTGTATCCCATTCTATATCGATATGCTATCGCCGCTCATCAACTTTCTGGCGGTGATATTTTTTACGGCCAAGATGGCCAACCAAACCGAGATTGTGCCATTTTTATGCGGAGGGGCAAGCTTTAACCGTTTTTTACGACCGTATTTTATCTGCGCCACGCTAATTTTTACGGTATCGTTTTTTGCTGATATCTTCCTGATACCGTATACCAATAAGTTAAAAACCACTTTCGAGAATAAGTATATCGTAATAGAGGACCCTACCAAGAGTGATGTACACATCCAACTGGATAAACACACCTTTGTATACATGCAAACTTTTGAGCCTAACACACATACAGGTTACCAGTTTGTGCTCGAAAAATTTAACGGCGACGAGCTGAAACAAAAGCTTACCGCCAACAGCATCACCTACGATTCGCTCAAAAACAAATGGACGATCCACAATTATGCCGTTAGATATGTGAATGGTCTGCGCGAAAAAATGATATGGCAGGGCATCTCAAAAGACACTGTTTTGGATATGCGCCCGGCTGATTTTGTGCTGCACGATAACATTTATACGGCCATGTCGACCGCTGAGTTGAACAACAATATCAAGAAGGAAATGATACGTGGTACGGGCGTTGTAAACAATATGCTTTTTGAAAAATACAAGCGTTTTGTGTACCCGCTGGCATCGTATGTATTAACGCTGATCGGCGTAGCGCTATCGTCGCGCAAGGTGCGTGGCGGGGTGGGTTTATCGCTGGGGATAGGCTTCTTTTTGTGTTTCGCATACATTGTGGTGGAGCAATTTGCCTTTGTTTTTTCGGTAAAAGGTGGCCTTCCACCTATCATCGCGGTGTTTATTCCTAACCTTACTTTCGGCTTTTTGGGCTATTACCTGTTACGAAAAGCGCCTAAATAATGGTGGTAAAAAGCGCAAATACTCGCCTCAACAAAAACCTTCTGATCCTGCATTTCACGGTTTTTATCTGGGGATTTACCGGCATTTTAGGAGCACTGATCCACGTGCATGCCGTGTATCTGGTGTGGTACCGGGTGCTTATCGCGCTATGCACTTTGTTCCTTTATTTTCGTATTAGCAAGGTGCAGTTTAAGGTAGATAAGGCTACTTTTTTTAAGCTGTTTTTTACCGGCGCATTGGTTGGCGCGCATTGGATATTATTCTTCCAATCTATCAAAATCGGTACCGTTTCGGTAACGCTGGTATGCCTCTCATCGATGACTTTGTTCACCGCTATATTCGAACCGTTCATCAATAAAAAACGGATTTCGAAGCTCGAGATATTGGCAGGGATACTGATCATCTGCGGTATTGTGATGATCTTCAAATTTGAAACTCATTACACTATGGGTATCGTTACCGGCTTATTAAGCGCCAGCTTTTCGAGTCTGTTCGGTATTATTAACTCGCGCCAGGTAAAGAAAACAGAGCCCCCGGTGATCGCCTTTTACGAACTGGGCGGGGCCCTATTCTGGATCACTTTATTCATCCTTTTTACCGGTGGCTTTAACCAGGGCATGAAGCTCATCCCATCAGACATTGGGTACCTGCTCATCCTCGGCACCATCTGCACATCATTGGCGTACGTTGCAGGCGTATCCGTAATGAAAGAACTTTCGGCCTTCCGCGTGGCGCTCATCACCAACCTCGAGCCTGTTTACGGCATCATTATGGCATTCGTTTTTTTTGGCGACCTGGACAAAATGACAGTGGGTTTCTGGGCCGGAGCGCTGGTTATCCTTTCTACCATCTTCCTGTATCCGGTGGTGCAAACCCGGGTTGCCAAACGTAAAAAAGTTTAATTTTTCCTCCATTTTTCTTCGACGAGAATACCCGGCAGAGTAGGGCATAAGATTTTCTGTATACCGCCGACGCATTTTAAGACGATATGATGCCTCCAAATCCTGCTCAGAGTATCCATGCATCATCATCCATTTAAAGATCGAACAGGCACAAAATTCATGTTTTTCAAAGTGTATTTTAAGTCGGCTGCCCGCTATGTATAAAATTCATAAAAAACATCCATTATTGCAGCAATTTTATCTGCTCAAAACAATAAATCACCTTATTTATATAAGTTTAATTATAGATTAATAATCAAGCATTTATATACTTTATATAAAGTAAAATTTAAAATAAATGGTTGTTTTAGTATAAATCAAATACTAAAAATATTAGCTAAAAATGCAACTACTTGACGATTCTGGTCAAAAAACACTTTTATATGCTGATTATCAAATAATTAAACCAATAATATAAAGAAAAACTTTTAGGCTGATTTTTCAGGTAGTTAGTGTATCGAAATTTGGAATGTGATTTTAAAATTCCGAAAGGTTGCACTCCCCCATTTTTTGCACGTGAAATATTGAGTGATTTTGAGCACGTTTTTTCAACGCTAAATTTTGCAAGCGAAAAGTACGAGCGGTTAGTGCGACCCAAAACCCGACGGATACATGAAGTACGCCGGGCTTGCCTCCTTAATAAGGCAACGGGCAGCACTTTGGAACGGAGATGTAAAATTGTCAGCAATTAACGACCTGCAAAAAATGGAGTTTTAACAAGCCTGCAAAAAACCTATATTCGTTAAAACGAGTTCAACTTTAAAAAGCCATGCGCATCAAAACTATCTTTATCATCGCAGTCACCATTTTGCTTACCATCATTATTATGCAAAACACCCGGCCCATCACGTTCGATATTTTATTCTGGCAAGCGTCAGTATCTGGCCTGGTGATAATGGCTGTGGTGGCGGTCATCAGTTTGATCATCGGCATCATGATCGGCCGGCCAACGAGGGTTAAGTTCGACGACTCGCACCCATCGATGGATAACCCGACCGGAAACAAAACCGATACACTAAGCGATGAGGATAGGGATTATATAAATTGACTTTGGGTTGTCAGTTATCGATGAGCGACAATCAGGGAAACTGACAACAGAAAACTGACTACAGACAACTAACACTACCATGAAAACAATAGGATTTATAGGACTTGGAAACATGGGCACGCCAATGGCCCAAAACCTAACCAAAGCCGGATACCATTTGCAGGTTTACAACCGCACCATCAGCAAGGCCGACGAATTGGATCAGGCGGCTATCACCAAATGTAAAACTCCCGCCGAGGCAGCAAAAGATGTACCCTTCGTGGTGACCATGTTATCCGAGGACGAAGTACTGAAAGAAGCCACCGCCGGAACCGATGGCTTGCTTAAAACTTTGCCCAGGGAAGCAGTGCATATTTCGATGAGCACCATCGCGCCGGATACCTCTGTCGAGCTAGCTCGCCTGCACAAGGAAGCAGGTAGCATTTATATCGCCTGCCCGGTATTTGGCAGGCCCGAAGCAGCGGCCGCGAAGAAGCTATTCGTATGCACATCGGGCGATGCCAAAGCTAAAGAAGCTGCCCGACCGATACTCGAGGCGCTCGGCCAAAGCGTGACCGACTTTGGTACCGAAGTCGGCGCGGCCAACGTTTTAAAAGTGACCGGCAATTTTATGATCATCGCATCACTCGAACTAATGGCCGAAGCATTTACCCTTGCCGAAAAGAACGGGTTGAACCGTGCGCAGGTAGCCGAGTTCTTCGGCTCAACCTTATTCAACGCGCCCATTTACCAAAACTATGGCAAGCTTATCGCCAATAAGACCTACCAACCTGTAGGCTTCAAAGCCAAATTAGGCTATAAAGATGCCCGCCTTGCACTTAAACTATCGCAGGCAAGCCAAACTCCCATGCCACTGGCAACGCTTGCTCACAACCGCTTGTTAACAGCCATAGCCAAAGGCGGCGGCGACAACGATTGGGTAGAAGCGTTTGGTAAGGGCGTGAGTGATGACGCGGGGGTGTAAATTAAAAAGTCAAAAAATCTGGCTGTATAGATTTTTGAATTGACTTAAGCTTTTTCGTTCAGCTTTTTAAGCTCGGCCAGAATTTCGGTAAGTAGCTGTGTTTGTTGATTACGGCCTTGTATGTAATCCTGCGCCTGTACATCGTTGCGGCTACGTATCATCAAGGCGCTTATGATTCGGTAAGCGAGGTAAAGCACGAGGAATGCTACGAAAATGGTGATGATATCAAATCCGCCCAAGTAGCCCAATACGTTTGAAAATAGCATATGAAAAAGGTTTAAGGTTAGAGCTAAATATACGAGCATTTGGTTACAAACCATAAAAAACCTTATTCTCTTTTTCGAGATGGGATAAGTCGAGCTTATGGTCAAATATCCCGAATACGGAAGCTCCGCTGCCACTCATGCTGGCGTATAGGGCACCGGCTTTGTAGAGATCGGCTTTTACGCCGCGGATTTGCGGGTGGTTTTGGAAGATGGATACTTCAAAATCGTTTTTGATATGATGTCGCCATTCGGTAATGGGCAGTTGGATCAGTTCTTTTAACGATCGTTTTACCGGTGCTGATTTTACACCGCGGTAAGCTTCGGCAGTGGATACGTGTACAGGCGGCATCACCAAGGCAATGTGATAAGTGGAAAGATCTAAAGTGACCGGTTCAAACTCGTCGCCCTTGCCAAAGGCGAATACGGGTTTGCTTTCGATGAAGAAGGCACAGTCGGCGCCCAACTGCCGGGCGTAGCCCATCATGGTTTCTGACGAAAGGCCGAGGTTGAACTTTTGGTTGAGGAGGCGAATGAAGTATCCGGCATCGGCCGAACCGCCGCCCAGGCCTGCGCCAATGGGCACATGTTTATGCAGGTGAATTTTAACCAGTGGCAAATCGTGATCCTTTTTCATCAGGTGATAAGCTTTTACGCACAGGTTATCCTCTACCCTGCCCGGGATGCCCAGCCCGGATGATTCAAAGCTCAGTTCATCGCTTTCGATCACCTCGAGCACATCGTTCAGCTTTACAGGGTAAAAAACGGTTTCGAGATTATGATAGCCATCCGGCCTGCGAGCCGTGATATTTAAACCGATATTGATCTTGGCGATTGGAAAATTGATCATGAATAATGATTAACATGGCGGGTATTTATACACATCCGTTGGATAGCGAAATTAGTTTTTTTTCCTTTGTGTTTGAAGAATAGTTTATGGTCGATAGTCCGTGGACCATGGCAATAACTATGGACCATGGACTATGGACCAAAAATAAATTGGAATGAAACAATACCTCGACCTGATGCGCCATGTGATGGAGAACGGCGCCCAAAAGCACGACCGTACCGGCACCGGCACTTTAAGCGTATTTGGTTACCAGATGCGTTTTAATTTGCAGGAGGGCTTTCCGTTGGTGACGACCAAGAAGCTGCACCTGAAATCGATCATCCACGAGCTGATATGGTTTTTAAGCGGCGATACCAATATCCGTTACCTGAAAGAGAACGGCGTGCGCATTTGGGACGAGTGGGCCGACGCCGAGGGAAACCTTGGCCCGGTATATGGTTACCAGTGGCGCAGCTGGCCAAAGCCTGACGGCGGGCATATCGACCAGATCAGCCAGGTGGTGAAAACCATAAAGAATAATCCCGACTCGCGCCGTATTATGGTTTCGGCCTGGAACGTGGCCGATGTTGACCAGATGGCGCTGCCGCCTTGCCATAGTTTGTTTCAGTTTTACGTACAGCCCGCTGACGCAAGCAAGGGCGAAACACGGGGCAAGTTAAGCTGCCAGCTATATCAGCGCAGCGCGGATATATTTTTGGGCGTTCCGTTTAACATTGCTTCGTATGCGTTGCTAACCATGATGGTAGCGCAAGTGTGCGACCTGGATTATGGCGATTTTATCCATACCCTGGGCGACGCGCATCTGTACAACAATCACCTGGAGCAAGCAACGTTGCAGCTAGGCCGTGAACCGCGCCCGCTGCCTACGATGAAGATCAACCCGGATGTAAAGGATATCTTCGGGTTTAAATTTGAAGATTTTACTTTAGAGAATTACGACCCGTGGCCGCATATTAAGGGGGTTGTGGCGGTTTGATCTATTTCGGGTTTCGGATGTTCGATTTCGGATTTATTAGTTGCATAAGTGTCCAAATTTGAGTATATTGTATGGTTTACCACATGTCATTGCGAGCGATAGCGTGGCAATCTTTGAGAACAAGCAAGCATGCTAATCACGCTTGTTATCCATTCCCAGAGATTGCTTCGTCCCTCGCAATGACATGGAGAAGAAGCTTTGCGTTAGGGATAGAAGCGGATACCGGCCCCGTGGCTAATGCCGTGCGCAGTATGAGCGGATAGCCCGGCCGAAGGCAACGCCCGAAATAGAATTAAGAGTCAAGAATCAAGACATAACACTGCCTGAATTATAAACCAATATGGGTATACCCATAAATACCCATGTGCTTAATGGGTGTTAAAAATTTAAATATGGGCCCTGTGGCCTTAAAACAAAGGACAAACTATAAAACTCATAAAAAACACCCATAAATACCCATGAGTTAGTCGCAAGTATCGAGTATCAAATAGCAAGACGCTGACAAAATACTTGATACCAGATACTTGCTACTTGATACTATTATTTAAATCGCCCATGCCTAAATACATCACCATTGTTGTGGCTATCGCCTCAAACTACGCCATCGGAAAAAACAATCAATTACTCTGGCACTTACCGAAAGATTTGAAACATTTTAAGGATGTTACCTCGGGGGGCACAGTAATTATGGGGCGCAAAACGTTCGATTCGGTAGGCAGGCCGCTACCTAAGCGCCGTAACATCGTAATAACCCGTAAACCGGTCAGTATTGAAGGCTGCGAGGTGGTGAGCTCGATAGACGCGGCAATAGCTTTATGTAAAACGGAGGAAGAGGTGTTTATTGTTGGCGGCGCAGAAATTTACCGTCAAACCATGCCGATGGTGAACCGGATTTACCTCACCATTGTACATCACAGCTTTGACGCAGACACTTTCTTTCCCGAAATTGACTATAAAGAGTGGAAAGAGCTTGAGCGGGAGGATCATGAAACCGACGAAAAACATCAGTTTCCATACTCTTTCATCACTTTAGAGCGGGTTTAACAAACAAAATATTATTTTGTGTCAATAAAAAATTCGTTTTGCGAAATTTTATTAGATTTGCCGTCTTGTTAAAAAAAACTATATATAGACTTTAATTACAACATTTTTTTAATTTACAATGCAAGGTAAAGGGATTATTAAATTTTTCGCCATACTACTGGCAGTAGTGTGCTTATACCAACTTTCGTTCACGTGGGTGGCGAGTAAAGTTGAAAATGATGCCAGCAATTATGCGAAAGGTAATTTATTGAAGGAGAAAGCATACCTGGACTCGATGGATACCCAGCCGGTATACCCCGTATTGGGCTGGAAATACCAGTATGTTAAAGATAAAAAGCTGGCCCTCGGTCTAGACCTTAAAGGCGGTATGGATGTTACCATGCAGGTATCGCTGGTAGAGCTGATCAAGGCTTTAGCCAACAATAACCCCGATCCTGCCTTTAACCAGGCCTTAGCCAACGCCGAAGAAATTTCGAAAACCAACAGCACCGATTTCGTGGTGTTGTTTGTAAAAGAATATGAGAAGATCGCCCCTAACGGAAAGTTAGCTGCCATTTTTTCGACCAAGGATAACGAGTCGCACTTAAAGTTTAACGCTTCGGACGCGCAAGTAACCAGCTACCTGCAGGATCAGGCCGCTGTTGCCGTTACGCAGGCTAAAACAGTATTGAACACCCGTATTGACCAATTTGGTGTGGTGCAGCCAAACATCCAGGTACAACACGGTAACCAGATATTGATAGAGCTGCCCGGCGTAACCGACGAAGAGCGCGTGCGCAAGTTGTTACAAGGTTCGGCCAACCTGGAGTTTTACGAGACTTTTGAGAACCCCGAGTTCTTCAACTTCCTGAGCAATGCCGATAAAATTTTAGCGGCCAAGTTAAAATCAGAAAAAACTGATACCACCAAAGCTGCAGGCACTGTTAAAGCGGGTGTAGATACCAGCAAAAAAGCACAGGCTACATCATTATTGGGCAAAATACAGAAAAGTGCCGGTAAGAATGATACTTCGGCCCTGGCCCGGAAAAGCCAGTTTGCTAATCAAAACCCATTGTTTGCTGTATTACAACCAAACTTCTACCGCGATCAGAGCGGTCAAACTTTGCCAGCTCCTGGCCCGGTTGTGGGTTATGCAGCCCAAAAAGATACTGCAAGGGTTAATGCCTTGTTAAATACGCCTGAGGTTAAAGCCGCCATGCCGCATAATGCTAAATTGCTGTGGGATGTAAAATCAAACGGCGATGCCAAAGTGTTCCCGTTATATGCCATCAAATTGACCGGCGCAGAGAACGGCCCCACCCTTTCGGGCGATGTGATCTCGGACGCGCGTGCTGAAAACAGCCAGACCGGTAACCCTGAGGTGGTAATGATCATGAATTCGGATGGCGCGACTAAATGGAGAAGGATAACAGCCGAGGCTTCAAAAGATCCTAAAAACCTAAAATCGATCGCTATCGTTTTAGATAACAACGTATACTCGGCCCCACGTGTTCAATCAGAGATCCCGGGCGGTATATCAACCATCAGCGGCAGCTACACTACCGAAGATACCAAAGACTTAGCCAACATCCTGAAATCGGGTCGTTTAAAGGCCCCTGTACGTATCATCGGCGAAGAGGTAGTTGGTGCATCATTGGGTGAAGAAGCTATCCACGCGGGCTTAATGTCGTGCGTTATCGGTTTCGTTGTGGTACTGATCTTCATGTTGTTTTACTACAACCGTGCAGGTACCGTAGCTAACATCGCGGTATTGATCAACGTATTCTTCCTGATGGGTGTGCTGGCCAGCTTAAACGCGGTGTTAACGTTGCCGGGTATTGCCGGTATCGTGCTAACGCTGGGTATGGCGGTTGATGCCAACGTACTGATATACGAACGTATCCGCGAGGAACTCGGTCATGGCAAATCAATGCGCATAGCCGTTGCCGATGGTTTTAAACACGCTTTATCGTCGATCCTCGACTCTAACATCAGTACCTTCCTAACCGGTTTAATTTTATACGTATTCGGTTCGGGCCCTATCCGTGGTTTCGCCACTACATTGATGATCGGTATCGTTACTTCGTTGTTCTGCTCTATCCTCATCTCTCGTTTAATTTTCGAGTGGATGTTGAAGAAAGATATCCAGATCAAATTATCCAACCCATGGAGCTCGCATACTTTTAAAAATGCCAACTACCAGTTTGTTAAAAACCGTTTCAAATTCTATATCTTCTCGGGTACCTTCATCGCTGCCGGTTTAGTATCGATGTTTACTCAAGGTTTTAACTACGGGGTTGACTTCTTAGGCGGCCGCTCGTATGTAGTTAAATTTGAACAGCCTGTACCTGAGCAAAAAGTACGTGAAGTATTGAACGCAACCTTCCATAAAGAACCTGAGGTTAAAACCTTTGGTACTGATGGACATCAGTTGCGTATCACTACCACTTACATGATAGATGATAACTCAGCCAACGCCGAGGCTAAAGTAAGAAGCGAACTGAACAGGAGCCTTTCTACCCTGAGCAAGATCACTATCCGCAGCTCAGAAAAAGTGAGCCCGACTATCGCCAGCGACTTAAAAACAAAAGCGATATACGCGGTATTGTTCGCTATCGTGGTGATATCGGCTTACATCCTGATCCGTTTCCGCAAATGGCAGTTCAGCTTAGGTGCGATGGTGGCCACAGCGCATGATGCTTTGCTGGTATTATCGTTCTTCTCAATATTTAAAAACATCATGCCATTCTCGCTGGATATCGACCAGGCCTTTATCGCCGCGATATTGACCGTAATTGGCTACTCGATCAACGATACCGTGGTTGTGTTCGACCGTATCCGCGAGTTTCTGGAACTGCATCACTCAAAAACCGATAACCCTAAAGAGGTGATCAACCAGGCTATCAACAGCACGTTGAGCCGTACTATCATCACCGCTTTAACGGTAATCTTCGTATTGCTGGTGTTGTTCTTCTTCGGTGGCGATGTGATCAAAGGCTTCTCGTTCGCCTTGTTGATCGGTGTGTGCTTCGGTACCTATTCATCAATTTGCGTTGCTACACCGGTAATTATCGACTTTGGTAAAAAAGATCTGAGGTAATCGGTTCTTCAGCATAAGCAAAAGGCTCCCGGTAATGCACCGGGGGCCTTTTTACTTTTAATCAAACATATTTACTGCCAGTTGTTACCTATTTATATGGAAACAGTACAGCGGTCCAATTTCCCGAGAGTAGTGATCATAGGTGGAGGCTTTGGCGGCATTGAGCTGGCCAAGCACCTAAAAGACAAGCCCATCGACGTATTGATGCTCGACAAGCATAACTACCACACATTTCAGCCTTTGTTGTACCAGGTCGCGACAGGTGGTTTGGAAGCCGATTCAATCGCCTTTCCGCTACGTAAGATATTCGACGGGCAGAAGAACTTCCGTTTCCGCGTTGCCGAGGTAATGTGGATACATCCTGTCAAAAAAACGCTGGATACCACTATTGGCGAGATACCTTATGACTATTTGGTGATCGCTACCGGTTCAACCACCAATTTTTTCGGCAATAAACAGATAGAACATTATTCTATGCCGATGAAAAGCATCCCCGAGGCGCTCAACCTGCGGAGTATGATCCTGCAAAACCTGGAAGAAGCCCTGCTGCAACCTACCAAGGAATTGCGTGAGCCTTTCCTCAATTTCGTGATTGTAGGTGGTGGGCCAACCGGTGTCGAGCTATCCGGTGCTATTGCAGAGTTACGTAACCACATCCTGCACAAGGATTATCCCGAACTGAACAAAACCGAGATGCAGGTTTACCTGGTAGAGGGGCTGCCCAAAGTATTGCAGGTAATGTCGCCACAGGCATCAGCCAAAGCCGAAGAGTTTTTGAAGGAAATGGGTGTAACCGTACTCACCAACGTTACTGTAAAGGATTACGACGGCAAACGCATCACCCTGGCCGATGGCAAAACCATCAATACGCATAACGTGATCTGGTCGGCAGGTGTAATGGGGCAGGTTTTAGAAGGCATACCTAAGGATAGCATCGTAAAAGGCAACCGCATTCAAACCGACGAGTTTAGCAAAGTGAAAGGCTGTGATAGCATCTATGCCATTGGCGATGTAGCCGCCGTTATCACCGAAGAAACGCCGAAGGGTCATCCTGGCGTAGCGCCGGTGGCTATGCAACAGGGCAAGCTACTGGCTAAAAACCTAGCCAGGTTAATAAATAACGAAGCCATGCAACCCTTCAAATACTTCGACAAGGGCTCCATGGCAACCGTTGGCCGCAACAAGGCAGTTGTCGATTTGCATAAATTTCGCTTCCAGGGCTTTTTTGCCTGGATTACCTGGATGTTTGTGCACCTTATATCGCTCATCAGCTTCCGTAACAAGGTGGTGGTATTTATCAACTGGATAGGCAGTTATTTCAGCTATAACGGCGGCGCGAGGCTCATCATCCGCAAATTCATCCGGGATGAGATTGTAAAGGACGAGCATTTGCCTAAAGCGGAAGATTAGTCTGGAGTCTGGAGCCCAACAGTCAGGAGCCAGAAAAACACTAACTTTATAGGCATAAATATGACTCAAGACCAATCTATGATCAAACTCACCGAATGCCCTCGCGATGCCATGCAAGGTTTGCATGAATTTGTACCGACGGATATCAAAGCGCATTATATCAACCTGCTTTTACAGGTAGGTTTTGATACCATCGATTTCGGCAGTTTTGTATCACATAAGGCCATACCGCAAATGCGCGATACTGCGGAAGTACTAGGCAAACTCGACCTGAGCAAATCCAGCTCCAAACTATTGGCTATCATTGCCAACTATCGCGGTGCAGAAGACGCTGCCAGGTTCGATGAGATCACTTATCTTGGCTTCCCGTTCTCCATATCCGAAACTTTTCAGCAGCGCAATACCAATTCAAGCATTGAAGAATCATTCGAGACGGTAAAGCGAGTTAACGAGCTTTGTAGCGTTCATAATAACAAACAATTATTGGTATATCTCTCTATGGGTTTTGGCAACCCTTACGGCGATGAATGGAACGTTGAAATTGTAGAACATTGGGCTGAAAAAATGATGAACGAAGGCATCGGCATTATCTCTCTGGCCGATACCACCGGCACATCCACACCCGAAAAAATAGAGACTATTTATCCTTCTTTGGTCTCGCGCTTTCCAAAAACCGAATTTGGCGTGCACCTGCATTCCACGCCAGATACCAGTTTCGAAAAGATCAAAGCAGCTTTTGATAGCGGCTGTAAACGGTTCGACAGTGCGTTGAAAGGCTACGGAGGCTGCCCCATGGCCGCCGATGATCTGACCGGCAATATCGCTACCGAAAACGTGATCAGCTTTTTGCAGGATCAGGGCATCAAACTAAACCTGGATATCGAAAAATGGGCCGAGGCTATGGCGTATTCAAACCGGATCTTTGGGTAATGTTATCAAAATTGTCATTTCGAGAAGTGTACTATCGCTCCCAAGAAAATCTCTCACTATCGTTCGAGATGACAAACTTAATAACTCAATAATCAAGTACGCTCAATAACTACCTCTCCAACACCATCTTAAAATGCCTTATACCCGCTTCTTCAAACTCCTCGCCTACTTTTTTGAAATTAAAACGTTCATATAAACTAACAGCATCAACCTGCGCGTGCAGGTAAACATAGTCAGCATCGGCAGGCAAATCGCTCAAAACTGTTTTAACCAAAGCTTGCCCTATGCCATGCCCGCGAAATTTTTTCAATACGGCAAAGCGTTCAAGCTTATACCCCTTGTCGGTTTTGCGCCAGCGCGACGCGCCGGCAGGTTCGCCATTTGCTGTCGCTAAAAAGTGGGTAGATACGTCTTCGTTCTCCCACTCCAGTTCGGGCGGACAGTTCTGTTCGCCAACAAAAACCTCACGCCGTATAGCAAATACCTTTTCCAGGTCGTCCGGGTTGGTAACTTTATTTACTTTGATATCCATAATTGTTTTTCGGTTTTTGCCGGGTCTAAGATAAATATTCCCGCATAAAATTTATCCGCCCGGTCAGGCAGGTCTTCGAGGTTCATTACCCGGCCTTAACAAAAAATACGTAGTGATATTACACATCACAGCGTTAAAATGGGTATTATTGTATCTGTTAAAACAAATAAGCTTATCTCCCTGCCCTCGTAACTAAATGCTTGCCATCCTTCAGCTAAAACAACTTTATACCAGCGAGCAGGTAGCGCTGATCTTACTGTCGAGATTATATTTTTCAACATCGGATAAGGCAGAAGTTGAAGAGTTTATACAGCATAACGAGATAGACTGGGTAAAACTTTATAAAATAGCCAAGGCTCATGGCATACGCCCGTTCATCTATTATAACCTTATTCAGCATGGTATTGCAACAGGCAAAAAAGTGGAGGCGGCATTAAAAAAAGATTATCAAAACATTCGCCTAAAAAATCTTAAACAGGCTTCGGTAACGGTAAACTTCATCAACGCACTAAAGCAGCAGGGTGTTACGCTGATACCGTACAAAGGCGCTTTTTTTGCACATAGCTATTATACTGATCTTGCTTTACGCGAAAGCTCGGACATTGATTTTTTTGTTTCTGCTGATGATGCCGACAAAATTGAGGATTACTTCGCGGCCAACAATTTCACGGCTAAGAAAGCGGTATCCAAAAAGCATCTCAAATTCTATCAAAAGCTAGCCAAGGATATTGTTTACACCAGTCCGGTAGATGATATGGGGCATACTTTCTCTGTCGAGATACATTGGCGCCTGATGGAAAATTTTTCGGGCAGCTACCCGGATTTTACTTTTTTTAAAAATCATTTACAAGAAGTTAAATTTGCAGGGTCAATAACCCAAAAACTGCACCCCACCTATGACTTCCTGGCCGTAGCATCCAACCATTTTGTAAAAGATGTAAGCTCGAAGTTTAAATATCTTGTCGATATGGCCTGCCTGATCAGCAACCAGCCTGATTTGGATACAGATCTTATTTTCGCCTCCGCCTGCCAATACCGCTTTTCCCGCAGACTGAATGCCGGCCTGTGTTTAACTAACGATCTGCTGGGCATCAGTCTTAAAAATTGGAAACCATCTGAAGCAGTACCCGAATTTTATCTGCAAACACCTATCCGGTTCCCGCTCATCAAAACTTACCTTACCGATAAGAATTTCCTTAAACATTCTTTATACCTGCAAGATAACCGGGCCAATAAAGTACGCTTTATTTATCGCGCGGTACAATACACCTTCATCCGTGGTTATGTGGATACAATGGCGCTAAAACTGCCATTATCGTCGCTGGTGGTATACTTTGCTAAAGCTCCGTTCAGGTTCGCGGGTAATCTGTTAAAACGAAAGTAACAGCAACGAAAAAGCCGGTACAATTGCACCGGCTCTCCTATGGTTTATTCGTTCTGATTACAACTTGCTGTAAACATCAACGCAGTTCAAATCATCGAACGCTACTTTCAAACGGCTAACAAACTGCTCTTCGCCTTTACGTAACCAAACACGCGGGTCGTAATACTTTTTGTTCGGCGAGTCTGCACCATCCGGGCTGCCGATCTGGCTTTGCAGATAACCTTCTTTGCTTTTGTAGTAATCTTTAATACCTTCCCAAAATGCCCATTGCATATCGGTATCGATATTCATTTTGATAGCGCCGTATGATATCGCTTCGCGGATCTCCTCCTGGCTCGAACCCGAACCACCGTGGAACACGAAATTGATCGGCTTTTCGGCGGTCAGGTTAAATTTATTTTTTACATACTCCTGCGAGTTATGTAATATCTTCGGTTGCAACTTAACGTTACCTGGCTTATAAACACCGTGCACATTACCAAAAGCAGCAGCTACTGTAAAACGTGGGCTAACTTTCAACAAATGTTCGTAAGAGTAAGATACTTCTTCAGGCTGGGTATATAAGCGTGAACTGTCTACATCCGAATTATCTACGCCGTCTTCTTCGCCACCGGTAACGCCCAGCTCAATTTCCAAAGTCATGCCCATTTTGGCCATACGCTCCAGATATTTGGCAGATATCTCGATATTTTCCTCAATCGGCTCTTCCGAAAGGTCGAGCATGTGCGACGAGAACAAAGGCTTTCCGGTTTCAGCGAAAAATTTTTCACCATGATCCAGCAAACCATCAATCCATGGCAATAATTTTTTAGCAGCATGGTCAGTATGCAATATCACGCCAACACCGTAATGCTCGGCCAGCAAATGCACATGTTTAGCAGCCGATACGCCACCCAGGATACAAGCCTGTAGTTTTGAGTTATCTAATGATTTACCTGCATAAAACTGCGCGCCACCGTTTGATAACTGGATAATAACCGGCGAGTTTACCGCCCTGGCAGTTTCCATTACCGCGTTTATTGAGTTCGTGCCGATAACATTCACAGCCGGCAACGCAAACTGATGCTTTTTAGCAGCTTCAAAAAGCTCCTGCACCTGGTCGCCGTGCAAAACACCTCTATAATTTTTTATGTCCATGGTTTATTTTTTGTTTTTCGTTCCGAAGTTATAAAAAATACTCTTCACATCAATACTTAGTGTAATTTTTACACTATAATTTATTTTACTTTAGATGTGTGTATAAGTTACACTCATTATGTGATTTGGGCGTTTCCTTTCTTGACTGATGGCTATCGGGCTAGCACAATATCCACTACGTCATTGCGAGGAACAGCCTGTCCCGATCTTGTTTCGGGGAAGCAATATCACATGCTTAGCAAGGTTGATTGTCCTGGAAAGATTGCCACGCTATCGCTCGCAATGACATTTAGCAATAATATCAAAGTCGCACATCCGATAGCAGAGCCCTGCTCCTTATGTCATGATTCTCGTCTCTTGATCTATTTCCCCAAACAACTGTTTGAATTTTTTTGTTTCTTTGCAAACTAATTTCAACAGAAAGAACAACTAAATGGCGTGGTTTAAAAGGGAATCCCAGGGGATAATTACAACTACAGAAGAAAAGAAAGAAGCACCTGACGGCATCTGGAACAAGTGCCCGAACTGTAAAAAACCGCTTCACTATTCTGAACAGGTTGAAAATAAATACGTTTGCCAGTATTGCAGCTATCAGTTGCGCATAGGCTCAAAAGAATATTTTTCGATTTTATTTGACGACAATAAGTTTAAGGAACTTTTCGCCAACCTAACCTCGGGCGACCCGCTAAACTTTGTCGACACTAAAAAATACAGCGCACGTTTAGAAGAGAGCATAGCCAAAACCGGCCTTAAAGATGCTATACGTGCCGCTCATGGTAAAATCGAGGGCCAGGACCTGGTGATCGCCTGTATGGATTTTAACTTCATCGGCGGATCGATGGGTTCGGTTGTGGGCGAAAAGATAGCCCGCTCTATCGATTACTGTATCGAAAAGCGGATACCTTTCCTGATGATCTCCAAATCGGGCGGTGCACGTATGATGGAAGCGGCATTCTCGTTAATGCAAATGGCTAAAACATCGGCTAAACTGGCCCTGTTATCACAAGCAAAAATACCTTATATCTCTTTATTAACCGATCCTACCACTGGTGGCGTAACTGCATCATTTGCTATGTTGGGTGATATTAACATTGCCGAGCCCGGCGCGTTGATAGGTTTTGCCGGCCCGCGTGTAATTAAAGAGACCATCAAAAAAGATCTGCCGAAGGGCTTCCAAACTGCCGAGTTTGTGCAGGAACATGGTTTCCTCGACTTCATCGTCGACCGCCGCGAAATGAAAGCCAAACTGGCTTCTTTCCTGCGTATGATGGCGAATTAGTTATCTGAGGACGGAAGAGGAGGAAGACTGAGGGTCAGATCAATCCTAAAGTAAAATCTATAGCGCTCGTTCTTTACAAACGGGCGTTTATTTTTTTACGAAATGCGTTTGACTGTCATGGTGAGCCCGTCGAACCACAGAGCGAGGGCCGTCTTCCCACCATGCCTCCGCAAGCTTAGGATGACAGTCTATCTCCTGTACTCATGTTAACGCGGAGCACTAGCTCATACTATGCAATATCCTTTTTTGGTAGTATCTATCTGAAAGACTGCCAAATTTTTTTTTGCATTGTAATTAGCATAACAAGCAATCTGAAGATCATCCTACTCATAACCCTAAAAATCAAATACAAATAAAACTATCCATCCCACGCTCGTATCCAGAGCCTTATTAATTTTGAACTTTAGCTTTTGAATTTCTTCAAAATATTCTCTTTCGCTTTAATCTAAGCGAATTACCAATCACCACCACATCCGAAAAGGCCATCGCGAAAGCGCCCACCATAGGGTTCAGTAAACCTATGGCTGCCACCGGTATAGCCACCACATTATAGGCAAATGCCCAAAACAGGTTTTGTTTAATGGTGATTAAGGTGTGCCGGCTCACCTGCAAAAACTTCACCACCGAATATAAGTCAGTATTCAACAGCACCACTCGCGCCGTCTGGATAGCTACCTGGCTGGCATCGTTCATACTTACGCCTACATCAGCCTGGGTAAGCGCTGGCGCGTCATTAATGCCGTCGCCTATCATAATGGTCTTACCCTTTTTCTTAAACAGGTCGATAACAGCCAATTTTTGCTCGGGCAACTGCTCGCCGTATACTTTTTCAATACCGATGGCCTTAGCAACCTGTTCACATTTGCTTTGCCGGTCGCCGCTAAGCAATACAGGCACAATGCCCATTTCTTTCAGTCTGGCAATTAGTTTGGCTGCATCGGGCTTAATGTCATCTTCAATGGCAATTTGCGCCAGCAATTTCTGGTTTTGATACAGAAACAAGTTAAAATCATCACCCGTTGCAGTCCTGTCCGATTTCAATGCCGTCCCTAAAAAATATTTGTTGCCTTCCACATCTTCGGCGCGCATACCTAGCCCTTTTTCTTCGGTAGCCGCTTTCAGTATTACTTTTTTAGCAGACAGTGGCTTCAATCCTTCTATCAGTGATTTCGCTATCGGGTGATTCGAGCGCTCTTCTATCGCCAGGATAATACCACGCACGGCTTCTACATCATTTATTTCGGCTCTAATTTCTTTAATATTGAATTTGCCGGTAGTAAGCGTACCTGTTTTATCAAACACTATATATTTAGTATCGGCCACGGCTTCCACCGTATCACCGCCTTTGATCAGAATACCATTCTTAGCCGCCCGGCCGAGGCCCACCATCACGGCCGTAGGTGTAGCCAAACCCATCGCGCAGGGGCAGGATATTACCAATACAGCAATGGCATTCATCAAGGCTTTTTGAAAGGCCACATCAAAGACATAATAAGCCAGCAAGAAAGTAATTAATGAGATGCTTATCACCGCCGGAACAAACACCGCTGCAACTTTATCGCCTAATTTCTGCACCGGTGGTTTGGCCGATTGCGCCTTTTTCATCAGCTCGATGATCTGCGAAAGCACTGTATTTGAGCCCACCTTAGTAGCCATTATTCGGATATTACCGTGCTGGATGATCGTACCGCCGATCACCTTATCATATTTGGCTTTTTCAACCGGGATGCTCTCGCCTGTCAGCATCGATTCATCAACCGAGGCCTCGCCAGAGAGCACTTCGCCATCCACCGGCACCTTATCGCCGGTATTGACTAATAAAGTGTCCCCCGGGCGCACTTCCCTAGCGCTGATCACCTCCGTTTCGCCGTTAACAATGCGTGTGGCATTTACTTGTTGTATTTTAACTAAATCTTTAACTGCTGATGTGGTTTGGCTCACCGAACGTTTCTCGAATACATTACCTAAAAGCACCAGCGTAATAATTGTAGCACAGGTTTCGTAAAACAGGTAATTCTCGCCTAAATACTGTACCGTACCGATCAAACTATAAATAAAGGCCGATGATGAACCAACGAAGATCAGCACATCCATATTGGGTACGCCGCCCTTTAACGAATTGATGGCGCTTTTACCAAAATGCAAACATCCCAATACAAAAACAGGCAGGCAAAGTATTAATTGAACTATAGGACTATGCAAAAAGTGCCAGGGCAGCACCATATGCAGCAATAACGGTATGGTAAAAACCAACGCGAAGAGAAATTTATTCTCCACCTTAGTATAAAAAGGTTCGTGGTGATTATGAATATCCTCAACCACTTTGAAACCAAGCCCTTCGATATCTTTGATCACCTCCGGCAAAACAGAACCGTCCGGCGCGGCAAATTTCACTTCTTCGCTCGCGAAGTCGACAAAAATATTTTGTAGCCCCTTCTTTTCTAGCAATTTATGTACAGATAAAGCACAGTTATTACAGTGCATGCCTGTTACGTTCAATTCAACCAACTGTGATTCTGCCATAGTATATCAAATTTACACTTATTTATACCGGTTATAAATAATTATGGTTAGCGCAATGTAATTTTAAAAAGGGTTTGACATTAGTTGGAAGAATCTTTACATTTGCACTCTCCAAAACGGTAGGTATAGCTCAGTTGGTTAGAGCACCAGATTGTGGTTCTGGGGGTCGTGGGTTCGAGCCCCATTACTTACCCGCTAAAGCCTCTCATGAAAATGAGGGGCTTTTTTGTTTAGCATAATTAATGCTTACTTTTAATAAATTACTTAACCTACCATTATCATGAAAAGAAAAGTATTTATAACGACGGGCTTGTTAGCGTGCTTTGGTGCAGCATTTGCATATCTGGCGGGCATAGATGGTAAATGGGCAGCCATGCTAAAAGGCCCCGATGGCAACGAATTTCCTATAACTTATACTTTTAAAACCGAAGGAACGGCACTTACCGGTACGTTAACTTCGTCGATAGGGACTTTTGATATCGCGGACGGCGTTGTAAAAGGCGATAGCTTATGGTTTACCGCTAAGGTGAATACGATGCAAATTAAAAACAAAGGCAGGTATTATGCCAATGGCGACTCAATAAGCCTGCACGTGGGCACAAGATCAACACATACTACATTGAAACGCACGGTTGATAAATAAATACTGTTGGTACAGGGTAAGCCTCTCCTAAAACTGAGAGGCTTACCTGGATACTATCGTTAAAATGCCACGCCAAACGAAAGTGCAGCGCCTTGTATATAATCATTGCCCGGCGTATAAGTTGCCGGTGTGATCGACCGGTGCGCATATAAGTCAATCTTGAATCGGTTGATCCACACCTGTACCCCACCAACCGCACCGCCAAACACCTGGTTAAGCGTACCGGCATGGGTAGCATTGGTTTGCCAGTAACCAGCCTCGGGGCCTGCGTAAAGATAAATAGCGCGGAACATCGAATAACTTTTATATTCGTCGCCTTCTTTCACGGTCCAGTGGGTCCAGCTTGAGCCCAGGTTAACCTTAAAGGTAACGGGCAATGTGTATACATTCATGTAAAAACTATTGCCGTTGCCGTTATCCATCGAGTAATAGCTCCAGTTCAGTTTAAATTCGCCACCAACGGTCGGTACGTTTGTATCTTTTTTCCGGGCCATAAACTCTTTAAATATCGCACCTGAGAAAAGGCCTCCGTTCGAGTACCCCGGGAAGCCTGTCACGCCTCCCTGAACAAATCCAAATTCTAAACCGGTACTTTCTCCAACCTGGCAAATACCTTGCAGGCCAACAGATAAAAACAAACCTAAAAACAATAGTTTTTTCATAATAAGGAAGGTTAAAAGGTTAAAAAACTCTGGTAAGTGCCAGATTTATAAGAAATTGATTAGCAGAATAAGCTTTATTTATATAAATATACCAAATGTTTTTTATTAACTTTACTATCAAGAGTTTAAATGTATTTCAGGGTTAACACAAACCCCTTAAGCCTACCAATCATCCACTTCTTGTTTTTTGTTCTTTAAAACATTTCGGTTGCCTGCTATCTGATAAAAATATGACCTCTATTATAATTTTAAGGCCCTTCCTTTATCACCTCAACAGAATTAGCTGACCGGATTGAGCTGTTAATAATTGAATATGATAACCCTCTATTTAAATTATGATCATGAAAACTTTATCACTCATCTTTCTGCTCCTGTACAGCACAACTTTGATGGCTCAGATCGAAATTACCTCACAAGGCACTACTTACAAATTACCCCCGATTGGCGAACTTAAATCGCCAGAGGCATTAAAAAGCGCCGCCGCTACGGCTCAAATAGCGGCACAGGCACTCACTAATGAATCTGCAGGGCTCAATGCGTCAGCCAAGGCTGCCGAATCCGACCTTAACGGGTTAAGTAGTAAACGCCAGGATTATGCCACTCAATTGGACAATTACAATAAAACATCATTGGGCCCGTACAAAGAAGACAAGGCTCAATACGATAATAACCTAAACAAATACTCCTCAATAGTCAGCACGTTCAATGCTGCTGTTGCTGCAAATAACGCTTTACCAGCAGATAAAAGGGACGCAACAAATGTGGCAAAGCTCAATAGCCAGAAGGCCGATCTGGATGATTGGAAAGGCAAGCTGGATACCTGGAAGGGAAACCTGGACACGAAAAAAGTAGGTGTAGATCAGCAGTACCAGGGCGTGTATGCTACCTGGACCGACCTGCAACAACAAACTGCTACAATAAAGGCAAAGTTAAATACCATACAGGCGCAACTTAAACTGGCTTATCAGCAATTGCTTAGTTGTAAAAGTTATGCCGACCAATGCAACGCCACGCTCAAAACTAATTATCCTACTTATACTGGTATAGCTGCAACCGACTGGTTTGGCACATCGGTATGGAAAGGCAGTGTAGCCGATCTGGAAACTGAGATGGAAAAACTAAAGACACTGTCGGGCAAAGTTTTTAGTGAAAATTGATCAGGGTTAAGCATCGGCTCAACCATTACCTTTGCTTAAAAATGAGTCTTTATTTCGGAAGATTATAACCCTATAGGATAATCAATATCTTATTAGTAAAACCTTAACCTATATATTTTGTTGTTCTACATACATTTTGAAAAACAAATATATAGTGTCATGAAATATCTCAGATTGGTCCCCATATTGTTCCTGGGGGCAGTGTTAGCTCAAAGTTGCGTAAGCAAAAAAGAATATATGCAGTTACAGGCTGATAACACCAAACTGCAGGATGCTAATAAAGATCTTACGTCGCGGTATGCCGCTACCACGCAGGATTTGAACATCGCCAAAAGCCGCAACACCAGCCTTGAAGATCAAATAGCACAGCAAAAGTCGGCATTAGCCGCTTTACAAGCCTCGCTGGACAGGTGCCTTGCTGGCAATAACCAGGGCGGCGCAAATATCGCCAAACTGGTCGATGAAATTAATTCATCAAATAAATACATCCGCCACCTGGTAGAGCTAAAAAACAAGAGCGATTCGTTAAACATGGTTTTGACCAACAATTTAACACGTTCGCTTAGCCCTGACGACATGAAAGATGTAGATATCAAGGTATTGAAAGGTGTAGTGTATATCTCGTTATCTGATAACATGCTGTATAAATCGGGCAGCTATGAGATATCCAACAAAGCGGGCGCTACCCTGTCGAAGATTGCCAAGATCATCACCGATTACAGCAACTATGATGTATTGATTGAAGGTAATACTGATAACGTACCTATTTCGCAACCCAACATCCGCAACAACTGGGATTTGAGTGCTTTGCGCGGATCATCAGTAGTGCAGGCATTGCAAAATACCTATGGCGTCGATCCTAAGCGTTTAACTGCCGGTGGCCGCGGCGAGTATAACCCGGTAGCTGATAATAGTACCGATGCCGGCAGATCTAAAAATAGGCGTACGCAGATCATCATCACGCCAAAACTTGATCAGTTTATGGACCTGATAGGTAAAGCGCCCGAAAAAACGAAGTAAATATTAGCGGTATAGTTATTGTGCTGGATTGCATGTATACTAAAACATCTGTTTTATGAAACCACAAAATAGTAATGCAACACAAGGCCGGTCGACATCCGACAGGGCTCATACCGATCAGAACGAGTTATTGAAAGAGCATGGTATCAGTAATGCCGGTGGTCAACGGTCAGACCAAACCTCGAGCAGAGACAGCATGCACAAACCCGAAAAAAAGAAGCACTAAGAACAGTGCAGAGAACGCCTCCGCTACACGGAGGCGTTCTTGTTAAGCTATATTCAAGCCCGAAAAACAAGCGCCTTGTTCCTGGTATAATTTATCCATGATGGGTTTATCCAGCGGTTTTAAAATATAAAAGTGCGTATGCGGCTCAACCAGGTCATCGCGCTTACCCAGGTAAGCAAAGGCCTGATCGAACGATTGTAAACCAAAATGCACCGGGTATTTCAATCGCGGATCGGCCACAACCAGTGATGCTTCGTCATCCATATCCAGGTTATAGTCGGTATACTGCCCGTCCAATTCACCCGGGAAATAAAACTCGCAATCGGCGCCTACCGTTGGTATGCGTGGTATTACAAACAACGGTATTCCAGACTTTGAAGTTTCGTCTGCGTCGCTTTCCGAATTAAAGGCCAGGCCCAGTGTGGAGTTAGCGCTCCGGGCAAAAACCATTTGATATACCGGTACTCTTCTCATCGCAGGTAGACGTGAGGTGCACAATAAGCGGGTTGGATACGGATATGCGGACCAAAAAGCAGGGTGTAACAAATGGTTTTAAGCCGGGTTAAGCGATAAGGGTTCATAGGCAGCGATTTACACTACTAAAATCCCCACAATAACTTTCTTAAAAAACCGTGAAAACACCGGATTTTCACCGTCAAAAAACAGGCATCTTTAATGCAGGCGTTTACGTTTAAGCAAGCCACCGGTGGTATCCTCAATGCTTTGTTGCACAATAAAAGCTTTGGGATCAACATTCAGGATAGCATTTTTTAAAGCGGGTATCTCTAAGCGCGTAGCTACGGTGAAGATGATATCGCGCGGATCATTGACCTGGCCGTCCTTGCCATAACCGCTTTTACCTTCGTAAATAGTTACACCGCGGCCTAATTGTTCGGTTATCACCTCCCTGATCTCATCGCTTTTTAGTGATACAATGGTGATACCGGTATATTGCTCGATACCATTCAAAATAAAATCGACCATTTTTGATGCGGAAAGATAGGTAAGGATCGAGTATAATGCCGGTTCAACGCCTAAAAAGAAAGTGGCCGCCGAAAAGATCAGCACATTTAATATCAGGATAAAATCGCTCACTTTGATGAGTTGTGTCTTCTTGCTCACCAGCAGCGCGGCAATCTCAGTACCATCCAGCACTGCGCCGCCACGCATGGCAAAACCAATACCCACACCGATAAAAAAGCCGCCGAATACGGCCGTCAATAATTTATCGTGGGTAACATCCGGATAGTGAATTAACGCCACGCAAAGTGAAAGTCCCGCTATAGCCAAGGTACTTTTGATAGCAAACCGGGCGCCCAGTTTACTATACCCTAACCATAAAAAGGGCACATTGATAACAAAGATCAGTAGCGAAATGGAAACATGGGTAATGTCCGCGGCAAGCATGGATATACCCGTGACCCCTCCATCAATAAAATGGCTGGATAGCAGGAAGCCTTTCAGTCCCATCCCGGCACTCAGTATCCCCAATAAAATCAATACGGTATCTTTAATTGTATTTCGTAGCCTCATACCCAAAGGTAAACATCACAATTACAATATTTGACCGGATGTGTAAGAGATCAAAACATATTCGTTTACAATTATGTAGTTTTATCACCGGGAGAATTTTCAAAACCACATGCGTAAATCAATGAAAATATCGGCCGCGGTTCTTGTTGTTATGGTTGTAGCTGCGCTGGCTATTAGCCAGTTGCCACAATTACCCTCAAATAAGATCAGCACACAATCCTATACTCCGGCAACGCCTAAACAGGCCCCTAACGCCCTAAAAAACATGTTCGGCATCAATACTTACGAATGGAATTTTCTGCAGGACTCACAGAACTTAAACGATGCCTCACATATCTACCCGCCAAAGATGAATCTCATCAAAAGCTTTAGCAGCGTAAGACATTATTTAGACTGGGAAAAGATAGAACCTACCGAAGGCAGCTTTACCTTTAACCCGGCCAACAACGGCGGCTGGAACTACGACGCCATGTACCTGGCCTGCAAGCAAAACAACATCGATGTATTGGTTTGCTTAAAGAATTGCCCGCCCTGGTTAGCCAAAACCTATCCGTCCGATAAGCAGGGTAATGAAAATGTACCTGCACCTTACGGGCTCGACAGATCAAAACCTTCAACCTATCTGCTACAGGCAAAAGCAGCTTTCCAGTTAGCGGCGCGCTATGGCTATAATAAAAATATCAACCCTAAACTTGTTACTGTTAATGCTCAGCCCCGCTGGACAACCGACCCGGTGAACGAGGTTAAAATTGGCCTGGGTTTGATCAGATATATCGAGTGCGATAACGAACGCAATAAATGGTGGAAAGGTAAACAGGCCCAACAAACCGCCGAGGAATACGCAGCCAACCTATCGGCCTTTTATGATGGCGATAAGGGGCGTTTAGGTAAAGATGTGGGTGTAAAAACCGCCGACCCGGATATGCAGGTAGTGATGGGCGGACTGGCAAACCCCGACCCTGCCTTTGTACAACGCATAATAAACTGGTGTAAAATACATCGTGGGTACCGTAAAGATGGCAGTATCGACCTGTGTTTTGATGTGATCAATTACCACTTTTACCCGAACGACAATCAGGACAATAGCAACAAACAGGCTACTTGCGGCAAAGCGCCCGAATTAACCGAAGCTGCCCGCGTTGCCGATGCTTTTGTAGCTTTAAGCAATGCCACTGCCCGCAAACCCGAAGTTTGGATAACCGAATGCGGTTACGACCTGAATGCGCAAAGCCCGCAACGCGCCATTAAGATCGGCAACAAAACCGCCGGAGAAACACAGGCTGATTGGATAATGCGATCGGCCCTACTGTTTAACCGGCATGGCATTAAGCGTTTGTTTTTTTATCAGTTGTTTGATGATAATCCTACCAGCGCCGTTCAGTATGGTACATCGGGCTTAACGGATGAACACGCCTTAAAACGCCGCCCCGCTGCTGACTATATTTTGCAGGCAACGCACCTGATGGGAAATTATACTTACATCAAAACCATCAGCAGCGATCCGCTGGTTGATGTTTATCAACTTGGCACTAAAAAAATGTATGTTTTAATGATACCCGATGAAAAAGGGCGAACCGGGCATTATAGTTTAACCCTGGGTACACCGAAGGCAATGATTCATAACCTTAAAGTCGGTGCCGAAATAACCGCTGATCACACCGTTAAAACCAGCAACGGCAAACTGGACGTCACCGTTACCGAAACACCTGTATTTGTAGAAGGCGCTAATTAACCAGCCCGCTGGTAAATTTGTTCGATTGATCGATCTTGATCGGGTTAGTATTATACCAGGCCACAAATTTATCCCACTGTGGTTTGTTGGCCACGCGCCAGGCAGTAAAAGCTTTTTCATCACCCATCATCAACAACCAATAATTATAAGCCTCCAGATTACCGGAGTTTTTAACCGTGTTTTGATAGCTGAACAATACATTAGGATACTCCTGGTCGAGGTGCATGTTGTAATACATGGCCAGATAATTTGTGCGGATAGCATTTAACGAGGTCAGATCGATATTCTTTTGAGCTACTATAGCGGCAGCCATTGGCATGCCATAAGCCAGGTTAAACGGCAGCTTGAATTTCGATGCTGGTTGTGCTTTATCCATATTGATCACGTTCTGTTTACTAAAATCCACCGATGCCTTTTTACCGCTGCTATCAACCTTGATACATTTTTTATAGGTATCATATAACAGTTTGCTGATCTCGGCGGTGCGTTTGGTGTTGCGCTCCAGATTCATAAATATCTCGCCGTACATTACACCCCAAACTGTTTCGCTCGAGTTACAGTAGAGTTTGCTGGCCCAATAATAGTTTGATGGAAAGGTCGGATCGGCGCTGATGCCGCGCTCGCAATAACCCAGCGCTTTATTATAGTCCGACTTTTCCATTAACATCACCGCCGATTCCAGGTACAATTCACCCGCGTTGGGAAATTTCTTTAAACCAGCATCATAAGCTTCTGAGGCCTTAATCGTCAGGCCCATATTGTCATAACTATTTCCTAACAACTGATATACCCGCGCGAAAACATCCCGGTGCTGTAAAAGATGGGTAAGCGTATCGATGGCGTGCTGATATTCCTTTTTGCCGTAAAGGCTATAAGCCATCTCGTAGGGATAAGCAATATTAGCCGGGTCAAGTTGCCGGGCTTGCGCGAGTAGTTTTAACGCGCCATCAAAATCGCCTTTATCTTCGAGCGTAACAGCTTGTTGACCCAAATCTTTAGCCTTAAGCAATGCGCTTTGAGCCGAAGCATAATTAGAGACTACGAATGTACAAAACAATACGAACGAGATCTTAAGCAGTTTTTTCATCACTTTATCAATTAGTTTAATGTGAGATGCAATACCGCCTAAAATTACATAAACCAGGATAGAGAAAATGTTAAAATATGCTAAACCTCAGGCAGGCTTAACCGGGCTGCCCACCCAGTCTGTGCCAGGCGAAAGGTTTTCGCCTTTCATCACCAGCGATAATGCGCCAATATTGGCATCATTGCCTATCTCGCTATCGTACAGCACAATGCTTCGTGAACCTACACTGCTCCGGTCGCCAATTTTAACCGGGCCAATCTTCATCACCCTGTCTTCAAACAAGTGTGTTTGCGGGCCGCAATCTTCGTTCAGTTCCACATCATCGCCCATGGTTATCATATCGTGCTCGGTAAAATCGGTAGTATTGAGCCAGGCACGCTTGCCTATCTTCACACCCATTAAGCGCAATGCCAGCGGCAGCCAGGGCGTACCACGCAGGTAATCCAGCAAAAATGGCACAGCCAATGCCTCGTAGGTTGAGGTAACGGCCTCGCTGCGCCAAACCATCCAGGTCCACATCGGCTTCTGCCGTGCTTTGTATTTACCAATCACCACCCATTTTAACAGCACTACTAACAAAAAGGCAGGTATACCCATAAACCGCAGGTAATAAACCGGGAAGAGCACGATCACTTTCCACATCGATTCTTCGATCACCAGCGAGTGCGCATAAGCGATGAAGAGGATGGTAAAACAAATAATAGCGCTTTCGGGCAGGATGATCCGTATAAACTCGATAACTCCACGGGCTATACGGCGGCCGATTTTCGGCGTTACCGTCAGCTCTGGCGGGTAAACCGTGCTACCCTGCCTGCGCGGCATAGCTATAGCCGGCGACCCAAACCAATCGCGGGCGGTTTCGGTTTTGAGTTGCTCTTCGCTTGGCGGGGTTGATAGCACGCCTACCAGCATATCGCCCGGTAAATGATAGCCCTGTGGTATCAGGGCGCTGTTACCTACGAAGCTGTTGCTGCTGATGACGGTTTTATCCAATATCAACTGCTGGGCCCGGATATCGGCCTCGCCCAGAGTAACCGCATCAGCAATAAAAGCGCCCTCGCCTATCTCGAGTAATGGATGGGTTACGTTACTCGCGGTAGAAACTTCAGTGTTCTTACCAATCTTGGCGCCCAGGGCCCTAAAAAACATCGACACAAAAACCGTAGCGTAAATAGGATGCAATACGATGAGACATAAGGATATCAACTGATCGGCAAACCACTTACGCACATATGCCAGGCTGTATATGGGATATTTACCCGGCTTGATGTTCCATTGCAGGGCGCGGGTAAGTACTATGGTCTCGAGCGCGAAAAGGATGATATAGATAGTAGCCAGAATAGGCACCCGCCACATATAGGTAAAATCCCATGGGTCGGCATTGTTATCTAGGTTATTTACCTCGATGATGATCGGGATAAGCGGCAACAGTACTATAAACGGAAATACCGCTACCGAAATAGCAAAGACAAACATATAGCGTTTGCGCTTTGCCGGCGGCACGGGTAAAGGCTGCGGCAGCTCATCAATTGGCTTGGTCTCTTTCAATTGTGCTGGACTGCCATACCATATTTCGCCCGGGCGGATAGTTTTTCCATCCTGCAGGTGGCTCAGATCCTGCAGTTCGCTCCACTCCTCCATCGTGGCGCCACCGGCTATTACGGCACCACTGCCGATATATGCATGATCGCCTAAGGTTATCCGGCGTAGTTTTAACATACCGTCCTCAACCCAGGCGTTGTTCAACATCACATCCGAACTAATGCTTACATCGCGGCCTATACTTACCAAATCTTCGGCGCCAATGCTAAACTGGCTAATCTGTGCATCGGCCTCCACCTTAACACCCAACATACGTAAAAAGAAAGGATACAATGGCGTGCCGTTTAAAAACTGCATAGGCAGCAAGCGGCTTATCGTCCGCACAAACCACCACCGGAAGTAATAGGCGCCCCACAGCGGATAATCGCCCTCTTTCATTTTACCGATAACCAGCCATTTTGATAAGATAATGGTAGCGGTAAACAGCGGCGGTATAAAGCAGAAAAACACCAATGCCATCAATAAGGCAAAGGTTCGGGTCTGATCGTCCTGCTCAAAGTAATAGTAAGCCAGGTATGGCGAAAATATCTCGACGGCAAATAATCCGAATATGATACCCAGCGATACTGTTTGAGCCGCCCAGCAGCATAAATATCTTAACAACGGAACCTTATTAAAAGTACGCTCCTTTTTCTCCGTTTGGGCATGGCTTTCCCAGTTTTCAACCAGTGCGCTCATCGGTCGGTGCAGGTAAATGTCTTTAAGCGAGGCTTGCGGTATGGCAGCTTCGCGACGCAGGCGCGAAACCAATGAAGCGGCTAACAATGAATGGCCGCCCAGGTCCTCAAAAAAATCCATCGATAAGTTGATGGTTTTGTTGGGGAAAGTTTTGTTTAGGATAGCTAAAAAGCGTTGGTCAAGCGGGTCGTTCAGGTCGAGCGTATCGGTCGGGTCTCCGCTGGTAGCCAGTAATATTTCCGGCACAGGTAATGCCTTACGGTTGATCTTCCCGCTGGGCATACGTGGCATTTCGGGCAAGCCTATAATGGTGCCTGGCACCATATAGCTGGGCAGAACTTTTAATAGTTCGGCACGCAGGATGGCTTCGTCAACACAGGTATTGTCTTCGGTAACCACATAACCTACCAGTTGATCCTGCTCGTTACTATCCTTTTTTACCGCAACCGCTGCCGACATGATGCCTGAAAGCCCGTTCAGCTTAACTTCAATCTCGCCTAGTTCAATACGATAACCCCGCAGCTTGATCTGATCGTCAAAGCGGCCCTGCAAGTCAACCGTGCCATCTTCATTAATGATACAAGCATCACCGGTGCGATATATCCTGTCGCCTGGCATATCTGCCAGCGATTCGGGCTTAGGTACAAATTTCTCTTTCGTCAGTTCGGGCAGTTTAACATATCCATTGGATAATCCGGGTCCGCTGATCACCAACTCACCACGCTCACCACGAGGCACCAGGTTAAGCTGCTCATCAACCACAGCAAGATTATAGTTAGGTAGCGGATCGCCAATCGTTATCGCGTCACCCGGTTGTAATTGAGCGATGGTTGCAGTCACCGTAGTCTCGGTTGGGCCATAACTGTTATAAAACTCCCTGCCTGGCTTTGCCCATTTAGCCAGTACCTGTTTGGTACAAGCTTCACCACCGGCGTTTACTAATCTTATCCTCGGGTTATCCTCATCAATTACCGCAAGTAAACTGGGCACGGCATGCAATATGGTAATGTTATGCTGCTTTAAAACATCGCCCAGTTCATCAATCGCTTTCGATGTGGTATTATCGGCTACCCAAATGGTTGCTCCGGCCAAATAGCTTACCCAGGTCTCTTCGCACCACATATCAAACGATACCGAAAAACCCTGGTAAACACGGTCGGTATCGTTGATGTTAAAAATGCTTTGCTCGGCACGTACCAACTGGCATATCTGCCTGTGCCCTATCGGGATGCCCTTGGGCTTACCCGTACTGCCCGATGTATACAAAATATAGGCGCAATTATCCGGTAGTGGCTGTTGGGTTAAATTAAAGCGCTCGTCAGGTTTTGGCTGCGGCGGCACGGCCAGCATAGGGCAGGTTACATTCAATTGTTCGACGCTGAAACAAGCGTCAGCCTCGCACTCTGTCAACACGGTTTCAAGGCGCTCGGCGGGCATTTCGCGGTCAACGGGTACATAGGCAGCGCCCGCTTTAATAATGCCCAATATGGCCACATGCAATTCAAGCCCGCGTTTCCACCAAACGCCTATTTTGGCACCTCGTTTTATTCCTTCGCGCTCAATATAAGCAGCAACAGAGTCGCTCCATTGGTCGAGTTGAGCATAGGTTAATGATTCGGCACCAAAAACAAGAGCGGTATGCTCTGCATATTCTTTTGCGGATTGAGCGAATATATCGGCCAGCGTTTCATCGCGTAGCAGATCGGGCCGATCCGCGCCTCTAATGATGCTGGCAATGCTGGTGACAAATAAATTAGGGTGCACGTTATAAGGTTATATTTTGGCTATAAACACCAATTTGACATACAATGATAATCATAGTTTATTGGCTATTTACAGGTAATTAAAAATTTACAGAAGGAATAATTTTCTAACCAAAATGATTATGATTTGTTCGGTTAAGTTGGAAATTTAATAAAACGAGATATAAAAGATAAAGGTTATGAGGAAAAACAAGAAATGCGATATGTTATTGTGGGCGTTGCCTACGGCCGGGCTCATCCGCCTTCAGGCCTTAATCACAGGCCGGTATCCACTTATCCCTAAAGCGAGTTCCGGTTTTTATGACAAATAGATCCTAAACGTAGTGCCTTTATTCACTTCGCTGCTTACCTCAATCTTACCGCCCATGGCTTCAACCTGACTTTTGGTGATGAACAGGCCCATACCTTTACCGTCGCTGTTTTCGTGGAAGGTTTTATACATACCGAAAAGTTTATCGGAGTTTTTTTGCAGATCGATACCTAAACCGTTATCGGTGATCTCCAGGATCTGGTGCTTGTCTTTAATATAACTACTTATGATAACAATGGTTTGCTTATTCGGGTCGCGGTACTTAAGTGCGTTGGATAAAAAATTAAACAGGATACTTTCGATATAAGCCGGATTATATTCAATCTCCAGGTTTGGCGCTACCTTGTTTACAATGATGGCATCACGATAGGTGCTTTCATTTTTTTGTATCGCGGTAGCTTTTTCTACGTAAGTGTACAGATTGAGTTTTGTTCGGTGCAAATTAATGCTGGTTTGTATGGATACCACCTCGTTAAGGTACATGATGGTTTCGCTCAACTGATCGGATACCTTTTCGAGGTGTCCTGACAATAACAACTCTTCTTCCCGGTTCTCGGCTTCCTTCAGCAATTTTACCAGCATCTCGAAATTACCTGAATGTGTACGCAGGTTATGCGAGATGATATATGCGAAATTGATCAGGCGGTTATTTTGCTCGGTTACCAGGTCGAAGGCTTTTTGCAGTTCCTGCTCTTTTCCCTTTTTATCAGTAATATCGGTAACGTAGCCATGCCACATCACGCTCTTATCAGCTTGCAGTTCTGGCCTTGATGAGCCATGCAGCCATTTTACAGGCTGGCCGGGTATCACCAGCCTAAACTCGTGCTCCCAACGGGTAAGGGTATTAAACGAGGCAACAACCGAGCGGTAAAAATCGGCAAAATCATCAACATGTATACGTTTAAAAATCGGTTCCGAATCATGCATGATCTCTTCGGGGGTGAAGCCAAACAAATCGATACTGCCCCTGCTGGCAAACGGAAAGCAAGAACGTCCATCCGGGAAAAACTGAAACTGATAGATCATGCCTGGTATTTGTTCGGATAGCTTGGTCAGCAAAGCATCCCGGTCTTTCAGGGCATCTTCGGCTTTTTTACGTTCGCGGATATCGCGCATACTACCTTCAAAACCATAAAATTTACCGTCGTCATCAAACAACAAATGCGCATTGACAGAAGTATGCATTATTTCGGCTGTACTCGTCTTCAATCTCACCTGGAAATCGCTCACCTTGCCCTGTGTTTGCAGCATTTCAACCAGCTTATGGCGATCCTCAGGGTAATAATAAAAATCTTCTACATGCCTGCCAATAATTTTCTCGCGTTTGTAGCCCGAATAATTTTCGATAGAAGGACTTATCTCGGTAACAATCCCCTCGGTATCTGTTTGGTAAAAAACATCCTGCACGTTTTCAAATATCTTGCGGTATTTGGCCTCGCTTTCGCGCAATTTTATTTCGGCACTGCGGCGCAGGGTGATATTTTCAATCTGCGATACAAAATGTAAGGGTTTGCCGGTATTATCACGCACAAGCGATACACTCAACAATGCCCAGATGATCTGCCCGTTTTTATGGATGTATCTTTTCTCGATCTGGTAATTATTCATCTGCCCATCCAGCACTTTCGCTACCATACCTACGTCGTGTTCCAGATCGTCGGGATGGGTGATATCCTGGAAAGTCAGCGCCATAAATTCATCAGGAGTATAGCCCAACAGTTCGCACAATACGCGATTCACCCTCATCCACTTCCCATCTAACGACACCAGCGCCATACCAATGGTAGCGTTTTCGAACGCGCTTCTAAACTGTTGCTCCCCTATCTCAAACTCCTCGCGCATTCTTTTTTGTGCGTCAATATCCTGAAAGGTGCCATACAAGCGCTTACAGACTCCGTTTTCAAACTCGGCATGGCCAATAATACGTGTCCAGAGTTCTTTACCCGTTACGGTGGTAATCTTGATCTCGAGGTTATAGGAACGGCCGGTTTTTATGGCCTCATTAGTGGCATCATCAATCAATTTTCGGCTGGCATCGTGCAAAATAAAACCCGAACCTTTGCCTGTTATAATATCAAATTGCGGTTCGTAATCGTAGGGCACCTCGTAAATCTGCTTAACTACTTTTGACCAGCGTGCTTTTTTCCGGATCAGATCAACCTCCCAACCGCCAACACGCGCTACCTGGTTAGTTAAATCGAGCAAATTCTCAGCCTTCAAAAGGCGCTCTTCTGTATTTTTATACTGCGAAATATCCAATACACAACCGGCCATTTTTAACGGCTCGCCGGTTTTGCTCCAGGCAGTTACCTCGCCGGTACATTTTAGCCATACCAAATGCCCGTTTTTTTGCAGATAACGTGCTTCGTTTATAAATGGAGTTTTACCATGGCTTTTTACATGCACATTGTAGTGGGCAAAAAACGCTTTTAAATCGTCAGCAAAAACAAGCGATTCCCAGATGGGTGAAAAATCTTCCGCATCATAACCAAGCATATCTTTAAAAACGCGGCTCAGTTGCATCGTTCTTTCAGGAATGTTCCACTCCCAAAAACCAATACGGGCGTTTTCAAATACAGCCTGACCAATAATATCCATAGGTAGCGGGGCAAATATTAAGTTAACAGTACGGAATTAATTTATGTAAAATTGGCGAACTGAATTTACAACGTATTTTATTATCCGCAAAATTTACAGATTACAACAATAAAATACCTCACCAACAATTACTCAACTATAAAAACTTTATCAATCAATTAATGAGTTTAGAATTAATAATTAAATCTCTTACCCCAATCGTAACTTAAAGTTAACTATTCCGTAATACAGTACAACAATTAAATTGCCGGTGCACAAGTTGAGCAATCAATTACCCGGTTAAACTTATTGTGAGATAAATTGCAACACTGGCATAATCATATCAAATAAAAATATTTACTTAAAATTAAATAACGATAAATTATCCGCAATTTTTAATAAAATATTAATTTGGTACAGCTTGTGCATATAAACTTTTAACAAAAGCATTTTTAATTATTATATTTAGGTATCTTTAAAAAAGATTGCAATAAAGATATCCGTACGCAGAAAAACACGTATGTATACGGGGATAATATACTGATCCCTAAAACTTTGATTGGATGAAGACACAAATACTTGTAGTAGACGATGACCTGAGCATTTTAAAGTTATTGAACTTTATATTGGCAAAGGATTATGATATTATCATCAAAAACAGTGGTTTGGAAGCATTAAGCTGGCTTGAAGAAGGCCATGATCCGGCGCTGATCATCTCCGACCTGCAAATGCCCTACCTTGACGGGCAAACTTTTGTTCGCAACTTAAAAATAAGCGGTTTTTACAAAGACACCCCGATAATTGTATTATCAGGTACCGATAACCTGGGCGAGCTGGTTGCCGATATGCCTTACACTATCGATTCGTACCTGCACAAACCATTTAACCCTGCCTCATTAAAAGAAGCAATTACTAAGGTTTTAAATTTACATGATGCCTAATATGCAAACCAGTTGGGATAACGCCTTCCAACAACAAAACAAAGTGGCCTATGTTAGCTCGGGGCCCGAAGACGAATTAGTTAACGAGCTTAAGCATCATTTTGCCGTAAGGCATGTTCTGTCGTTTAACGCTTTTGAAGATTATTTATCGGAGCAATCATTACTTACCCTGCCCGATATTTTGCTGATGGAGATTGACGACGCCGAATATTGCTTTACCCTTGTTGAAAAAATAAAGAAAAACCCAATGCTGCATGGGTTACTGATTGTGCTGCTGGCTAAAAAGCCAAACGCCGATTGGAAAATCAAGGCTTTGCAGTTAAAGGTGAACGATCTGTATAATTATCCGTTGCCGATAGATTATCTGTGCGAGCGGCTTAACTTTCTGATCAAGTTTAAACTCATCCGCCCGAAACTATCTGAATTGCTGAACCAGGTTGATGTTACCTACAAAATGCCTTTCAGTAAAAGATTTTTTGATATCGCATCATCAGGTTTCGCCATATTGCTGGCATCACCTATTATGCTGGCCGTTGCTATCGCGGTCAAACTCGACTCAAGAGGCCCTATTATTTATAAAAGTAAACGTGTTGGCACAGGTTATAAGGTGTTCGATTTTTACAAATTCCGTTCAATGCGTACTGACGCCGATCAGATGATTGCCAGCTTATCGGAGCTGAATCAATATGCGGCCGAAGAAGAAGGCAGCTCAAAAGCGGCTTTTGTTAAAATCAAAAACGACCCGCGTATTACTAAACTGGGTAACTTTATACGAAACACCAGTTTAGACGAACTACCGCAGTTGTTTAACATATTGAAAGGTGATATGTCGCTGGTGGGTAATCGCCCGCTGCCGTTGTACGAGGCCGAAATGCTGACATCAAACGAATGGTCGATGCGTTTTTTGGGCCCGGCAGGTTTAACCGGTTTGTGGCAGGTAAGTAAGCGCGGTAAAGAAGATATGTCTGAACGCGAACGTAAAAAACTGGATAATTTTTATGCGCAAAACTATTCATTCTGGCTCGATCTGAAGATTCTGTTAAGTACGTTTCCGGCCTTGTTCCAAAAAGAAAAAGTTTAATTTCGCGAATGAAAAAACTGCTGCTACCTGTTTGTATATTGCTGCTTTCCATACCGCCACTATCTAAAAGCTATGCACAGGAAAGTATCATGAGCGATATTTCTTATCCCTTTCTGGATAAACTTGTCGCTACCGCCAGGCAAAACTATCCACAGGTAAAAATAAAACAGGAACAGGTTTTGATAGCCAAAAACGCTTATTCAATATCCAAAAAATCGTGGTTTGATTTTTTATCGTTCTCGTACATATACAGTCCGCAAACCACTATTAACCTGGCTGCAACCAATGTGTTTTCGAGTATTTTTCAGGGATATCAGATAGCGCTTTCATTGAACATTAAATCGCTGCTTGAAAAGCCCTTCCTAATCAAAAACGCTAAAGAAAATATGTATATAGCCCAGCTTGAGCAGCAGGATTATAACCTGAACCTCGAGCTCGAGGTGAAAACACGCTATTTTAACTACATCAGGCAATTGGGCATATTAAGGCTGCGCACACGCACCAGCCAGGATGCCGAAAACCTGATAAGCCAAACCAAACGTCAGTTTGAGGCCGGGGCAGAGACGATGGAAAACTACACCAAGGCCACAACCAGCTTTGCCGAAAACAACCAGGCAAAATTGGATGCCGAAGCTTCGGTGCTGATCGCCAGGGCCGCGCTCGAACAGATTATCGGTAAAAAGTTAGAAGAGGTAAAATAAATAATGGAGTCTACAACTTTTTTCTCTCTGGTAAAAAAACATAAACTGGTACTGATCATTATACCGGCAGTTATTGCCGTGATAACCTGGTTTATGGTTCGCAAGCTGCCGGATACCTATAAATCCAGGGCCCAGATTGCAACCGGAACGGTCGACAGATCGCAGCAATCGGTATTAAACCAACTCTCGGCCGAATCGCAGATAAGCCAGGAGTTTAGCAACATGATGGCTGTATTGCAGATGAAAAAGGTGATCGATCAGGTTTCGTACCAGCTCATCCTGCACGACCTTACCAGCTCGAACATGTTTCGTAAGCCAAGCAAGGATTTTAAGGATCTGAACCCAAGCGCACGTAAACACGCCGTAGAAGTATACAGCCGTTTATATAAGAACCACGAATCGTTATCGTTATGGGATCCCGACCAAAACGGATTAAACCGCGTACTGGGGTCGATGGGGTATGATTACGGCTCCATCACTTCAAAGTTGGTATCTTACCGTTCAGAATCGAGCGATTTTATCACCGTAGAGTACGAATCGGATAACCCGCTGCTCTCGGCATTCGTGGTTAATACCGTTATTATCGAATTCATCACTTTCTATACCTCTCAAACGAAGGATAACGAGCTTAAAACCGTTGCCTTTTTAGATACAGCCGTACAAAAGAAAAAAGCGGTTTTGGACAGCGCCGTTAAAAAATTGGAAGAGTATAAAATCAGGAACCATATCCTGAACCTGAACGAACAAACCAAAAGCCTGTATACCCAGATATCTGATTTTGAGAGTCGTAAACAACAGGCCGAAAAGGATATAGCGGCTTACTCAGGTGCCATCAAAAACATCGATAAAAAATTCGACCCGAACGACCGTAAATACTTTGAGAGTAGTTTGGTGAAGATCAACAACGATATTGTTAATCTGACCAGCCAACGCAACGCCTTAACCGACGCGTTGATACAAAGTAATTATAGCGGCGTTTATCAACAGAAAATCGACTCTATACAGCGGCTCATCAGTTCGAAAATGGCCGAGTCATCGGATAAAAGCATTTACAGTCCGCTGGCAACCAAAACTGCTTTAATGAGTCAAAAGCTGCAATTGCAGCAAACGCTCGATCTGGCTAAATACAGTATCGGTTCGTTAGATAAAGAAACCGCGCGTTTAAAAGCCAGACTGGATGTGCTGGTACCTAACGAGGCAGTTATCCAATCG
>Ga0157373_10000118_pt1 | contig 62481 bp, 53 predicted proteins | sample C65metaG_FD_113460 | JGI IMG/M metagenome (GOLD analysis project Ga0157373, IMG submission 113460) | Corn rhizosphere microbial communities from Kellogg Biological Station, Michigan, USA - C6-5 metaG | ecosystem: Host-associated > Plants > Roots > Rhizosphere > Soil | place: USA: Michigan... | reverse complement strand
TTGATTTAGAGGGTTTTTTATTTTATTCCAATCCTCCTCAGTCCTTTCAAATGCACGGTTTAGACGACCAATCAAGCGACCAGAAATCATTTTTTATTTTTGGTCGCTTTTATGAGTTAATGCTTTGTAATACAATTAGTTAAGTTCTTTAAATAAGGATCGAAAAGAACTCAAAAGAACTACAAAAAAGAGCAAAGCGGCGACCAAAAGCGACCTGAAAATTGATGGTTTCGGGTGCAATTAACCATTTATTCACTTAAAAAATTGCTAAAAGATGAAAACATCGCAGTCGTTTGGTGTGCATTTCACCATCAGAAAAGGAAGAGAGAAGGACGGCAAAACCAACGTTTATGCCGCCATTACCATTAACAAAGAAAAAGTCCTCAATAAACAGCATAATAAATCTAATAAAACGAGCTATTTTGAGTAACTTAAAGGGATGTAGGGAAGGAAAAACTGCACGCCTTAACTCTCTCTATCAAATAAGCCTCGAAGAGCTGGTTCCAGAAGATAACTAATACCGTCAGCTACAAAGAAGCACTCGATCTAAACTTTCTGTACAAATCCACTGCGCCTTATTATGGCACAGAAGGACAGGAAGGCATAGACCCGGTTGTGTTCTTACAAGATACTGTTTGTAGGGTGGTGCAAATACATACACAGCTTGTCCAATTTATTGTACTGTTCATTTTATGTCTGTCTGTTTAAGGTTAGCACTGTCGCTATTGTATGACCGATAACGTTGAAGCATTTGTGAAGGCATGGCAATAGCGATTCGCCAGCCTATGCAAATGCTTAATTAAAAAAATGAAGTTGAAGATAATTACAAATGTTCAATTGCGTATTGTCGGCTTGAACAAAAGCTGATAATAATTACTGCTGCACAAGTGCGGCTGGTCAAGCCATACTTTACAAATGCATGTGTTGACTGCTGCCTTGTCTTTTGAAAATCCCCTTATTAATTAGATTTTTTTGCTTGTGGCTGTGTGTGATGCTTTTTACTCCTAGTTATCACAAAACTGTCTCCTGTAATTACCACAAAAATATCTTCACCCCAGCCGCCACAGGTAGCAATATTTGTAGATACATTTTGAGGTAATAAGAATAATGTATTATGACAACTGCCCCCGCTATTCGAGTTAGTGTAACCAAATCTTAGTGGCAAATGTGTTGGGTTTAAGAATTGAATAAAGAAACCGTAAGCTGCTGAGTTCTTTATAAAAACTACCCTTGCTTTAATTCCCAATCCTTGATCAATTTCTTTGAACGATGAAAAATTTGGATAGCATTCACTCCAGCTAAATTGTGTTTGAGAGTATAAATCACTAAGCCGAAATAAAAAGAATGTTATTAATAGGACTTTCTTCATAGACTTAATTTTTATTTTATGTAAGATTATTTTGAAGTAGAAAAAAATATACTTGCCTGATTTTTAATACCTAAAATATGAGAACAGTTTAGTTTAAAATATTCAATTCATAAAAACCGTCGATTTTCAAAATTTTATTAACGTTCATTCTACCGTAAAAAATTGGTGTTCTAAAATCATGAAAAAGTTCAAGGTCAAAGAAATGAAATCGCAAAAGTCTGTCGCCAAAATTACTGTGTGATTTGACAAAATTCTTTTCTATACTGCTCTGACGAGACACCGAATAAAGTTGCAGCCAATTTGTAAATATATGCAACTTAAATTAGCTGACAAATTAATTTATTCTTTCTTAAAATACCAGTAACTTAGCAAGTTATACGTGTTTGGCAGGATGGCACCTATGCTGACTTTCTGATGAAGCTTAGAAAACAAAACATCGACGAGCTGGAATCCCATGGATTTCCAACAGATCTTGATGAATTCGAGCTGCAAACGCTGAGGATTAGTACTATTGACAACTTAACTAAAAGCCTTAATTATGAAGGAAGCTTTTCAGGTTATTGTTCATCAATTGAATCGGAGATGATACCGCTGTATTGAGGAGGAAATTGACAGCAAGCTATATAATAAATACTGCGTGAAATGCGAAGCTGAAAAATCAGAAATTGAAGATGAATTATTGAAAGCGTCAAAAAAGGTGTCGAACCTTGATGAATGCGTTAATCTCGCGGTAGATTATGGCTCAGACATACGTGAAAACTGGGTTTTAGGGGATTATTTGACAAAGCAACACATCCAATCTTTACTCTTCCTGAAGGTATACTATACACAAAAAATCAGACAGTTGTCGAACCACGCGTATAAATTCTGTATTTGCGTATATTGCTCATTTTAAGCAACTTATTACCAAGCAAAAAAGAGGCATTCCCGAGTTGAACCTCGATTATGCCTCTTTTGCCGGTTTGGTAGCCCGGGTCGGGCTCGAACCCGGAACCCACTATTTTTTTTCCAGTTTGATGTGATATTTTTTAGTATATTTGGATAACGTTTGATAGGTCAACGACCAAACCAGCGACCAATTTCGCTGACGCTCTTTGTAAACGACTGATAATCATAATGATATAGAGGTGTGCGCTTAGCCCAGGTGGGCGCACAAACTTTAGCATTTAATGCAAAGCCGGAACCGGCGGGGAAAGATTTCTCCGCCGGTTTTATGATTATTTTCTCGACCTTTCATTTTTGCCCTTTTGAGGCTATTTTATTTTTCATCTTCTTTTGCCCTTATAGGCGCGGAAATATCATTTCGATAATAATTAAAGACATCTTCAACTTCCATGTTTCTATGGCAAACCTGCCATAAAGTATTATTGGCGCAGACTAACACAATTCGCTTTTTATCTACACCAACTTAGTTGGCGTCCAGTATGCATAATAGAATACCTCTTTAGCTTTATTTTTTAAACAGGTATTTACGATGCGTAACTCCCCAGGTTGAAATAGCTTCAATTACCCCGCTTAAAGTTTTGCCATGTTCCGTTAACTCGTATTCTACGGTTATCGGTTTCGTGGGCATAACCGTTCGGGCTACTATTTGATTTTGCTCCAATTCCTGCAACTCTTTAGAAAGTATTTTAGCCGCAATACCATCTACTCCACGCAGCAGATCCATAAAACGCACCTTGCCATACAGCAGCAGCCATCCAATGATCTGGATTTTCCATTTCCCCGATAACAAGATCATCGTATCCTTTATCGCAATTAATTGCTCCTTACAATCAGGTACTTGCTGGGCTTGCTTTTTTGTATTCATATGCTGCAAAATTACGATGATCGATTTATGGTTAGCGACTTAGTTTCATACAGGAAACCAGTTTCCAAAGGGTAACAGATAACATTTATAAAGTTACTTCAAAATAATTTTGTGCCGTTAATATTTGAATCATGCAAAAAGAAAGAAGAATTTATTGGATAGTTACCATTATTGCAATGGCGTTGATCGTGCTTCCATCCTATTTTGCCCCGAAGGCATACTTAATCGAAGCCATACACAGACTTGGCTTCCCGGCTTACTTTGGTATCGAATTGGACATCTGTAAGATCGTTGGTGCGGTAATTATCCTCATCCCTGCCATACCTACTATGTTTAAAGAATGGGCTTATGTTGCTTTTGGCGTATTATTGCTTTCCGCAAGCCTGGGGCATTGGTTTGCTGATGGCCCTGCAAAAGGCATAGCACCGCTGATCCCGTTCACGATACTATGCGTATCTTATTATTATTTCAGAAAACTAAACTATCCGGTGACCGCAAGCTTAAAAAAATAAAAATAGAGACCCGGGGCGATGTGATGTGCCCGTTTTTGCTTTATCGAAAAAATGCTTTCTCTCTTTTTGATAGATCGCAACTGTGCTATCGCTGGCGCTGAAATCCTCAAAGCACCGTAAACCGCTTATGCCAAATGGAACAGGGCGGTAATGGCTGTACACTTTAGCTAATCAATATAAATACAAGAGCATAAATATGAAAAAACAATAGCCATTATCCGTGCTGGCCTATGAATTTCAAAGACAGGACCTTAATCAATCTGTTTTATGTAATTGGTGCAAATGTTGCTCATTTGGGTTCATCAAAATCCTTCAGCAAGTTCGCAAGAATCCGCATATGATCCAAAAAAATGGCGCGAAAGTTGCGCATTTTGACTCACTTCCTCCTCTTTTGAGAGTAGTCCAAAACCTTTAAATCGCTGATTTATAGGTTTATCTTACATCCCTGAACAAAGCCGCAGTTTTGAACACCAAACAGCCACCTGTTTTTTGTATCTAATCAGCTGTATGGTAGTGCTTTAAGCCATTAAAAGGAGCCCAATTACGGCTACCATAAACAAGTACATTATATAGTTTGATCAAAAACTTTCCACTCCCCTTCGGAAATAACTTCAACCCTTTGGTCTACAACCTTGATTGCAGTCTGTTCGTCGATAGCATAAACCATATCAGGCAACATAGATGCCCAGGTGGCGGCATTGCCATCGCACGCGTCGCGATGGTTTTGATTGTTATAGTGCGGGATGATCGCGAAGTCTACAAAACCGGCGCCTTCGGCGGTAACGAAGGTGTTTTCAAATGTGTCGAATTGCAGGGTTTTTAAAGTCTGTGGACGGGCAATGGTGTTTGGCATGTTGCTGTAAGATTCGCCAAACAATTTGCTGGTAGCCATACTACCGGCACTAACCCCAACATAAACCAAATGATCCAGCGAACTAATAACTTCGGCCAGACCAGATTCCTTTAGCCAGTAGCTCAGGAATAGCGGATCGCCGCCCCATACTAAAAGCGCGTCCGTCTCCTTTATCGTTTTTACCCAAACCTCTTTTTGTATGGCGGATAACATTGTCAACTCCAGCAATCCTAATGATTTCCAGCCTAACTTGCACATGGCCGAACCAAGTTCACCATTCATAGCTTTCCATACGAACTGCGAGCCACCGGGAAATGGGTGCATACCGGTAGGAACGAAAAGAGCGTTACTTTCTTCAATGGGTTTACCTAAAAGCCCTATAAGCGCGTTTTGAATACTTGGATTGGATATACCGCTGGAGGTGAGCAAAAGTTTCATGGGCTTAAGATAGTAAAAACATTGCCTGAAATGCACACCAAACTACTTTTTGAGTTCCTATTTCATGCACATAACTATTTAAAACTCAAAACCTAAAGTTAAAAACCGGGGTAGCGTTTTTGGTGTCAGAAATGGCGTATTCAGAAGGATTGAGAAGGATTACTAAAATAATAACCCTGTAAATCAACTAATTACAGGGTTATTATCTTGCGAAAAATTGAATTTCGTGCATCCTTTCAGGGTCTGTTATTTCCAGCCGCCGCCTAAGGCACGGTACAGTTCAACGTTGGCGCCGGCTTGCTGCCGCTCGATGGTTGCCAGATCAAGCTCAGCTTGCAAGGCATTGCCCTGAGCTGTAATCACTTCCAGGTAGTTGGCCATATCGCTCTTAAATAGTAATTGCGCATTCCTTACCGCCTGGTGCAAGGTATTGGTCCGGTTGTCTGCAATTTTCCGTTGCTCTTTCAGCTTATCTGCCTGCACCAACGCGTTTGATACTTCGCCAACGGCGCTCAATACCGATTGCCGGAAGCTAAGCGCGGCCTGATCGCGTTGTATCTTGGCTGTTTCATAACGGGTTTTTAGCTCGCGCTGATTAAATAACGGTTGTAATAATGAGCCATTCGCTATGCCAAATAAGGACGCAGGTATGTTGAACCATGTGCTCGATTTAAGGCTCTCTACACCACCCGAAGCGCTGATGGTAAATGATGGATACATATTGCCTTGTGCCGCACCAACCTGTGCATTAGCGGCTTTAAGCGCCATTTCGGTAGCACGTACATCCGGGCGGCGGCTCAATATCGCGGCAGGTAAGCCAGGCGACGAACTTTCCGCAAACACTATTGGTTGCCCTTTAATGCGTTTGATCTCGCCGGGCAATTGTCCGGTCAGTACTTGCAGGTTATTTTCCTGTATAGCGATGCTTTGCTCCAACTGTGGGATGAGCAACGCAGTTGCCTGTTGCTGAGCCTGCGCTTGTTGCACAGCCAGCAGGTTGGCCTCGCCTGCATTTTTTAATAGTTGTGTAAGCCGGGTGGTTGTATCATTCAGTTGAAGATTTTCACGGGCAATCGCTAACTGTTTATCCAGCATCCGCAAATTATAATAAGCTTGCGCTATGTTAGCTACCACCTGTGTTTGCACAGCCTTGGTAGCTTCATAGGTTTGCAGGTATTGGGCCAGTACCACTTCTTTCTGGCGACGGATCTTGCCCCATATATCCAGTTCCCAGCTTAAACCAAGGTTAGCGTTATAGTCCTCAATATGGTGACTACCTAGAAAACCCGATGCACTCAATCCGTTCAAACTATTGTCTGACGGACGGTTGTATTGTCCGGTTACTTGTAGGTTAACCTCTGGCAACAATAACAGTTTACTTCTTTTTAGTTGTTCTGCAGATGCATCGATATTTTTCAGCGCGATTTGCAGATCATAATTATGCGCGATACCCAGCCCGATCAGGCGTTGTAGTGTGGTATCGGCAAAAAACTGCTTCCAGGAAATATCAGCGATGCTGCTGGTATCGGCATAGGCAGTGGCATTAAACCGGGCAGGTAAGCCTGTCGCTGGTCGTTGATAGTCTTTGCCAACTTTGCATGCGTTAACAAGCAGTAGCGGCAAAAACAAGTATATTAAATGATGTTTCGTTTTCATAATGATGTAGATAATTCTTCTTCAGTTTCGAATGCTAACTCGTCTTCATCTTCATTGCTTTTTTTCCGGCTTACCTTTTCGTGCAGATACTGGAAGATGACAAATAGTACAGGAATCACAAAAACCCCTAAAAGTACGCCTGAAAGCATCCCCCCCACAGCACCAGTACCAATCGAACGGTTACCCAAAGCCGAAGCGCCGGTTGCACGCATCAACGGAATAAGGCCCACGATAAATGCGAATGAAGTCATTAATATCGGGCGAAGACGTAAGCGTGAGGCTTCCAGCGCGGCTGCCACCAATTCCATTCCGGCCCGCCGGCGTTGTACCGCATATTCTACAATCAGGATGGCGTTCTTAGCCAGCAAACCGATAAGCATGATGAGACACACCTGTACGTAAATATTATTGTCGATACCCATCATATTGATAAATGCCATCACACCAAACACACCTAACGGTATAGTGAGAATTACCGCCAACGGCAGGATATAGCTTTCATACTGTGCCGACAACAGAAAGTACACGAAGATCAAACTCATTACAAAAACAATCAGTATCTGCGATCCAGACGCAATTTCTTCGCGGGTCATTCCTGTCCACTCATAACCATAACCTCGTGGTAAGGCTGTTTGTGCAGTTTCTTCAATGGCTTTGATCGCATCGCCGGTACTGTAACCTGGTTTAGGAACACCATTAATAGTTACGGCATTGAACAGGTTGTTACGTGTAACCGTTTCAGCACCGTATACCCGTTTCAACTTCACCATATCACTGGCAGGCACCATTTGCCCTTGTGTGTTCTTAACAAAAATACCGTTCAGCGATTCCGGATTGTTACGATAAGCCGCGTCGGCCTGGGCCATTACCCGGTAATATTTGCCAAAGCGGTTAAAGTCGGTTACAAAACTCGAACCGTAATACACCTGTAGCGTTTGCAGCAAACTGGCTACCGGTACGCCTAACTGCCGGGCCTTTTCGTTATCTACCTGTATCTCATATTGCGGGTTACCCGCGGCAAAGGTGGTGAAGGCATAAGCGATCTCCGGCCGCTGCATCAAAGCTCCAAGGAAAGCATGGGTAGTTGAATCCAGCTTACTGATACTGCCATTACTACGATCCTGCAGCATAAACTCAAAGCCGCTCACATTACCAAAACCCTGTATGGTGGGAAAGGTAAAGAAAAACGCGCTGGCGCCTTTTACTTTCTCTGCCACTTTTTGAGTCATCATGGCGGTGATCGTGTTCAAATCCTGTACCTGCCCGCGCTCGCCTTGCGGCTTCATCCGTATAAAGCCTGCGCCATAAGGTGAGGCGTTGGCGTTCGAGATAAAGTTGAGCCCCTCTACAATGTAGTGGTTTTGGGTGATCGGGTCGTTCTTTACCAGATCGTTGATCTGTTGCATCGCCTGGTGGGTACGTTCGAGCGAGCTGCCCGGCGGGGTATTTACAGCGTATAATAAGAAGCCCTGATCTTCAGTCGGGATAAAGCCTGTTGGCGTACTGCGTAACATCATAAAAGTTACTCCGCTGATTAACACCAAACCCGAAATGGCAATCCATTTGCGTTTGATGAGGAACCGGATGCTGGCCAGGTATTTATTGGTCATCGCATTAAAACCTGTATTAAAAGCACTAAAGAAACGCGTGCCAAAACCTTGTTTAGTTGAACCATGAGCGGTATCTGCATGCGGATTTTTCAGGAACAAAGCGCTTAAGGCCGGGCTCAGTGTTAAGGCGTTCAAGGCTGATATCAGAATGGCGATAGCCAATGTAAAGGCGAACTGGCGATAGAACACCCCTGCCGGTCCTTGCATAAAGCCTACCGGCACAAACACCGCCGCCATTACCAGAGTGATTGATACGATAGCGCCAGATATCTCGCTCATCGACCGGATGGTGGCCTTACGCGCCGAAAGCTTGGTACTTTCCATTTTAGCGTGAACAGCTTCTACCACCACAATGGCATCATCCACAACAATACCGATAGCCAGTACCAGCGCAAACAGGGTAAGCAAGTTGATACTGAAGCCAAATAAACGCATAAAGAAAAAGGTACCGATAATAGCCACCGGCACCGCAATAGCAGGGATCAAGGTAGAGCGAAAATCCTGCAAGAACAGGTACACCACAATAAATACCAGCACAAAGGCCTCGAATAAAGTGTGCTTTACCTGATCGATTGATGCATCCAGAAACTCTTTAGAGTTGTACATTACCACCGGCGAAATGCCTTTTGGCAAAGTAGTTGAGAATTTTTTCAATTCCTTCTCTGCTTCGGTCAGGATATCATTGGCATTCGAGCCCGCGGTTTGGAATATCGCAACACCTGAAGTTGGGAAGCCGTTCAGTTGGCTATTTGACGAATAAGTGTACGATCCGAATTCAACCCTGGCCACATCTTTTAAACGAATCATCGAACCATCAGCGTTCGCCCTTATGATGACGTTTTCGAAGTCGGCGTTTTTGTTTAGTTTGCCTTTGTATTTTAAAACGTATTCAAAAGATTCCTTGCTGCTTTCGCCCAGACGACCGGGAGCAGCTTCTAAACTTTGATCTTTAATGGCGTCAGTTACGTCTGATGGAGACAGGTTATAAGCCGCCAAGCGGTCGGGTTTTAACCATATCCGCATTGAATAATCATGCGTGCCAAAAGGCTGAGCCTGCCCTACGCCGGGGATACGCTGCAATTGCGGTATCAGGTTGATTTTGATATAGTTTTGCAGGAAGGTCTCGTTGTAGCTGGTATCCTTGCTTGTTAGCGCTACGAACATGATGATGCTGTTCTGCACTTTTTGGGTAGATACACCTGCCTGCACCACCTCCTGCGGGATTTGGCTCACCGCTTTAGATACGCGGTTCTGTACGTTCACAGCAGCGATGTTTGGGTCGGTGCCCTGACGAAAATATACGTTCAACGTCATGGTACCGTCGTTGCTGGAATTGGAGGTCATGTAGGTCATGTTCTCTACACCGTTAACGGCCTCTTCTATAGGTGTAGCTACCGACCTGGCCACTACTTCGGCGTTTGCGCCGGGATATGCTGCGGTTACCTGCACCGTAGGCGGCGCGATATCCGGGAACTGCGTGATGGGCAGGCCCAGCAGCGAAACAATGCCCAGCAGCACCAGCAGTACGGAAATTACGGTAGAAAGGACGGGCCTTTCAATGAATTTTTTTAACATAAGGTTTACTTTAAGCATCCCAAACGGGATGCAGTGAATGATTGGATCAGATCAAAAAATTACAGCTTAACTGGCTTGGGTTTAATGATCAGTCCGTCGTGCAAACGGTCAACACCTTGCAATACGATCTGGTCGCCGGCTTTTAACCCGCCGGATACCAGGTAATAGTTACCACTTCTGCCGGCAATGGTAAGCGGTTTACCCACTACCTTATTACTGTCAGTAAGGGCATAAACCAGTACTTTATCCTGCAACTCATAAGTCGCTTCCTGGGGTACCAGCAAAGCTCCCGACACTAAGTGTGTGAGGCGTATCTTACCTGTGTTGCCCGAGCGTAATAAACCATCGTGGTTGGCAAAAGTAGCCCGGAAGCTGATTGTGCCATCGGTTTTGCTGAATTGACCCTCAGCAAGCTCAACTTTTCCCTTCACAGGATAAACCGTATTATCAGCCAGGATCAGTTCCACTTCAGGTAGCTTGCTTATTTTTTCCTGTAGGGTATTGCCCGGAAATTGTTGTTTAAACTGGATAAAATCGGTTTCGCTCATGGTAAAATAAGCACGGACGTCGCGATTCTCTGAAAGTAAAGTAAGCGGTGCGGCTTGTCCTTTGGTCACCAGGCTACCAGTTTTTAACGGAATATTGCCAATATAACCGTCGGCAGGCGCGGTAATGTTGGTGTATCCCAGGTTAATACGCGCGGCTTCTACCTGCGCCTGTGCCTGGGCTACGCCAGCCTGTGCAGCATCGTAATTGGCCCTGGCCGTTTTCAGCTGCACATCAGATACGACATTATTTTGCACCAGCGGCGTAAGTTTATTAATGTTGATCTGTGCGCTTTCCAACAATGCTTTGGCTGATAGCAATTGTGCATTTGCTGTATTTAATTGCTGGATATAAGGCCGGGCATCTATTTTAAATAACAACTGGCCTTTGTGCACTTGAGCGCCTTCATCCACCAGAATGCGATCCAAATAGCCATCCACCTGCGGACGGATCTCGATATCGCGGCTGCCTTGTAATGAAGCTGTGAAATCGGTATATGTATTTACCGGCTTGCTGCTTACGCTCATAACGGGTAGTTCCTGAGGCGGAGGCGGAGCCATACCAGCTTGCGACGAATTACAGGCCTGTAATACAACGCCTGTTAAAATTGCCAGTAAGATCATATAGCGACTTACCGGCGTACGGAGTGATCGAATGGTTTTCATATAGCGGTTTTGATTTAACAATTTGTTCATATATAAGTGATAATTAATTTACATCGTTAATTTTCCTAACAGCGTTAACCATGAAATTCAAAAAAAAAGCTTTAGCTCAGATTTTTGATATAGCCGGTTACAGCGTCATCGAGTACCATCTTGTTCAGCTCGGCGTCAGCAGGCGAGTTACCGTTGAACTTGATAGAGATCAGCCCGTGCATAACGGACCATAGGGTGTGGTATTTCAAACAAGGGCTTACATCTGTTCGCCCACTCTTTTTTAATTGTGCTTCGATCGGGTCGATCATGATGTCGTAAAACCTGTCTACTTCTTCGGTATATTTATCACCTTCGCAACACATCATGCCGATACCAAACATCAGCTGATATAGTTCCATATAGGTGTTGGCAAATTCCCAATAGGCATCGGCCATAGCCTTGATCTGGTCGGCCGGATCATTGTAAGCAGCTTTTGCCGCTTGCAGCCGGGCCGATAGCTTATCGAATCCAATCTTACCAAATTCCAGCAGAATAGCATCTTTGTTTTCGAAATGGTCGTAAATCACCGGTGCACTATACTCTATCGCATCGGCAATCTTACGGATGGACAACGCCTGCCAGCCCTCCTTTTTTACCAGTTCCCAGGCAGCTGCAATAATCTCCTTCCTCACCTCTTCCTTCTGACGCTGTCTGCGTTCAATAATTCCCATTGGCTTAAATATTACCTAACAGTGTTAGCAAATTTAACGCTGTTTATTTTTAAAATGCAAATATTTTACAAATAAATGGAATTATGATGACAATCGGTATTTCCTTGAGCATAACAGATTGCTATTAATATACCAGGTTACAAAAGCATTAACCAAATATTAAATAAACCTATACAATTCTATAAAATTCGTATAATCTTCCTGTAAATCAATGATATAAATTAAAACATATAAAACTTCAGTATCCTGTTTCATTTATTAAAATACATTATTACTTTAGCAATACTTAAAACATTCATTAACCTAAAACCAATCCCATGATCACAAAATTAAATCACCCCTTAATGGGCGCCCGCATACTCAGTGAGGCCGAATCAGAAGATATCGATATCGGACCTTTAAGCAAATTAGTAGGTACCTGGACAGGCCTTGTACCAGCCGACCTAAACCTGCTTGCCAGCGGCTGGAACGTTATTTCGGTACCAGGCGGCGATTACAATAGTCCTTTTACTTTCGAAGTTATCCCTTACACCGAAACACTTACCTTTTCGCCAGCGGTGATACAGGCCGGTAACCGCGGCCCGATTATCAACGGCAACCAGGTTGATCAGAATATTTATGGACTAATGTATCAGCAAGAGATCATCAGCGCCGCACCTGATAACTCATTTGCAGCGAAACGTGGCTTTAGAGCCGGCGATCCTATCCATGCTGAAACTGGCCTGATCCTGCTTTTGGGTACGCCTAACGGGGGATACAACATAGCCCGTTTGGCCACCATTCCGCATGGTAACGCGTTACTGGCTTTAGGTGCATCTTCAGTTCAGGATGATCCGGGCACTGATTTTATCCCGGTAACTTCATCGATACCCACTAATATCGATGGCTCGGCAGTAGCATTGCTTGATTACATTCAGCAAATTACACCTAATAAACAGTTTGATTTCTTTAATGATCAAGTAAATCCCAATGCTTTCTTAACGTCTACATTAAAAACGGTAGTTGGTACAGGTTCTATCACCAACATGACTATCTTTACCATGGATACCCGGGCCGCTAATGCCGACGGCGGTATTTTGAATATTCCGTTTATAGCCAATAACGTAACTGCAACTTCGATGGATGCCATATTTTGGGTGGAAGAAATTGAGGGCGGCTCTCAAACTGAACTTTTACAATATACACAAAACATCAGCCTTGTCTTCCCTCCTGCCGGTTTAGCCTTACCAATAAACTGGCCTCATATTACTGTTAATACGCTGGTTAGGTCGCAGGTTAAATAAACAATCCAAATTACCGGCGGGTATGCGCTAGCCTGCCTGTCGGTAATTATAAGTATTAGTGGATGGCTTCATAGTTATTCTCCCTGCAAATAATGTATATCTTTTTTGCTTTTCTCATATATTTTTATTTACATTTAGATCACCGAAACAAACCTGGATTAATCCCCAATCCGTGTTATTTCAATATTAACTTAGCGTTACCAAAAGTAACTGCACTGTTCTTGTGCGGAAGGCCTATTTATAGCTTTTAAGTAATTAATTAATTTATATTTTTTCAACCTTTTAATCCTAACATTATGTCAGATCAGTTTTTAGGCGAGATCAGGCCTTTTGCGGGCAATTTTGCCCCTTATGGGTGGGCGACATGTAATGGCCAGATCTTGCCCATTGCCCGGTACACAGCATTATTCTCATTATTAGGCACCATGTACGGTGGTAACGGCACAACTAATTTTGCATTACCCAACATTGCAGGTACGGTATTGTATAATGCAGGGCAGGGCCCCGGTTTGCAAGACTACGTTCAGGGTGAGGCGGGTGGCTCAGAAACCGTTGTAGTAACACAAAGTGAAATGCCTGCACACAACCATACCTTTAACGGCAGCAGCGCCGGCGGGGTTGCCTTTGGCATTGTTCAGGAAACCAATGCCCCTGCCACAAACGGAACATCCAATTTGTCAAGTTACGTTGCTCATGATAATGCTACTCCCCCCGGTGCCTTACCTACCACATTTGGTTACACACACACTACACCTGTTAATACAAACTTAGCTCCAAACACCATAGGTACCACAGGTGGTAATCAACCGCACGAAAACAGGGCGCCGTTTTTAACCATCACCTACTGTATAGCATTAGAAGGTGCATTCCCTGCAAGAAATTAACTATCAACAATTTATCAATCATAAATTTAAAATATCATGTCAGATTTCTATTTAAGTGAAATACGGGTATTTGGGTTTGGACAAACACCCAGAGGCTGGGCTCCATGCAACGGCCAAATATTGTCCATTCAACAAAACCAGGCATTATTCAGTTTGTTAGGCACGGTTTATGGAGGTAACGGAGTAACAACTTTTGCACTACCCAACTTTCAGGGCAGAGGGATGGTAAATACGGGCACATCGCCAGCATCTGGCGCCAACTACGTACTTGGCGAACTCGGCGGTGTTGAAAACGTTACTTTACTTACACCCAATATGCCCCAGCATAACCATTTACTAAGGGCCCAAACAGCAACGGCAGCCTTCAATTTAAATGTAGCTGCACCTTTTGAGATACTAGCGCAGCCGGTATCCAGCACAGACACGGTCAAGGCATATATCAATACTGCCTCTAATCTGGTACCTCTATCGGCAGATACCATCACGGTCTCCGGCGGCAACCTTCCTCACAGTAATATGCCACCATTTTTAACGATGAATATTTGTATCGCAATAACAGGCATTTTTCCATCCAGAAACTGATCAAATAATCAACCCAATTAAAATCATTAGTTATGTCACAACCATATGTTGGCGAAATAAGAGCAGTAGGCTTTACTTTCGCCCCCCCGGGATACTTCACCTGCGATGGCAGGTTACTACCCATATCACAATATGACGCTTTGTTTACTTTATTAGGCACCACCTACGGTGGCGACGGCGTAACTACATTTGCTTTGCCTGATCTGCGCGGCCGCCTGGTGGTAAGCCAGGGCACCGGCCCCGGACTAAGCCAAAGAGTGCTCGGGCAAAATGGAGGCACCGAGAGCGTTACACTTTTAACAAATAACCTGCCCTCGCATGCGCATTTAACACTCGCGTCCACCGCTGCGGCAAATACCGCGGCACCTGGCCCCACAACATACCTGGCAGCACCGGTTACCAATAATGCGGCAAATACCGAGTTGTTTTATTTGCCTAATACGTCTAACGGAAAAACAATTGTTCCACTGGATCCGTCTACTGTTGGCGCCGCCGGCAATAGCCTGCCACATGAAAACAGGATGCCTTTTTTAGCTATTAATTATATCATAGCGTGGTCGGGCATCTTCCCATCGTTTAATTGATAAAACACAAGTAGATAAGCACATATACCTGTAAACAGGTATATGTGCTTTTTAAAGAATATTTTTTTAATACTTATTTTAAAGTAATATATTTACTTCATTAAAATCCTGGTGCAATAGCAACACGTAAAACATGGAAAACACTCTTTCTTCAAATAAAAAAGAATGGCTCGGTCTCACTTTGACCTTGATAAGCACTAATGATGTGAATTCAAAACATATCGCTGCTCATCACGAAAAATCGGTTTTGCCACATCCTTACATTAGCACCCAGGGAGGTCATTATTACCAGGCAAATGGAGCCGGTCCGCTAATCCCACAGGCTTCGGCAAAATCGCTCATTTCATAATTTTAGCATAACCGTTCATATTGGCATTGTCTATTACAAGGTATTAGTTTTGCTTATTTTCTAAAAGCCAAAATGCGCATAGGCATTATAACCAATACCGATACTTTTATGCCATTCGCTTACGCGCTAGCCAGCCAGCAGGTACCGGTAGATATTTATTTTTCGCCCCCTCCTGACGATTTTATCGATCAAAAGGTAACTGCATTTGCTCAACAACTTAATCTGAATATTACCAAAGAGAAGAGCCCAGCTGATCTTTACACCTGGCTGCTTAAAAACAATTTTGATATTTGTTTGATGCTGGGCTATAAGCACCTCATCAAACTGGATAAATTAAGAGCATGCTCTACCCTGTTATTTAACATCCACTTTGGTACTTTACCCGCTTATCGCGGTTCAACACCGGTATTCTGGCAGTTAAAGCATGGCCAAAGAATTGGTGTAACCATCCACAAGGTTTCCGAAAAATTTGATGATGGGCCTATTTATTGGTTAAAAGAGGTAGACATACAGCCGCATTTTAATTACGAGATTGCCAATCAGGCATTGGGGCAGGTATGCGTAGAGGGTGTATTTTACATTTTAAGCTTACTCTTCAATAAAATGCCATTACCGGTAATACCGGGTATTGGCAGCAGAGCTTATCAACAACGGCCAGCATTAAAAGATATCAGCATTAACTGGCAGCAAATGCCGGCCCAGGAAATTTGCAACCTTATACAAGCCTGTAACCCGTGGAATAAGGGTGCATCAACCATATTAAACCAGCAGGAAGTAAAATTGATGGACGCCAGGATAACTGATACGGATTATGATGCCTTACCCGGAACTATTGTTAACGATGAGTATTGTTTGCATATACAATGTGCCGATAGGCAGGTGATTGCTGTAAATATGTTGTATTATAATACTTTTTTCCTCGCTACTCATCAGGCTAAACTGTTCGGGTTCAATAAAGGTACTGTACTGGGCAAATAAGCGTTCTCGTCTCCGGGTTATTGATGTTTATAGATTTTTGTTACACCATTGCAGTTATCGATATATTATAATAGCTTTATACATCAATACACTTTCTTTAAAAATGTTTAGCTATGCCAGGTCTGTTCGCTGAAAAAGATAGAAAAAGTGCTTCGATGCCTGTTTCTCGTCAAAACGATTTTTCTCATGGAAAAATGATGCCAGCTGTACCCGCTTTACAGAAAAAGAGCACTGAAGAAGAACTGCCGGCACAGGGAAAATTTGCTATTCAAAAAAAGGGCGAAGAGGAAGAACTACCTGCACAGGGAAAGTTTGCCATCCAGAAAAAAGGTGAAGAGGAAGAACTACCTGCACAGGGAAAGTTTGCCATCCAGAAAAAAGGCGAAGAGGAAGAACTACCTGCACAAATGAAAAGTGGGCTCGAAGAGGAAGAACCTGCGCAAATGAAAGGCGGACCAGAAGAAAATGAGCCGGTACAAAGTAAATTTGTTGTTCAAAAAAAAACAAACAATACAGGGCTACCTGATAATTTAAAAGCGGGTGTAGAAAGCCTTTCGGGTATGAATATGTCTGATGTAAAGGTACACTACAATTCATCACAACCTGCCCAACTAAATGCCCTGGCTTATGCTCAGGGAACAGATATACACGTTGCTCCAGGACAGGAAAGACATCTACCTCACGAAGCCTGGCACATAGTACAACAAAAACAAGGACGTGTGCAAGCTACCCGGCAAATGAAAGACAGCGTGCCTGTTAATGATGATAAGAGTTTAGAAAAAGAAGCCGATGTGATGGGCGCCAAAGCAAATACTGCACAACTAAAATCTGTAAGCGATACAGTAACGGTTCAAATGCTAAGATTGCCCCCGGGCTTATACCCCCAGGCTCATCAGCTTGAATGGACCGTTGCAGCAACCAAGCATGGCCATACACAAGAAGAGATTATTGCACAAATAGCTGCCGGGTGGGCCGCAGGATCAGATGAAGGAGCTCAGGTTACAATCCCATGGGGCGTAGGCGCTCCTGCTGGTATAATTTTGATTAAGCTTGGCGATGGGCAGTACCGGGTGATTCATGCGCAATCGGCAGAGAATAAAGCGCAGGATGAAGCCAAAAAACAAGCCGAGCTTGCCGAACGGGCCAAAGTTGGTGATACTGCCGACACAAGCTCAAACTGGAGAAAGCAGACCTCTTAGGACCTTACTTATACATCCAAACCGTAAAATCATCAGCTGAATAATCCTGATGAAATATCACATTGTTGGATAACTTTTGGCAATAGGTTATAATCACATTTACATCATAAGCCACCAGTAGGCCCAAAGGCACAATATCACTCAACAAATTAAAACCCAGTGCCACATTACAGGCGTTAAACAATTTATGGATTATCCGATAGATAAAACCCGGCTCATTATTAAAGTAATTTAAACTACCGCTCGCAAAAACATAGTCGGCCTGCGGGAGGTTGTTGCTTGTAAAATCGCCATATAAAAAGGTAGTTTTCGACATGTGTCCATAACGTTGTGCAGCGATAGATAAGAACTCTTCCATTTGGTCGATGCCGGTATAACTGATATCAGAATATCTATCATTTAAATAGGCACATAGGTCGCCGTAACCACAGCCGGCATCCAATACCGAACAACCGCTCATATCACCAATACCAGCCAGCGCGTTAAAACGCAAAAGTTGACTATTATCATCGCGCCAACCCAAACTTCGTGTATTACCTTCGCCATGCTCTTTAATGCAAGCTTGGTTAAAACGGTAGATGTTTACCCAGTCTATTAGCCCCATCTCTTTAAACTGTTTTTCCATCCTTACGAAACTCTTTGCGGATGCCTTCCAGCACATCGTCGTACTTCATGATATTATCGCCCCGTTTAATAGCCATAAGCGAGCAATAACGAACGATATTGATGATCGCGCCACCCGCCAGTTCGTATTTATTGGCAATCTCATCAAACTTTTGTTTTAACTGTGGCTCAAACACTGTTTTATCCGAAAAAGCGTTGTGCCACAACTGCCTGCGTTGTTCAGGGCCGGGCATGGCAAAGTAGATCATTGACTGAAAACGCCGGCTGAAGGCTTCATCAAGGTTTGCTTTTAGATTGGTGGCCAGGATAACCACACCCGGAAAATCTTCTACTCTTTGCAGCAAATAAGCCACTTCCTGGTTGGCATGCCTGTCGTTCGAATTGCTTGCGGTTGTACGTTTACCGAATAAAGCATCGGCCTCGTCAAAAAACAATATCCAGTTTTTATTTTCTGCCTGATCAAAAATATTGGCCAGGTTTTTTTCCGTTTCGCCGATATACTTCGATACGATCATTGAAAGGTCAATACGATAAACATCTAATCCTGACGATTTACCTAATAAACTGGCCGTAAGCGTCTTTCCTGTACCCGGCGGCCCATAAAACAACGACCGGAAACCAGGTTTGATCTTTTTGCTCATCCCCCAGTCTTTGATCAGTGTATTACCGTGCTGTACCCATGCATTTATTTCTTCAACTTCTTTTAGCACAGCCTCATCTAAAACCAGATCGTCCCAATCCAACATAGTAGTTATACGTTTAGCAGGAAAAGTAGTACTATATTCGGGTTTGTGACTCTCGCCGGATATCAGCAAACTCAGATATTCTTGCGAAATGCGTAATATACCACTTAACAGAGGTTCGCCGGGATGCTGGCTTTCCAGTTTCAGGATGTTGAACCTGTTAAAAAAATGCGATCCATCAAAAATATCGAACAATACAAACCGCCGGGAGATATTGTTACCGGCTAATATAAAAGCTAATGTTTCGCCGGTTGGTAAAAAGCCGCTATGGTTTTGGCCCTTTACACCACCAAACTCGGTAAAACCACGATCATAAGTTGAGTTTTTTACAAAAAACACATCCAGTAAATGCGGCTGTACGTGCGGCGCCAAAGCAAGTAATAGTGTTAAACGTTCGGCAAAGCTCATTTGGTAGTGTTGAACTATGCTGCTGAATGTAGAAGTATCATCGTCGATAACTGGTACAGGCACCTGCATAATATCTTTAAACTCGGTAGCCTGACCAAAGTATTGCTGCATTTGCACATCAATTACCTGTGCAAGCCACTGCATTTGCGCTGTCAGCACTTCGGCATTTTTCTCAACTATGGTCATATCCATTCTACGTATAAAAATTTATCCATCCACGGAGTTTTGATCATGCCTATCGTCCATGGCAGTGTTTGTAACAGGACATCATAACCACGTTGCTCTATCTTTAAATGCCAGGCGTCTTCTTTAAAAATAAGTGATCCGTCGCGAATTAAGAACGATCCGCGCAAGGCGTCTACACTACTATTCTTCAATTTTTCCCAGTTTGCTATAACGGCTTTTAATAAGCTTTGGGCCGTTTCCTTTTCAGCCTCTGTCATCTTTATTTCTGCCGGAATGGGCTCTTCAACAGGTAAATTGCATAATATTTTGTTTAATACCAGTAAATGTTCGGCACTGTTGGTGGTTGCGTCAACCAGATATTGCAGCAAATGCACCGCCCGCAGTTGCGCTTCTTCGCTAACAAATTTACCGCCATTCATAACGCCCGTGCGCACAAAATAGGTTGGGATAAATGGATTTAACAGTACCAAACCGGCATTATTAATATATATTGCATCTCCGTGATCTTTAAGTAATTTCTTACTTTCGGTTTTAGCCTCGTCTGCTTGTTGCTGTTCTCTGCGCTTCAGTTCATCCTTTACCTGTCTTTCTTCCGCGGCTTTTTGTTTAGCGGCATTTAAATCGGCAATGTCTTGCAAAGCATCATCGTTGGCCTTATCCAGCTGTTTTTTAACGGTTTGTTCATTTTTGATGCCAGCTCTTTGAATATTCAACTCGGCTAAAACTATTGATAACTTTTTGTGAAACCCCTCGGCGACTTTACTTTCTGCAGAACCTGCATGTATCAAAACATCACTTAAAACTGTAAATAAGGTTTGATTTTGCGCTGCCATAAACCTGAACAGTTCTTGCAGATAAACCTTAAAACCCGCCGCACCGATATGCCCACCCAACACTAACAGATTAAATTCACGGATCAGAGTGTTTAATTTATCCCGTGATAAAGCATCCGTTATTTTATCGGCTATTAAGGATTGCAACTCTCCCAGCCATATTATGTTTTCGGCGCCACCAATTATCGATGCATTTTCAGCGAACATGTGGCTTATCTGCTCGTTACTAAAGTACCGGGCAATATATCTCGTTGCTGACGGAGATTGTTTCAGGATGATGTTAAGCAGCTGTTGATTTTTGGTAAGATCGCTACCTAAAGATTGTTGAATAAAGACCGCAAGCTTATCATCCGGATTAATAACAGCACCCTGCTCCTTAATATATTGAGCAATATCCTTTTCGATCTGCCCTTTTAACACATGGCTAACATTGCTTTCGGCAGTGTTAAAAGTGATCGCGAAGAGGTTATGTATCTTCATTTTGGCATCGGCAAGGTAACCGTCACGCTGTAGAATATCATTCAAGGTATTGGATTTGGCATAGTACAGCGTTAAAATCAGTTGCTTTAGCAAGGTATCAGCATTAATGCTGCCTGTTGTTAGCAGGGCATCGGGTAATTTACCGTTAATTAAAAAATATTGTAATAATTCACCCGCTTCCTTCAAAATATCTTCCGATGTGGCGGCCCCTTTCTCCGGTCTCTCTTTTTGCAGATAGGCGCTGATCAGTTGCTGTATGCTGCCATCAATTTTTACAATCGTTTCGGTTTGCTTTGCAGCATATTGCTTTAATTCGGTTGCTTTGTTCAAAAGTTGTTTATATGATGCAGGAGATGTTTTCTTTAGCAAGCTTAACAACTGCTTAATTACTGCTGTAATATAAGCCTGATTGGTACCTTTAAATTGATCGGGCAGCTTTTGATTAGCAGCAAAATACTCCAGGATGCGCAATACCTCTGCAGTTATTTCCTGTTCGGTTGGTTGCCTTGTTACTAAATAGTTGGCTATTACCTTTGCGATATCAACAGTTTCAGTGGTTCCCGCTGCTTCATAAAGAATATCTTCTATCTGAATATTTTCCTTAATATCTATCTTGCCGTTTCCGTCGGTCACCTCATCAAGTATCTTCAGATAAATATTCCCGGTGTCCGGAAACTGTTTAGACTTTGATATTGTTCGTTTAAACGGCTTGCCGGCATCGCCGCTCTCAAATGCCATCTTAAGCGCTTTGATTACTTTACGCTGATTGCCTGTTTCAGTTTTTGTCAGTAAATAAACGATGGCTTTTTGCAAAAAAACATTTTCGTTAAAGCTTCTGTATTCGGCAGCGATATATGTATCCCAAAAAAGTGTGGTTAATGCTATTTCAATTTCGGCAGGCACAATGCTGATTAGCGTTTTTGCTATTTCAACAAAAACCTCCAATAAATAATGGTAATGTTTAATCGATGGGAACACTCTTGCTTGTTGCGCGAAAACATCCATAACCAGGGCGACCGGGAGTTGAAAAACAACCCGTTTACGCATCTGCGGTGTTGTGCCGGCATACCTCAACAGCATAAAAGCTTCGTTAGGCGCCTCGGTTAATAAGGACACAAGCATATTGGCCGGGCCTTGTTCAAAATACGCGCTTCCCCACCAGGGGATGTTACCATAAGTTAACCAATGCAGCAAAACATCCTTAAGCACAACCTGCCTGCGCTTAATAACAGTATCGGCAAAAGTTTCGCGCCGTTCATAACTTCCGGATGCTGCTATGTTAACAACATTATCGTGATCATTAAGCAGCACAGCAAGCAACTTAAATAACGGTGCCTGATCTATATTATCCTGGTGCACCTGCCCTATGCTTTGCACCAGGTACATCAGCATTTCAAAATATTGCACATTGTAGTTATCCGCCAGCCTGCGAATATTGCTCTTCAGAAACATGCGCCGATTAAACTCACTGCCGCGCTCAACCAGTAAAAAGTCGAAAACAAACTTCCATACCGCCTTTTTAAAATCTTTACTATCAGTGTAAACTACTGGTTTTTTAATATGAATTTCTTGCACCTCGTTTACATAGTTGATAATAAAGGCGGCATCAGCAGGTTCTAATATTTTAACTATCCCGGTTATTACTTCTTCGTTAAACGCCGTAGTTATCCGTTTGCGCACCTCGTCACTTTGTCCTGCCGCCACAATTACTTTTCGTAAAGCAGCCGGAATAACCCTGATCAACTTAAGCAACAGGTTTATCAGGTTGTTTTCGCTATAAGGCTCACTCCACCAGGGCAGGCTCCCAAAAATCAGGTAATGTTTAATAATTTCGAGGTCTTGTAATACTTCGTCTTCATCCAAAGGTTGAGTGGTGCTATTACGTCGTTTTTTAACCGTTTGCCTTTTGTCAAATTCATCGGCCGATAGATCACTGATGATAATAAACAACTCATTGCTTTGCCTGTCGTTCAAATTATATTTTACCAGGGCCTTGCTTAACAAGGCCAAAATATCGGCATAAGCCCTGTTATAATGGCGCGCCATCTGGCCAAGCGTAGCGCTCACAAACATTTTGCGGTTAAACAGTGATCCCCTATCCATCAAAATATAGGTAAGGATAAACAGCCATAATGCTTTCTCAAACTCGATTACAGGGGCGCTTTCAACCAGGCGCTCTTCCTGGTGTTTTTTTGAAACCGTGGCATGGTAATCAAAAATAAATGCCGCTTGTGCTGGTTCTAAAATGGTAATAATGCCACGTATCACCTCCTTGCCGAATTGCTGTACCAACCTTTGCCTAACATAGCTATGTTGCCCTGCTGTAGTGATCACTTGTTTCAAGCGTTTAGCGTCATTGACGATCAAATGCTGTATCACTTTTGATGGTTCGGTCAACATTTCGCCACTGGCCCACCAGGGTAATGAACCTGTCAACAAAAAATGCTCAAGCAGGCCGGCATAGCTGCCTTCAATAGTTTTGATTTCACTTTGCGCTTGTTCTATTCCATTAGCTGAAGACATTAATGTCAGCCTGCCCCTGATTGCCTTTTCCAGTTCGAATAATACAAGATCTGCCAGTTGGTATTCCAATTGGTTATAGGCAATATCGCCCACATCTATCTCTATATCACCCATCGAAAGTACTACATCTGGTGGCACAAGGCGACTGAACAGCAGCTCCATCGCTTCAGACAACTGATTATGAAAAATATCGCTTATTTTACTCTGCAACTGGTAAGCTGTGCCGGCTTCCGTGTAGCTGACATCAAATAATTGTTGCTGAATAATATGGTGCTGCATGGCTAGACAGAGTGTTTGTAACCAAAATCGCCTGCTAAAAATTCAATCAGCTCATGCGTGCCTTCCACTTTACCCGTCGCAAGGCTTTTTCTCCACCCAAAGAATACGGATTCGAACCTGCGCATTTTATTGAGTCCGAACCATTTAATATGCAGGTTAATGTGAGCGGGTGCATGATATTTTAATAAACCTTCGGCGCTCGACATAAAGCTTTTATCCTGGAAACGGGCGGGCCACTCGGGAAAAACAACGCTCATATTGAAGCTGAAAAAGTCTTCACTGATCAGCTCATCATCCTTTACCTGCACCAGCATTTTAAACCGCGGATACAATTGCAGCCCGTATTGCCTGAGCGTATTGTATAAATCAACCACATCGGTATAAGCTTCGCCGGTGCGGCCTACCAGCTTACCAATTTGCGCAAGCTGGCGTAGGGTAAAATTGTTAACCACTGCCGATTGCTGCCTTGCGAGCGTTTCGATTCCATCAGCTTTTTCCAGCAGATCCTTAACCTGGGCATAATAGCTGTCTATATCCTGTTTAAGCTCTTCCTCCAGCTTGGTTTTATCCGCATGGGTTGGTATTTTACCTGGTTTGATGCGGCTTTTATCCCTGATGGCCACAAACTGATTAGCAATTGTCAGGTTATGCTCTGCAATGATTTCGTTTTGCCGGGCTAAGTATTTGTTCTGGTCGGCAATTGATTGCATTTCGGGCGCTGCTTTTTCGGCCAAAGCGTTGGTATTATTAACCAGATGATTGGCTAGTTTCAACAGACTATCGGCTTTTTTTACGAAATCCTGTGCACGATCTGACCATTTGGTGTGATGCAGTTGTTTATTGGCTGCCGCCAGTTCCATATTTTGCTGGGCCAAATAAAAATCGTCACTCGGACTAAACCTTAACAATGCCCCAACCATTTGCTCGCGTTCGGCAAAAGTTAATAATTGCTTATGCTCAAAAACAACCTGGCCTTCATCCTTATACAGCTTAAACCCATAAGCTTTTGAATTTACAGACGGGCGCAGCAGAATATGCTCGACAATATAAAACCCTTCGGATTTAGTGCTTAACCGGGTTAAATTGTTGACTAGTTTTTTGATGGTAGAAATGACAGGATCTCCACCATTACTAATGCGGGTTAATATGCTCCAGCGTTCTGTACCCGGGGCTTTGTACAGTACCAGATTATCGCCATCCTGAAACGGATCGGGCCCAATGCGGTAATGGTTAATGTTGATGCCGTGCTTTAACACCGAGATATCCTGGTGCCTGAATACGAAAGCATCTTTTTCTGAACTTTCGGCACCGGCGAGCAACCCATTGTCGATCAGATCGCTCATATCCTTTTTGGTGAGCACTATTTTTTGCAGTTCAGGGCTCCAGTCGGCATCATTATCATCGTTACCCTCTTGCTGTGCAGGTAGGTTTTTAAAGTTATCAACCTTTTTAAACTTTACATCCGAGTTATCAAAAACCGAAGTAAGTGGCTCTGTACCATCATTATTGATGTAGAGCAGCTTGCGCATCTTGGCCTCAAAATTATATTCGGTATCGTTCTCCTTTAAATAATCGAAAGCGCGGGCGCGATTGTAGTTGATCTTATAAAAATCTTTCAATATTGATGCCTTCCATCTGATCTCGTTGTTTACCCGGCCGCTTGTTTGATTATTACGGTACAACAGGTTATAAAGCTTAACCGGGTATACTACAACCGTTTCATTAAAACGGGCCAGCAAATGGTCCAGAATACGGTTCTTGCGATCCTCAAAGTCGGCATCCGATTCGATATTTACTTTGAGCGCCTGCATATAACCATTATTCCTGTCAGCTTTAAAGCTCGTCCAGTTTTTCTCGGTATCTTTATCAATATCATAGGCGGTTAGTAACTCCTTTACCCGCGGAATATTATAAAGTGTATTAGCAAAGTAGGTTTGATTATCGGCTTTGGTTACATCATTGGTAAAAAAGATGTCCACGTTATATAACTGGCTTTGATAATTAGCCAATACCTGTTCAAAAAGCATCAGGTAGGCCTTTAGTTGTTTAGCCTGAGCCTTACGTTCTTCGGGTACTGAGCTATACAAACCTTCCTCGCCAATGCCATACACCAGCGGAAAATAGTTTTGAATAGAATAATATTGCGAAGTATCGCGATAAGTACCCGTAAGTAACGTGCCCGATTGGTAAAACGACTTCACAAAATCGCGGTACTCATTTTCAATCACCTTTTGCAACAAATCGCCAAACATGGTTTTGCGGATGGGGGGTACGCGGTATTTATCTACAAACAGATTAACGTTGATAGATGTTAAGCTTTCGATATTGAGGAAGGCAAATTCATCGTCGGCCAGTTCGAGTATCTTCATCGGATCCGACGTACCAAAATGTTGTATGGTAAGCGTTTTTACCAACACAACACCGGCTATGGCCGATATCGCGCTGGCTATATTGGTAGCATCCAATATTTTTTGTCGCGGGCCTAACTCGGTATCGGGTATCAGGCCATTCCTCAATAAAGGGCCGCAGTACATTTCGTCGACAGTAAAGCCACGTTTGCTCATTTCGAGCTCGGTATAATGCTTTACCGGTTTATTAATGATGTTTTCGAGCGCCAGGTAGATATTGGCGAGTACCTGCTCGGGTACCAGGTTAGGTTCGATCTGTATATCGGCACGAATAACAACTTCAACGGGTTTTAGTATGGTAATATCATTAAAAATATCTTCGCATAAGTTACGCTTAGCACTGTAAGCCTCAAAGACCTTCGCGCTCACCGTTGCAGGGTCGGCCTCACCTGCCAGCCATTGCTTGGCAAATATTTTATTCACCTGTACCACAATTTTGTACAGGCCCCTAATAGTGTTGGTATCGTTAGTTGGGGTTAACGGGGTTAGCCAAACGTTATCGGTTTCCTTTACTTCGTCGATAATAGCTTTACGGTAATCGTTAATTGTTACCGGGTTACTGGTAAGTATATGTTGTTTTTTGAAGAATGAATTAGCTTCGTAGTTTATCGAACCATCTTTTTCGGCCAGCAGGTCGGTTATGTTAAAATCGGTTTGATAAGCCAGATCTGTTATGGCATAACAAAGCTGCTCTAAAATAGTAACGCCGGGATCGTGGAGATTAAAGTCTGTCCACACATCGCCACACATCCGCTGTATCAGTTCAATACCGTGTTTGCGCAGCGCGTCGAAATCAAGCGCGAGCTCTTTGTCACTATTATCATTCAAAACAACATCACTCATCGGCTAGGTCTTGTCGCTATAATAGTAATCTTCACTCAAAAACAAACTATCGTCCCATAAACGGCTCACGGTATAAAATATTTCCACATCGGGTCCGTAGTTCGATCCTACCTTAATCTCGAGCGCGTAATTGGTCGAGTCGCCTGTCCAACGCAGGTGTATCCGGTTCCAAAACCAACCGAAATAACCATTTGAACGACGTATTTTACCACCCTTAGGGCCGAAAATACTTAGCGCTGTAGCATGCATGATAGCACATTTGCCAGTACCCTTCTTCCCTACCCTGGCAACAATTTCAAAAGCCTGGGCGTTGCGCAGACCGGTAATAATGGGATACCATTTGCCATCGGCCGACACCGAGCCAGACTTATAGGTACCGATGCGGCCGGTCATGCCTACAAAACCGTCGACTTCCATTTTGTACTTAAAATCGCATTTTTTTCCAACTCCCAACCTGCCGTTGGTGTGCAGGAAAAATGCGTTTGAATCATCATCGCTTATCGGATCGGTCGGGTCGGTCGAATCATCAATGGGCGTAATCTTTAAAGCGTCCGGATCAGCTTTATCCTTAGCTATTACAAAAAACGGATCAATAGCGTTGATATTTTTGTAGAATGAGATCAGGCTGTTGTACTTCTCATCGGCATAAATACGCAAGCCGTTGGTATCATCTTTCGAAAAACCGTCATCATCCTTATGAATCATGGAGTTGATCAAATCAGAATAATGTTCCTCCGAAGGAATTTTACCATTCCGAAAATACGACAGCAGCCTTTGCCTGCCCGAAATTTTAACCGGTTTGTTTTCCATTTTTGTTTAATCTAAGTTAAAAGGTACTACCAGATCAAAAATATCCGGCGAACTTTTATCATCTCCATATTCGCGTAACTTCTCGTCCGCAATTATGGTGTTTTGCTTGTCTTGGTTAACCAGTAGTTCATCCATCACTGCAAACTCGCTTATACCAACCTTTTTGGCCTTTATAGGCTTCATATCATCTTCTACGGTAATGAGATGCGTACTGTTAGGTATCAAAACCGTTTCGGGCAACGATCCACGAATATACATATCGTTATTATTGGCGTAATCTACCGCGCGTACCACAACTTCGCCGTCATCATCAACTGTGGTATAAAAATGTACCAGCGAGAAGCCCGTAACATACTTAATATACGGTCGTTTTTTGATATAATTCAGCATTTCGTTGATATAGATATCACTGCCTATTTTAAACTTCGAGTTTTCATCGTACAGCCAGGGGCATAAATACCTTTTGATATCGTCATTTAGTTGTCGTACATACATGCCGGTATCAGGCAGGCTATCGTCGGCAAACTTAACGGTACATACTACTTTTATTCTTTCATAAACAGGGTTCTCAACATCTAATTTAACAAAGGATGATATTGCTTTTTCAAGAAATTTTTTCACCTGATAACGTACAGATAGGTTTACCTTGGGCTCGTCGGTTAAAAACAGTTTGCCCGTTTCATCACGCGGAATTAAAACTACGCGCGGGTTTGGCCTGTATTTTTCTACATAGTAGGGGGAGTATTGTTCCGGGCTGATACACTTGGCCATCAATACCTGTGGAAAACGTTCCAATATAGCCTGTTCGATATCGCGATTGGTTAACAGCTTTTGATTATGCCGCAAACGCTCGCTTACGCGGATATAAAACTGGTTGTCGGTTTCGGGAGCTTTACCACCGAACGACGGGAACAATTGCACAATATTTTGTATGCCGATTACTTTGTTTTTGAATGATTTAATGCTGCCTGCAGCTATGTTTAAGTTTTTAGTACCTTTAGTCACTACGCGCGTAGCAGTAACGGCCTGTGTATAAACACCGATAATTTTTGATTTTATATTGGTGTTGCCCTTAACCGATGCACGCAACCAAAACAAGTTTGGATTTGCCCTGGTATTGCCAGTGCTGAAATCGGCAGGCAACTTAACCTTTACTATACCCGAGTTGATGAGATTGTTGGTACTATCGGCCAAAATGTCCTTCTCGGTAAGCAGCACCCAGGTATTATCATCCATATAACTCCAATATACCTGCTCGGCTTTTTTCGACAGGTTGGCAAAGTTGTTCTCTTCCATCTGGAAGAATATCGTAAGCTCTTGTTTAGGAATGATATTCTTTAAGCCGATGTACAGGTTGTTTTCATGATCGAAATTAGGGATGAGGTTGTAAGGCGCACGTTTTTTACCCGGGTAGATCTCTTCATATCCAAAAGGATAAATATGAAACATCTTCAAATCAACCCCATCAGTATTCCTGGCATTACCAGCGCTCAATCCTTCCGAATGTTTCAGTGTATAATCTACACTCAACGAACGGATCTGCGGGATATAAGGCTGATTAGGCAAAGGTAGCTTCTTCGATTTTTTAGCATTATGAAGCACGATCTCGGGGAATATCTGCGGGTACAGGCGATGCCCAAAAGTATCCTTTGGCGAGATCAGTTCGAGCCTTATCGCACCTTCGGTAAAGTTTTTTTCCTGTAAAAGATCTTCCTTATCCAGCAGTGGCTTCTTTACCAGGCCCAGGCGTTTGATATCGATATTTTGTAATTGAGTGCTGTTACACAACATGCCCGAGCCGTCGTCTTCCGTATCAAACAAACTAAACTCCTGCTGCTGAGGCGGTTTAGGCACTATCTTACCGTCAATAAGTACACTCAGTTTTACTTTAAAAGAGTTATTGTTTGTACCGTTATTGTAAGCTTTATAATAAGTCTCCCAACCGCCGGGGTCTTTAGGCAGATCGATCCAGTCAAGCTTCAAACAAAAACCAAGTGTATAACGATTAAAGATGTTGGAGTTTTTGATATCCAGGAACGAACCTATCGAAGGCTGCGGGCCGAAGATCTGGCTCGGACTGGTAGCGCTTATCATACCCACGTTATTTTGTAACTTAACTGCCCGGCTGCCTTTTACATCGGCAGTAACGCTGATGCGGTTTATTTTAACATCCTGCAAATAGGTAAATGGATTATTTACCGAGTAATTTTTAAGCACGAACCTAAATGCAGGCCAATTGGTATCGAAAGTACCACCATGTACCTCGGGTTTGTAGGTATCGATTACCTGATCAGCCTGGTTAACATGTATCTCAATTTCAAACCTGCGTTCGTCTTCGTTCAACAAAGCGCTGTATTTTTCTATTTCAACCCAGCCCAGGGTATCGGTGTAATGGATAACAAAAGCATCCGATAACAACTGATGGCTTACGGCTTCGATCTCTTTTTCAGTAACGTTCGCATAATTGGTAAAGTAGTTGATCAACCCCATGTACGAATCGTCCTCGAGGTAGATATGAAAGGTAATAGTACGCCGTCCCTCGGTTTGGTACAGCACCGGTGAGGCCAAAATGATACCTATATCAGCAAGGCTCATCGATTTGGCTGTATCGGGCAGACCTTCCTGATCTTCGCCTAATATGGGCCAGGTTGGTGCGGGCGTCGTGCTTTTTTGCGTTATTGAAGCTAACTCAGCCCCATAAATACCTTTGTAAACCTGAACTTCTTTTACCGTACCTGCATGATTTTTCAATTGAACATGATCAGCAAGATAAACGGTTTTTAGTTCGGCTATTTGTGCACCACTGATCAGCAGATCTTCATTCAGCTTAAATGTGGCCGGATTTTGCTGGCCGGGAATCTGGGCCAATAGCTCCTCTCCTTTTTTAAGTAATACATAAGGCAATACCTCATCTTTTTCGAATACAATGTTCACACTATCGGCCACGGCTTTTTTGTGTTCGAGGCCTAGTATCTGCTTGTAGTACAGGTCAAGATGTTCTTTGGTAATCCTGTTGATTTTATATTGTAAATGCTTGTACAGATGCAAAAACGCCATATACAAAGCCAGGTACGGCGAATATTCCTGACTGAGCATGCTATTACTTTTTAAATAGAAACGGGTTACCCCCAACAGGTGGTTACACTTGGTGCTTAAATCATTAAATACCTGTTTGATGGCCGGCAAAGCATTGATGATCTGTTCTTTGGTGGTAGTACCCGCAAATATGGCATCGTCATCACTCTGTGCCATGTTAACACTGATAAAGTAATCGGGCGTTATCACTTTTAATTGTTCGCCGAAAACCTGCCTGGCTTCAATAATGTAGCGATTAAGTTTTAACACTTCATCATCAAAACTATCCACTATCTTAAACAGTTCCTGCGACATTTTGCCACGGTTGGATACGTTGAGCAGGCGCTCGCGCAGATCGTACAGCAGGTTAAAAACATGCAGTACAAAATCGAACATGGTTTTTAATGATGCAGTAAGCTCTTTTTCGTTAGCAGCGAGGTAAAGCTCGTCTTCGTGCTGCGAGAAAAGGTTGAGCTGTGCCTGCATGTCAAATTTGGATATCAGCATCAGCAGGATATTGATATCTGATTTGAAGAAATCGTCCCAGGCGCCCTCGGGTTTGTTAAGGATGTTGTAATAGGTAAACTGTGCCGACAGATTGGTAATAAACTTTAAAAAGTCGGGGATATCGCGCTCATCGATGCTGATAAATGAGGGCATAAGCGCCTTTATATGGCGTTCGTCCTGGCTTGTACCCTCGTTTAAATTGATCAGATCGATATACATTACGCTATAGCACTAAATAGTAACGTTGGTACCCTCGCCCTGCAGGTAAAATGGAAATACAATATTATGCCGGGTATTGGTAATGATGATCTTGTAATTTACCTGAATGTGCAGCACACCGTCCAGTTCATCGCGATCGATAATTTTAGCATCGATAAAGTTTACCCGTGGCTCAAAATTGAGCAAGGCATGATAGATAATATGATTAAAATTAGCTATCAGCGTCGAATCGTTTATCTCAAAAGCCAGACGCTTCAGGTCGCAACCGAACTCGGGCTGCATAATGCGCTCGCCGGGTGTGGTATTAAGTATAATATGCAAACTTTGAGCAATATCCTTTTCATCAGATACCATGCGCACCATCTCGGGCGATTTGGTAAATGTTGGCGGGAACGCCCATCCGGTACCTAAAAACGATTGTATATCATCAGGCATTTTTATCCTCCTATTAAAACAGTTGGGCAGCCCAGTACTACCGAGCCACCGTGCGCGCAGGTATCGCCCATGCGCACCGCAGGCTTATTGCAAATCAGTACCGTAGCCGATCCCTTAACCAGCGAATCGGGTGGACCTACGCAAACGGCCATGTCGCCCATTACCGCGGCGGGTAAACTACCTATCAGTACCGTTGGTGCCCCCGGTCCGGTAATAGGGCCCCCTACATGCGGTATTGGCGGCACACCCGGTGTCATCATCGGGCACGTGTGCATATCGGTTAATCGTGCGGCTGGCATTCCCATATTATTTTATTATTTAGTGTTTAATTGATCATTACTATACCACCTTTAATGGTGGTTTGCCCCGACGCCGAAACCTCTGCAGTGGCATTGCCTTTGGCTGTAAAACCCATGTTGGCGGTCGCGCTTACATTCATACCCGAAGCTACCAGATCCTGCGTAGCGGTAAGGTTTAATTTACCGGTAGCACTTAGTGTGATGTTGCCGGTAGCTGTTAATTTAATATCCTTGTTACTGGTCATCTCAATACCCGACGATGACATTTTTATCGAGTTACTGTTTTGGTCGGTTATTGTGATAGCTTTATCCTGATCGCTTAGCACAATAGTGTTATTACCCGGTGTTAAAAAGGTGAGCACTTTGTTCTGATCATCAAAGTTCACCTTCAGGTTACTTTTTGTGATAATCGATTTAATATAATTATTCTCATCACTTGCCGGATTAACGGGTTTCTTGGTACTACTGTAAAGTGAACCCAGAATGATGGGATATCGTGGGTTATTATCCAAAAAGCCGATCACGACCTCATCGCCTACCTCCGGTAAAAAACCCGAACCCGCGCTCGAAGTAGCATAGTAATTGGCCATCCTTGCCCAAATACCATCTGAAGCGCCGGCCGCGCTCGATGCCAGCGTTACCTGCACGCGGTATTCGCCTGCAGGGTCGCCGGATAATTTTTTTACCGTAGCCACCTGTAAACCGCCGATAGCCGGCAATTGGCCAACCGCAGGCGGATACGAGATATTGGCACGTTCGGCAACAGGGATATTATCCAATCCAAAGGTTACGTAGGTTGTCCACGAGCCGTCTTCAATAACATGGTTCACAGCCGAAACAAATGCGTTGCCATTGAAACGGGCACCAACATTGGCCAGGGTAATCATTTTGCCGGGCACTACCAATTCGCTGCCTATAAAACTTACATTACCTTTTACAGCTGTCATACGCATACGCATCAGGTTGCCATCGGCCCAGGCCTGCAACTCGTCCTGCAACATGGGCGTGCCCGAAGTAATAGTGAGCGCCGCCTGCCCTAACTGGCCCGACATGGTTGTGGCGGTAATATTACCCGGAGTAGTAACAGAGGGCTCGGCCCCGCTGGCAGTTAACAATGCCAGGTTCTTAATATCCCACGCCGCAGTTGTAATGGACGGCGCCTGCTTCTCGGCATTTAAGGTTGCACTGAACGAGCGTATAGAATCGCCGGCGGAAACGGTTAAAACCGCCGAAGTTGAGGTATCCGGCGGGCCCACTGTAACCGCGGCATCGGCGCCGAGCGTTACAATATAGCCATAAAACTCAGCTCGCGAGAGCATAAAATCCCAATCGGTGGCTTGTTTTTGAAAAACGGTCTCCTGCGAAACCGAAGTACTTTTTACCGTGGCACTCAAACCCGAATAAGTACCAATAATACTGGTTATGATATCGCTGTCGGCTTTATTGCTAAACTCGGCATCGGTGCGGTTATAAGTCATGGCAACTGCTTTGTGCTTGCAGGTAAGCACCAGTTTATTCGATTGCTCGTGGGTGATCTGCACGGATTGCCTGACAATATATCCCGAAAATATCACTGCGGCAACATTGGTATAGCTGGCTTTGATGGTTATTTCGACACCGGGTGTACAGGTTGCACCATCGCTAAGCGGGAAAGTACCTGTTGAAATATCGCCGTCAACGATCACCACTTCGGCGTATGATATGCGGTTAACCTCGTGTATCACATTTACAGATACAATGGGGCTGGTATCCGGCAAAGGATTACCCGCAACCAAAACAGCGAGGGTTAACTGCGGGTTGCTGATGCTTAGTGGTGAAGGGGCTGCAGCCATGTTTTATTTAATATCACTGGTTAGTGGATGGAAATATAGCACATCGCCGGGTTTTATCGCATTAAAATTGCTTAATCCGTTACGTTTAGCTACTTGTATATAATATTTGCTATCGCCGTAGATGCGATAAGTCATTAAAGGCAAGGTATCGCCGGCTTTTACTACGCGCATATGGGTTAAATCGGGCGAGGATTTTTCTGCCTCTTTTGCTTTGGTTTGATAATCGATGCTCTCGGCAAAAGTGGCATCTATGTTGGCTCGTAACGCATTGCCATCGGGTGTAAACAACGTATAGCTGATATCGGCATTTTTGCAAATGCAGGTAAATTGCAAGCTCCCCCAGGTAATAAGCAAATAGAAAGGCCGGTGCAGATCGCCCTGGTAACCCAATGTTAAAGCAGTAAAAGCATTTACATAAGCATCCACATTGGCATAACTACCCAGCGGCACAATGCCGGTACCGTCAACAAAGAAACTCAGCTTTAACTCACTTTTACCTATGCGCTTAAAAACCTGTGTAGGTGCGTTGGTGTCTACTTCTGTGGTGGTTTCGTACACTGCGGTATAATTGCGCGAGTAGGTAGATGGATTGATAAAAGCGCTTATCTCGCCCATTTTTTGGGCAACACAAGCAGGATCATCAAACCCTTCTATCTTTAATTTAACCAGCGTGCTGCTGGCTGAGGCGGCGTTTGCCATAGGTTTATCTTTCGGCTAAAGTATTCAGCTTAGCCATTACTTTATCCACACATTCTTTAACGATGCTGCTTTTCAGCGCATCAATATCTTTAATTTCGGGGGCGTCTCTCCTTTTTGATTGATCGTCCACCGTCACTTTAATTTTCAACTCTCTGATCTCGATCGGCATAATCAGCTTTTGGTAAAATAGTCATAACTCAATTCCAAACTTTCAACGGCGATGGTATTGCCGTCTGCTTTCAGGTCCTCCACCTTTAAGGCTACCGGGTAGGCGTTCACAAAATTCCAGGTAATGATGGGAGTTGAGTTTTCGTCCATGAGGTATATCACAACCGTTGCGGGTGTAAACGTAAATTGCCCCAGTGCAGTCTGCGCCCACGATATGAGCGAAGACCCGGTTAGCACCCCACGTTTCAGGATGATGTTTTCGTACTTTGCCGGCACCGGGAATTTATGTACAAACCTGTTCTCGCCACCTTCGGGCACTTCTTTAATGCCCAATTTGTAGCTAAGACCGCTTACCTGCTGGAAAGCGCCTTCGTTGGCCCCTGTCAGGGTGCCAACATTTACCTGAAAATAGAACCCTACAGGCGGGTAATATGCATCGGCCATTGTTAATCAATTACTTAAACCATCGGGAAAGAAGGTGCCCCCATTAAACACAAAAACCACTTTTTACAGCGGCGTCAGTTTTATCCTTCAAGTAAAAAGCTAGCCAGCGGATAATTCAACGCGGTATCCGCCGGCTAACTTATTAATTTTTACTATTAATTAGCGGCAAAGGTTAATCCTTCGTGCGCCAGTTCCATACTTTCAACAGCAACCTCGTTCCCGTCCGACTTCATATCGGTACCGGTAATTTTACATGGGAACGCGTTAAGCAACGTCCATGTCATTACCGGCGCGTTGTTCTCGTCCAGCAAGCTTATTACTACACTCGCACGCTTAATGGTGTTCATCTTGGTTGCCATAAATGCTGTATACAAGGCAGTATCTTTAGTAAACATACCTTTTTTGAGTGTGATATTGCCGAATTTTTGCAGACCCGGCATTTTTATGGTTGAGTAAACTTTGCTATTGCCCGCGCGATACTCAATAACCTGCGATTCTGCAGACAGGCCGGTTACTTCCTGAAAAACAAGCTCGGTACCTGCAATTTTTACCTGAAATGAAAACTTGACCAACGGCCACACCGTGGTTGATTGTGCTGATCCATCATCTGCCATGACTATATATTTTTAAATGTTAGTGATTAAATTAGGTTAATTGTTTATTAAATTATGATTGTTGCATTTGTTGCTGGAATGTAATGATGATAAACTCAGCAGGGCGTACGATAGCTACTTTTACGGTAACCAGCATTTTGCCGTCGAGAATATCATTCGCAGTCATGGTTGAACCAAGGCCGATCTGTACATCAAATGCCTGCTCGGGCGCAGCACCGGCCAGGGCGCCCTGTTTCCATAAATTGGTCAGGAAGTTATCGATCATGCTTTTTACAGTGATCCAGGTGTTGGCATCGTTAGGCTCAAATACGTAAGCACGGGCAGCTAATTTGATGGATTGCTCGATCATGATCAGCGTACGGCGAACGTTGATGTAGCGCCAGTCCTGGCTGTTACCATCCAGCGTACGGCCGCCCCATACCAGGGTACCGATACCCGGGAACGCGCGGATAACGTTGATTGATTTACCGGCCATTACGTCAACATTAAGGCTTTGCTGCTCTTCGCTCGAGATATTTACCGATGGTGCATTTACCAGGTTAACCGAAACGTTCGCAGGCGCTTTCCATACACCACGGTTTGCATCAACCGTAGTATATAAACCAGCCATGGCACCGCTTGGTGGCAGTTCGTTCATTTTAGTACGAATTTTCTCTAAAACGGCCGTGTAGGTTGGGCTAACCGCTTTAAGCGATTGTAAAAAGCTTTGTTTAACCTTACCCGGCTGCGCGGTAGCAGTAACCAAATCCAGCGCGGCTTTTGCCTGGTCCTCTGGCTTAGCCGCAGCCAACGCGTCGGTCGCGGTTTTTATATTGTCCATAGCAGCTTTCATATCCGTATCATATTTTCCAAGAACCAGTTTGGCGGCAGGTTCAGAGAAGAGATCGGTAAGAGCTACGGTACCAAGATCGATATTATCCAGGTCAACTTCTGTTGGCTGTACTAAAGCAGTTTTTAACCATGGATAATAAGCTGCACCATAATTTAAGGCGTTTATGCCTATATCATTCCTGAATTTTCCAACTATATCCGCTGTTTGATCTACAGGCGATTGCTGAGCCAGATCGAGTATGGCAAAACGGCTTTGCATATCCGCGCAATGCTGCAAAGCAGTAGTATAAATGGTGTTATATGCTCCTTCGCCTAAGGCGTTGGCATCAGGTATTACCACCAGCGTAGGTTCGGTTTCTTTTTTCAGAATATCGAATGCCGATACCGGGTTATCGGTCGAGCCGATAAAGTCGGTAGCCAATACTTCCTGGCTCTCTTTACCGCCGTAAAGGCCAACCGCTAAAATGTAGCATGGGCCACCGCCATTGGCATAAAACATGCGGATACTATCGAACAGGTACAGCGAATTATCTTTAGCGATCTCTATATACCAGGTATCGGCACCTACGATAAGAGTGTTCTCAACATGTAATGCTGCTTTTTTCTTGTCGTCGTCGGTTGCAACCTTAGTAACGGTATATTTCGCTTTAAAACCGGCACCAAACCTTTCCAGGTATTCGGCAAACGAAGTGATACGCGTAGGCTTGTTCAACAACGAATTACTGTTCAGATCAGCCTTTTCTGTATAGCCGATAAAAACGGGCACTGCGGTTTCTACCGCGACTGCCGAATTTGGGAAAGCGTCTTTCTCTTCGATATAAACGCCCGGGGTCATGTAAGTTGATGCCATGATGAATTTGATTAATAAATAAAAATGTCTGAAATGTTAGTGGAATTATGATTAGGTATTTTTGATATAGCGGCGATATCCGGTTGCGGCAATGCCCTGATTACAACCTTGTGTTTTAACGAGCCTTCCTGGTAGTTCTCGGCCAGTTGAAATGTTCTCGCCGGATACTGGCTCAATTGCATCAGACCGCCTGATACAAAAGCCTTTACTTCTTTATTGCCAGGTAACGTAATATTCGATGATTCGCCGAAGGCATTAACACTGTCACCATCTATTATCGCCGGACTGCTTAATTGCTGCAGATGGCTGCTCATTAATATATATCGCCAATAAGTTGAGCGTGACTGGAACCGGATAAAACATTCGGCCGGCAGATCGGGCGCCAGCTGCAGTTCGAGTATGGCGAAGGGTTTTACAAAAAATTGTTGCTTCAGATCGGTAACAGCTACTACATCCTTTAACGAAACAAAATCGCCATGATGCAAGGCCTCTCCTGCTGTATTTTGTTGGTTGCCGAGATAATAAACGCTGGTGCTTAACTGTTCGGGCACATCATCGGTATAATTAAAAAAAAGATTATCCTTTAATATTAAAGTAAATTGAAAGGCGAGCTTTTCATTCAGCACACTTTCTTTAGTACGGCCCATACCGCCAAAATTTTCATCGTATAACAAATAAAACCCGCCTCTGAATGGTTTCAGGAACAAGCCATTGTTATTCATATCGCGTGCCACGGCATCGCTAACATTAACCGCTAACGCGTTAAACACGCCATCAGCAAAATAGCTGTGGTTAAAGTTAACCTTGGTAAGCGTGTTAAAAACTGATAACATATTTTATCGTACTATATTACTATCGCTGTCGATCCCCGACACCACAGGCCTGTATTCTTTGATGATCGATTCGTCAAACGTCAGCATCCGCATTTTATAAATTACCGATGGCATGTATTTGGCGCCAAGCGATGCCCATACGTTGTTGAGCTGCTCGGGCGTAATAGTTGCCATTTCGAAAACCAATTTATCGATGCCCTTATCAAGCCGCGGTGTATTGGCAGATGTAAACACATTTTTATATTGAAAATAAGCAATGATAAATGACAAAAACCGCAATGCTTCGGGGTAGTTGCCTGCGCTGAAATACGACGAAAAGAGCACATACAGGTTGACATGCGTGGCGCCCGATTTGTTAACAAATGAGGCACCGGCAGAGCCGCCTGAGTTTTCCTTTTCGATGTTTACCAGCGTTACCGCTACTTTATTTTCGCCCTGTATAGCTACGGCACCATCCTGGCCAATGAGGCCCGACAGGATCACCTTATCTTCACTTATCCGGAGCTTATTTTTGAAATACTCATTAATCTCGTCCGTCAAGCACGACAAGGCTTCGTAAATCATATACAGTTACATCTACAAAATAAATTTCTCTACTAAAATCAAGGTCACACACCTTACACCGAACGATCTTCGATGCAGTACATTGATAACAAGCCAGGGGAATTTTAACTCATAGGTTAATAAAATAACCTATTTATTAATATAGACCTATTATAAATGATTCAGGTTCAAATCATCAGTAACATTACGAAAAAAACCGTAAAAAAAAATATCTGCCTAAATATTTTTTTTAATCTTTATCCTAATTTTATACGCATCACTCAACCATGACCAGAACCTTATTATTTCTTATTTCAGCATGCGTATTGCTATTACTCCAAAGCCTGATCGTTAAACCGGCTGCTTATGCCGCGGATAAATTACCCCATATTATATATCATCAGCAAGTAGATAGTTTAAAAAAACAGGCCACCGAGAAAGCCAAAACCACTTTACTGGGTAAGATTGTAAAACCTTTAAAAGCCATTATTCAGCCTTTCAGGTTCAGGCAGAATGAAAAGATCAGGGTAACCAAGATCATTCATAATTATATTATAAAGGATTCGCTGGCAGCAACACAACAATCGGCAACAGCAGCAAAACAGATCAAAGGGCTTACCGATTCACTGCTCCTCCTGCAAAAACATCTAAACGGCGTTGTTACCCAGGCGCAGTTAACTAAATTGCTGGATAGCATTAAACAAAAACAGCATAAGGCCGATAGTATTGCAGCGGCAGGTGCCGCTGCCGCGTCTGCCAAGCCGGTAAAGGTTGATACACCGGCCAAGGACCGTAATGCAAAACCACCAATTGCCGATGCCAATACCAGCCAGGTGGCGAAGGCCGAAGCAGAGGCCAAAGCCAAACAGGCTAAGCTGAATACCATACGCCAGTTGTATAATAGCACTATTTTAATAAGCGACACTTCGAAGAATAAGGATACTGTATACATCAAACGGCTTAGTTTGGGTCACCAGGCACAGGTGCTGGGCTATTACTCGGATGTATCGGAGAATAATATTAAGAGCTTTAACTATAAGCTGCTCACCGCGTTGGTTTATGGTGTAAACCTGATCGATAATATCGATAAAACCGAGCTCAGCAATAACGTATCGGCTGTAGACAGCGCTAAAAAAGCCAAATGCAAGGTGTTGTTATCCTTATACAATAACAGCCCGGCAAGTACATCGAAGTTTTTAAACAGCAATACCGCCAAAACCGGGCTGATAACCCGCGCCATAAAAATGATGCAGCAGATTGGCGCTAATGGCATCAATATAGATTTTAATGGTTTAGGAGCGCATCAAAAAGGTTATTTTGTGGGTTTTATAGCTTCGCTGCGTGCGGCGCTGCCCAAAGATGCTATTTTAAGTATAACCCTGCCTGCCGATGATAAGGGTGTGGCTTATGACCTAGTCGCGCTGGATAAATACGCCAATAGTTTTGTTATTGATTTTAGCGAGATCATTAAAACACCCGGTCCGTTGGCCCCGCTGGATAATGGCAGCAATTACAGCATTGAAACCTGCTTTGCCTTATATCTTGACCAGGGCATACTGCCTTCGAAGTTTATTATGGAGCTAAGCTATAGCGGTGTGATATGGCAAAATAAACCTCAGCAGTTTTTAAAGTATATCCCTTATAATAGCATACGCACCAATTATTCCGACGCGACGGTTATTTACGGCAAGGGCGAATCGTCGGCACATATCGAGGCGGATTATAATAAAACCTATATCGATATATGGTACGATGATGAAAAAACATTGGGCGAAAAGTATGATTATGTACTTGACAATGAACTTGGCGGCGTAGCGGTTAAAACCCTGGGCGATGACAACGGTTATGGAGAGCTGCAAAAAGTACTGGCCACTAAATTTTTAAAGATTGACACCACAACTATCGATACCAATATTATTAAGCATACGCTGATGGCATCGCTGCTGGAGTTTGGCCGGCTACTGGTGACCAATCCTTGCGGGCAGCATATTAACCCTACTTACAGCAACGTACTGGCCCTTATTAACATATTACTGATAGTGATACTCTTAGCCGGTGGCGGCGTATTGTTCTACCAGGTTAAAACCAAGGGCGAGGCCTGGGAGTGGCGGCAGAAGATGATTTACGGATTAGTCGCGGTTTTTGCCATCTGGACGGTTTTCTTTTTAATGTGGCTGTTCTTTTGGGATCAGAATCCATATTTTGGCCCAAGCGATGGTAAAAAGAACGTAGGACATTGCATCAATATATCATTCATTATCCTGTACATCATCTTGATATCAGGCATCGGCGTAGGTGTGCTGATACGCTGGGCATACCAGTTTAGTACCGATACAGAAAAACCATAACTTCAAAAAAAAAGGAACTTCCAATCGAAATTCCTTTTTTTTTAAACAGGTAGAGTGTATAATATATGATGGATCAGGCAACCAACCGGTTTTTACGGCTGCCGTTGCTGGAGTTGCGGAATTTATTCGACTTGTAAGCTTCCAGGTCGTTTTCAATAATTTGCTTCAATTCGTTATCAAACCTTTTCATCATTAAAGCAGTGCGATTAAGGATTAGTTTTTCGAGTATTGCGTTTATGTTTTCCATGGCTGAATTTTTTTAGTTACGTTAAGGTTATATCCAATATGATGCCAGCCGGCGTTTGTTATTAAAATACGTTTTTTTAAAGCCAATCTGTATTTAAATTAAATGAAGGCGTTTTTTAAAGCGAACTTAAGTGTATAGTATTTTGGTCATTTTAATGTCACGGTTGTTTTACTTTATGCTACAGGCAATGGGTTTGATATGCTTGCCGGTATGCAGGGTATTTACTACTTGCTTAAGGTGCACCGTGCTGGTTATGATGATCGCGATAAGTAATTTAACTATCATGGCTGTTGTTTTTTGTTGATGTAAAAGTATCCCGAAACAACATACAGGCATATCTATATTAGGTAAAGCCGACCGGTTTCTCGGTGAAACAGGGTAAACAACCGATGAATTACCGGTGAAAACGGAAAAACCGGTGAAAAGGAAAAGCTCCCGCCTTTTTTGGCAGGAGCTTTTAGGCATAAAAGAATTATTTAAACGTCGCGGCGCAGCACTTCTAAAGGCGGTTTATTTAAAACGCCACGGCTGTTTAACAGGCCTATTGCTATGGTTAGCAAACTGATAAACGCGAATATGCCGGAAATAGCCAGCCAATCGGGTGAGAAAGAAGCGTCGAAGGTATATTTAGCCAGGGCCCAACTGCTCACCAGCGAGATCAGGATACCAGTAGCTGCGGCAAGCGCGCCTAAAAAGAAATACTCAAGGGCGGTAATGGTCAATATCTGCCTGCGGCTGGCTCCCATTGTGCGCAGCAAAACACTCTCTTGTATACGCTGATATTTGCTGATCCGCACCGATGCTATCAATACGATCAAACCGGTAATAATACTGAACGCCGACATGAATTTGATAACGAAGCCTATCTTACCCAACAATTCGTCGATAATGTTGAGCACTAAACCCAGATCAACCACCGAAACATTGGGGAAGCTGCGTACCACCAATTGCTGAAAATTAGCTGAGACCTTACTATCGGGCACGCGGGTTATCTCGACATAAAACTTTGGCGCCTGTTCTAACACGCCGGCCGGAAATACTACCAGGAAATTGGTTTGTACGCGCGCGTAGTTAACCGTACGCAAACTTTTGATCATCGTCATCATTTGCACGCCCTGAACATTGAACAATAACTTATCTCCTATCTTTAAACGATTGTGACGCGCAAAGCGTTCTTCGACAGAAATTGGCACTACCTGGCCGGGCGATGAACGCGGCATCCACTCCCCTTCGCTGAGTTTTTCGGTGCTGATTAGCGAATCACGATAAGTTACCCTGTATTCGCGCGTGAGCACTTGTTTTGGCGGCATATTGGGATTATTACTTTTTTTAAGCTGCGCTTCGGTTTTGCCGTTAACTTCCAGCAGGCTCATGGTAACAATGGGCACCATCGCGTTTACAGGCAAGCCTTGTTTTCTAGTGAGCGCGGCTACATCCGCTTTCTGACTATCCTGTATATCGAACAGGATCATGTTAGGCTGATGCCCGCTTGATGAAAGCGTTATCCGTTGCAATAATATAGCCTGGATAAAAAACAGTGTGCAAATAAAAGCAGTACCCAGGCCTATCGAAACGATCAGTATCACCGATTGGTTATTAGGCCGGTACAGATTTGAAAAACCCTGCCGCCATAGGTAACTCCAGCTAAAGGGGAAAAATTTGCGCACCAGCCACATCAGCAGGCGGGCTACTAAAGTTAATAACAAAAATGCCAGCAGGATGCCGATGGTAAATACGATAGTTTGGGGAACATCCTTTAGCTGTAAATACGTAAAACTGCCGATAAACACAATGATCAGCACATAAACCAGCCATTTTAAAGGATCGCGGGTGAGGCTGGTTTCTGCCAGTGATAAACGCAGGATGTTTAATGGCGATATATTGCGTATAGAGATCAGCGGCAACAGAGCAAATAAAATGGAAATGATAATCCCTAAAATGACACCCTGCCCAATAGAGTACCAGGATACGGTGATGGCGATATCTACCGGTAAAAAATCCTTTAATACATAAGGCAGGATATGCTGTATAACAGTACCCAAGATGGCTCCGATAACCGAACCGATAAAACCTACGCCGCTTATCTGGATGAGATAGATCAAAAATGCCTGCCATGAATTAACGCCGAGGCAGCGCAGCACAGCAACCGGATTTATTTTTTCGCGGATGTAGATGTTGATAGCGCTGGCTACCCCCACACAGCCTAACAACAGCGCGATGAAACCGACCAATGCCAAAAAGCGTGTAAGATCCTCAAATGATTTACCAGTTTGCTCCTTTTGCGAACTGATGGTTTGATCATTGATATCTTCCTTCTCCAAACGTGGTTCAATGCGTTTGGTAAGCTTTTCCATATCAACCTGTTTATCATACTTAAAATAATAGCTGTATTGTATGCGGCTGCCCAATTGCACCAGGCCGGTTTGCTGCAAATATTGGAGCGGGATATAAACCACAGGCGCAATACTGGATTGTATACCTGTTTGTCCCGGGGCTTTATTCAATATTCCTGCAATCTTGAAGCCTAATTTCCCTACCCTAATTGAATCGCCCGCTACAACTTTGAACTGCAAGGCCAGGGTTTTATCCACCAAGGCCATTTGCCCGGTACGAAATTGTTGACCGGCGGCTTCGGGTATGGTTTCCAAACCACCGTAGTACGGAAATTCGCCTTGCAAAGCTTTAATCTGTACCAGGCGGGTGCCATTACTTTTGGGAAACAACACCATCGAAGCGAAAGCCCGCTCCTGCGATTTGCGGTCGCCCAACGAATCAATGAGCTTTTGCATCGGTTGCGATACCGCTTTATTGGTGCTCAACACCAAGTCGGCCCCAACTAAAGTAGCAGCCTGATCATCGATATTTTGGCGCAGGTTAGCGCCGAAGGAATAGATAGCAACCAGCGCGGCGATACCTAATATAATAGATGAGATAAATAAGAACAGCCGAGAACGGTTGCGGCGGCTATCGCGCCAGGCCATTTTAAACAGCCAGGGTAGATTTATTTTGGTCGATGGTCCATAGTCCATGGTCGATAGTAATTTGTTTGTTGATGTATAATCGTATGTTGGCAATAATATCAAAGTTTGGCTATGGACTATTGACTATCGACTATGGACTGCCTAAGCTCGTCGCTTACAATATGGCCGCCTTTGATGCGGATGATGCGTTGCGTTTTTGAGGCGAGCTCCAGGTCGTGGGTTACCAGCACCAGCGTAGTGCCGGCTTCGCGGTTAAGGTCGAATATCAGCTTCACTACCTTTTCGCTGGTTTCAGCGTCGAGGTTGCCGGTAGGCTCGTCGGCAAATAATATTTTAGGCTGATTGGAAAAGGCCCGCGCCAGCGATACGCGTTGCTGCTCGCCGCCCGATAATTGCATCGGGTAATGATGGCTGCGCGCGGCAAGGCCTACTTTATCCAGCAGTTCCATTGAACGGGCTTTGATATTTTTTTCGCCGCGAAGCTCCAACGGTACCATTACATTCTCTAAAGCGGTAAGTGTTGGCAATAGCTGGAAGTTTTGAAAGATAAAACCTACGTGCTGGTTCCTCACCTGCGCGCGTTCGTCTTCGGTCAAATTATCCAGTTTGATACCGTTGAGTTCGACAGAGCCTGTAGACGAACGATCGAGCCCGGCGCACAAACCCAGCAAGGTTGTTTTACCACTACCCGATGGACCGACAATAGCCGCAGTTGATCCGGCAGGTATTGCAAAATTGATATAATTTAAAACAGTTAAAGGTTGCCCTGCGCTTTGGTATGTTTTGCCCAGGTTTTGAATGTTGAGTATGTTATCCACCAGAATATATTTTGGAATATGAGCGGGCGTTTTCTAATTTGCTGCCCGGTAATTATTAATTATTTCAATAAAATAGCGCTATAGTTAAACCAAGCTATTGGCGAGGTGTTTTTAACTATAATGATTGCAATTTAGAAAAACATTTTATGCAAAAGTTACAGGCCCTGGCCATTATCTTCATCATTACATTGTCATTTGCTTGTGGCGGGCAAAAGCAAAACAGCCAGCAGGATACTACCAATACAACCGCAAATGCCCCAGCACAAAGCAACACCAAAAACATTTTGGTGTTTGGCGATAGTTTAACCGCCGGTTATGGGTTGGATGATCCGCAGTCAGAATCGTACCCCGCGGTTTTGCAAAGCAAGATCGATTCGGCAAAGCTGCCTTATCACATTATTAACGGTGGATTAAGTGGTGAAACATCTGCCGGAGGCAAAAGCCGTATAGACTGGCTATTGAAGCAAAAGGTAGATGTATTTATTTTGGAACTCGGCGCGAACGATGGCCTGCGGGGTTTACAGGTAACCGAAACCGAAAAGAACCTGCAAACGATAATCGATAAAGTAAAAGCTAAATATCCTGGCGCTAAACTGATGCTTGCCGGCATGATGGTGCCGCCAAATATGGGAGCAGATTACAGCGCATCGTTTAGAGCCATATTTGCGAAGCTGGCCGATAAAAACAAGATGACATTGGTGCCATTCCTGCTTCAAAATGTGGCCGGCATAAAGCAGTTTAACCAGGCGGACGGGATACACCCGACGGCTGCGGGGGCCAAAATTGTTGCTCAGAATGTATGGAGTAAATTAAAGGGGATGTTGTAAAATTACTCGTTGGATACGCGGCGTAATTCTTCGTGCAACGAAATTACTTGCTGCTGCAAAGTCAGTATCTGCGCGGCATAATCATCAACCTTGGTGCGGGCCTGTTTAAGTTCGTCAACACGGGCGATATTTTGCTCGGGTGTTTCGGAAGTTAATAGTTCAACAACCGAGATATTGAAAATACCTACGATCTGCTCCAAACGCGACAGGTTAATATCGGTAACCCCTGTTTCAATTTTAGAGAAAGCCGGAACAGAAATGTCCAATTTCTTAGCTACATCGCCTTGCGACCAGCCGTTTTGTTGTCTTAGCATCTTAATTTTTTTTCCTAAATCTTGCATCTTCAGTTTTAATAAATTGTGTTTCGGAATATTACGGTTTGTTTAAAAAAAAGACAGCTTTAATGCCAAATTCATTAAAGAACGTTCATACAAGGGGGCTGTATGAATCGCGGCAAACATAATCAATTTTAAAGAAACCGACTATCATTTATACGACAAGATATATTGTTATTATTAAAATACACTTAAAGGTAACACTAATTCTATTCTGTTAGGGCCGTTTCCGCCAAAAATATCCGTATCTAACAAACGGCTATACCTGATACCAAAAGTAAACGGCAGTTGGTTCCATACCTGGGTATCGAAATACACCTCGGCACCTGTTGAACGGAAGTTGGTGTTGAAGGTGCTGCCGTTGCTATGAAATAAGGTAACCTGGCTGTAATCGTAAAAGGTGTTGGCCCGGATACGTTGAAAAAATATGGCATTAGCTACGCCCGCGTCGGGATAAAGCAACGGAAAATGATAATTGGCGGCTAGCTTATACACATGGTAGAAATTAACCGAGGTATATCCGCGCGAGAAGGGAAAATCATTAGAGAAACGGCCGGCATTGGCTTTATCACGTTGCTGATAAGCACCGCTGAAAACAATGTTGTGATTTATACCAACACCTGGTAAAAACAAATTACCTATTGCCAAAAATTGGTTGGCATTAACGCCGTTGATAGCGGTTTTATAATTAACACTAAAGTTTTCGCCAATGTGCGGATAGATATTCTTTTTTGCCTGGCGGCCATGGGTGGCAAAACGCACGTAGTTATCCAGGTACCAAAGCGAGCGGTTGTTAGCGGCGTTATCAAAAGGCGCCGGGAAGTAGTTACGGCTGTAAAACAAGTTGCTGCCAAAAGCCAGTGATGTGGTGTGATGCCCTTGCGTAAGATTTAAAGGTATTTCAAAGCCTACATAAGTTTGCAACTGATTGAAATAAACCGGACTGTTGTTACTATCGAAAGCTTCGCGGTTAATGATATAATCAACACCGGCGGTTAACCAGGGGAACAGGGCACCGTAAGTTGTACCAAAACCAAATTCGCTGTAGCCCTCGTTACGATTGTAATTGTACAGTAACTCGGATTGCAGGGTGTTGAGCACGTTCTCCCCTACTAAACCAAAGCTATAGTTGGGATCATTAAAAGATGGCTGGAGCGTGTGAAAATTAATGAGATGAAACGCCTTGTTGTATTTGGTGATCTCCGGATGTTCGTTATTTACCTTAGCCAGCAGATCGGCAGCTTCGCCTTTATTTAAAGCGCTGATTCCCATATTGGATAATCCGCCCGGAATTTCACTACCAGTTACGGGATCCCACTGCACCTGGCCGGTTGCTGATTGATTGATGTGATAACCATAAGCGGTCATGCCCACCCAGGCTATTTTATCACCGGCAATGGCTGGCTCATAGTTGCCTATGCTTGCTTTCAACGAATCGTTTTGCAGGCGGTAAAGCTTTCTGTCGGATAAGTTCAGGGCGAACAAGCCATCGGTTTTGTCGGTGGTAGCCGAAAAATAAACTTTATTGCCTTTTATTGTTGGAAAAACGATTGGTTGCATAGTCGGCGTCAGCAGGTAATCTGCATTGCCTGTGGTGATATCGATTAAAGCGAGAGTCATATCGCCATCAGGGATGCGAATAGCTGATAATATCTTATCCTCATAAAATTTGGGGTAGGTATAAAAAAAGTTGCCTTTGTTAGGAATGATCTGCTTTACCGAGCCATCAAGGTTAAGGATATTCAATTCGCTTTTACCGTCTGGTGATATTTTTACGGTTACAATGTTTTTGCCATCATTGCTAAAGGCAGGCGCGAAGTATTTGCTGCCGGTGGTGATACGCACCTGATCGCCGGTATTGATATCGAGGATATTTAATTCGGAATAATCACGATATCCCCAGCGTAGATCAGGGCGGTATGAGGCGTAAACGATCTTGCCATCGTGGTAATTAAAATAATTATCAAGCGCGTAATCGTGCACGCGAATCACTTTTTCTTCATTGCCTGTACGGGTAACAAAAACCGGGATATGATCGTAAGTGGTTTTTACATAAACCAGTGTGTTATCGTTTACATAAGCCGGGTATTCTTCATCGGCGATAAAATGCTGATTAGGATCGGCTGAACGATTAGCCGATACTTGTTGCGGGTTGGTTAAGCCAAACTGCTGTTTAAAGCGATCTAGCGCGTTAGTGCGAAATTGCCTGAAATCAATCCCAGAATAATTCTTAACTGCTTTTTGTAAGGGGTAGAATAATCCATCAAAAGACGCGGCATCATGCGTTACTTTCTTCCAGAAATCGTCGCCATACTTTTCACGGCCGTAAGCTACCAGCATATAACCTGTCGGGTACCAATCAGGCGTAAAATCGCGGTACGATCCGCTGCGCAGTTTCATCCAGCTATAGTTTTTGCCGGCTGCCCATAAAGCACGGTAACCGTTAAAATAAAATGGCAAGCGCCCCCTGCCTTGTTTGGTAACATAAGTCTCGTTATACACGGCATCGCCCTCAAAAAACCAGTTGGGTACGGTTAACTCGTTGCCTACAGCCTGCCCGCCTTCGCCAAAAAGTACATGCAGGGCTTTGGATATACCCACATTAAAGTTGTTGAATTGTTGCACATGACGAAATTCGTGCACGGCCAACTGATCCGTCCAGCGCAGGCTGCCCAGTTCAAAGCTGTTTTGTTCGGGTGTTAAAAAAAACTCGCTGCGGAAAGGCGCCAAGCCCACATAAGCGTTAGAGATGGTAGTTTGATTTTGCAGCACAATGCTTACCTGCAGTTGCTTATCACCCAGTGTTTGTTTTACGGGTTGGTTGATCTGTGTAACGATATTTGATATGCGCACCGCGGCCGAATCCATCCCGTAAGGAAAAATAACCTTGGCAGCCGGAGTATTAACCTGGTTCCATTTAATAGATGGCGGATTGCCGCCAAACTGCTGGGCGTATGTTATGGAAGTAGCCGATACGAAGGCCAACAGTATAAATAGTTTTAGGTTTATGCGCATTATGATCAGTAATTTAAGTGTGAAAATAACAGAAATATTGTGAAGTTTTGATGAAAGAGCCTAAATATGGCGTCGAGCCGGATAGCGATGGGTTTGAAACCCACCGCTATATTAAAAACGGAGGCTGCCATGACACGCCATGTGCAAAAACTCCATACATTTGCAGCCGTTGTTAAAGAGTAATCATGGCTAAAATTTCTATCAACCTGGCAACAGGTTCGCTGCAAAAAGAAGAGATCATTGTGGGCATTGACCTGGGCACTACCAATTCGCTGGTGGCGTTTATCGATCCGGATAAACAACCCAAGGTAATTAACGATGCAGGCAAAGGTGTATTGGTGCCGTCGATAGTACATTTTGGCCCTGCAGGCGATATTACCGTAGGTAACGAAGCCAAAAACTATTTAATCACTGATCCGCAGAACACAATATTCTCTGTTAAACGTTTGCTGGGTCGCAGCTACCATGATATTGAAAATTACCAGGATTTCTTTTCATACAAAGTGATCGATGACAATACTGAGAGCCTGGTGAAGATTAAAGTTGGCGATAAATTTTATACGCCGATAGAGCTTTCGGGCATGATACTGAAAGAGCTGAAAGACCGTGCCGAGCATGCGTTGAAAACACCGGTTAACCGTGCGGTGATCACCGTTCCGGCGTATTTTAACGATTCGCAACGCCAGGCTACACGCGATGCCGGCAAACTGGCAGGATTAGACGTGCTGCGTATCGTAAACGAACCTACTGCTGCAAGTTTGGCTTACGGCATTGGTTTAGATCCGGAAGAAACTAAAACCATCGCAGTTTATGACTTGGGCGGCGGTACTTTTGATGTATCGATATTGCAAATACAGAATGGCATTTTTGAAGTATTAGCCACCAACGGCGATACTTTTTTAGGTGGTGATGATTTCGACCGTGCCATTTTAGATTACTGGATAGAAAAGAATAACCTCGACCGTGAGGCTTTGCAGCAAAACCGCGAACTGGCACAGCAACTGCGTTTAAAGGCCGAAGAAGCTAAGAAATCTTTCAGCCACCAAAGTATATTTAACGAAAAACTGGGTAACATTTGGTGTACCATAGATAAACAAACTTTTGAGCAATTGATACTGCCTAAAGTTGAGCAAACCATTGCAAGCTGCCGCAATGCACTGGCCGATGCGAAACTGGATGTTAGCCAGATAGATGAGGTGGTGATGGTGGGCGGATCGACCCGTACCGCTTTGGTAAAAAAGATGGTATCGGTTTTTTTTGGCCGCAAGGTGCATGATGAGGTGAACCCTGACGAGGTTGTTGCTTTGGGCGCGGCTATACAGGCTGATGTGCTGGCGGGTAACCGCTCGGATATATTATTGCTGGATGTTACTCCGCTTTCGCTCGGGATTGAGACCATGGGCGGATTGATGGATGTGATCATCCCGCGCAATTCGAAGATACCGACTAAAGCTGGTCGACAATACACTACGTCAAAAGACGGGCAGGTGAATATGAAGATCGCCGTTTACCAGGGTGAGCGCGATTTAATCAAAGAAAACCGTAAACTGGCCGAGTTCGACCTGAAAGGCATCCCGGCCATGCCGGCAGGCTTCCCGAAAGTGGATATCAACTTTATACTAAATGCCGATGGCATTTTAAAAATACAGGCCATAGAACTGCGCAGTGGCGTGAAACAGGAGGTTGAGGTAAAACCGGCCTATGGTATTACCGACGACCTGGTGGAGCAAATGCTGTTAGACAGCATTACCCACGCTAAAGACGACGTAGTACAACGTATGCTGATAGAAGCCCGTACCGAAGGTGAACAAATGATCTACACCGTAGAAGGTTTTATTACCAAACACCATACTCATTTAAGTGAAGCTGAAATAGCCGACACACGCCAATATGTGGTTAAATTGAAAGAAGCCTTAGCCAAAGCCGACAAGGACGAGATACACAAGGCCATTGATGAGTTGAACGAGTTTACCCGCCCCTTTGCCGAGCGACTGATGGATGAAGCTATTGGCACGGCGATGAGGGGGAAAAGTGTTGAGTAAGTGAAGTTATCGGTTTTCAGTTTTCTGTCGTCAGTTATTATAAAGAATGAAACTGATACGGGAACTGACAACTGAGAACCAATAACTGACAACAACTATTCCACTCCCCTAACTTTCATTTTAATGATGTAAATCCCTTCCGAGGCTGTAATAAACAATTCATCCTTATTTTTACCGGCGAAGCAGAGATTGGCTGTCCACTTTTCCGGTATGGCGATGTGGGCTATCTTTTTGCCTGCCGGGTTATAAACCGTTACGCCGTTGCCGGTGAGATAGATATTTCCGTACTCATCCAGCGTCATTCCATCCGATCCTTGTTTTACCACCAATTGTTTCCCGCTTAACAAGCCATCCTTACCTATTACATACTTATAAGTTTTATTGGCTTTGATATCGGCAACGTATAAAAATTGACCATCGGGCGTGCCTACAATGCCGTTGGGTTGTTGCAGATCATCGGCTACTAAAATTGGTTCGGTTTTACCTTTGGGGAGATAGAAAACATACTGGCCGATCATGTCGGATGTCGTCCTGTCCCAATAAGGACGCTGATAGTATGGATCGGTAAAATAAATGCCGCCTTTGTTATCCACCCAAACATCATTCGGGCCGTTAAGGCGATGGCCCTGATAGTTGGTGAGCAGTTTGGTTACCTTTTTATCCGGGCTGATCAGCCATAACTCATTCTTTTCATCGGCGCAGGCTACCAGGTTACCTTTTTTATCAAAGTACGTTCCGTTGGACCGGCCCCCTTTATCCATGAATAGGGAAAGCTTACCGTTTATATCATACTCCCATATTTTATCATTTGGCTGATCGGTAAAGAAAACATTTCCGTGTTTATCCACCGAAGCGCCTTCGGTAAAGCTAAACTGATGCGATATTAAAGTTGCTTTTAATGCGGTGTCTACCACATCCTCGTTATGGGTATTATCCTGCGCAAAAACACCCAATGGTAATATAAAACAGGCAAATAAAAAGTTTTTCATGGAATCGTATTTGGTAGCCGAAGATAGTTATCCTTATTAAAAATCCTGCTGATTATCAGGTATGTTAAAAAATAATTTCGTCAAATACTTGGATTTTCAGTTTTAATTTTTGATATCTTTGTGATATCATTTTAAATCAAATCACAATGAACTCAGAAAAGATCATTACCCCACCGTCAGGTTACCTGGCATTTGGTATATCGCTGGTATTGTTAGTATTATCTATTACCTGCTTTGCCATGGAGCTTATCGCCCCGGGCGTTATATTATTATTGTTCGACCTGTTTTTCGTTATACCGGGACTTATCATCGTTAATCCCACACAATCCAAAGTGTTGACCCTTTTTGGTAAATACCTGGGCACTGTTAAACAGGATGGTTTTTTTTGGGTAAATCCGTTTGCCATTAAAAAGAAAGTATCGCTCAAAGCTTATAACGTAAACGGCCAGCAGTTAAAAGTGAACGATAAATCAGGTAATCCTATCGAAATTGCCGCGGTAATTGTATGGCAGGTAATGGATACCGCCAAGGCTTTGTTTGACGTGGAGAATTACATCCAATATGTAAACATCCAGAGCGAATCGGCAGTGCGCCACCTGGCCAATTCATTCCCATATGATAATTATGAAGACGAAGATGCCCGCATTACTCTGCGCGATGGCGCCGAAGAAGTAAGCCATATGCTCGAAAATGAATTGAACCAGCGTTTGGAGCGTGCGGGTATCACGGTTATCGAGGCAAGGATATCGCACCTTGCTTATGCACCCGAAATTGCAAGCGCCATGCTGCAAAGACAACAGGCTTCAGCCATTATCGCGGCACGCCGGCTGATTGTTGAAGGCGCGGTAGGTATTGTGGAAATGGCTCTCGCCAAACTTTCGGAAAAGGATGTAGTAGAGTTGGACGAAGAACGCAAAGCTGCCATGGTAAGCAATTTATTGGTGGTATTGTGCGGCGAACGCAATGTTACCCCCGTTGTAAACACAGGTACTTTATATCATTAATATGTACAGGGCATTTAACTTACTAAGAACTTCGGAGCTGACATTAGAACGCCGGAGTTTCTTTTTCCCATGGTACGAGTTGACTGATGGACAATTTGCATACGGTAAATTAAGCTACAATGGTTTATTTAGACGCAATGCCGTAGTTGAGCTTGCCGACCAGACATACCGGATCGAGTTTGAAAGCTTTTTTTCGCGCACGATGAATATCATCCTTAACGGTGAAGTGATCGGCAAATGCAAATTAGGCTTATTCAGCAAGGCCAACCTAACCATGAATGATGGTTTCGAGGCCGAACTCTTACGCGACTCAGTGTGGGCCCGGGGCTATGCCTGGAACACAAGCCGTTTCGGCGAGATCGTGAAATTGACCGAGGCCTTGTTTTCATATAAAAAGGTCGTTACCATCACCATCGACCCAAACTCGGTAAATATTGATAACATGCCGCCGCTTTGTTTTTTAGGATCGCATTTAATTATTTTGCGGCGCAACAGAAGAAGAGCAGCCCGTTAAACAATCAACATGGCAGAGAAAAAGGCATTTGTGCTGAGGATAAACCCGGATATTTTAAAAGATCTGGAGCAATGGGCTGCCGACGAGTTCAGAAGTACGAACGGGCAGATCGAATACCTTTTGCAGCAAGCTGTCAACTCGCATAAAAAGGGCAAGAAAAAAAGCAGCAAAAACGATGGCTGAGCTAATACCGTTTCTGTTCCGGGTTTATAAAGGTTGTGTAAAATTAAGCCGGCGGCAACAACCCTTCGCAATAAAATACGTTATAGGTGTAGCAAATCATTAAATTTGCACCGACCAAATTATTTACATCTTTATGAACGAAGTATACATCGTTGCCGCTACCCGCACTCCTATCGGTAGTTTCGGCGGCAGCTTATCCTCATTATCCGCTACACAACTGGGCGCAATAGCCATCAAAAGCGCGCTCGAAAAATCGGGCCTAAAACCACAGCACATTAACGAAGTTTACATGGGCAATGTGCTGTCGGCCAATTTGGGCCAGGCACCGGCCACGCAAGCCGTAAAATTTGCCGGCTTGCCTGATATGCCAACTACCACTATTAACAAAGTTTGCGCATCGGGAGCTAAGGCTATTATGCTGGCCGCGCAAAGTATAGCCCTGGGGCAAAACGATGTGGTAATAGCCGGCGGTATGGAAAGCATGAGCAACACGCCTTATTACCTGGATAAAGCACGTACAGGTTATAACCTGGGGCATGGGCAGATCATAGATGGGTTAATTAAAGACGGCCTGTGGGATGTTTATAACGATTTCCACATGGGATCGGCAGCTGAGCTTTGCGCTGTGGAGTGTAATGTTAGTCGCGAGGATCAGGACGCTTATGCCATCGAGTCATATAATCGTGCGCTAAAAGCACAAGCCGAAGGCCGGTTTGCAGATGAGATTACCCCGGTTGAAATAAAAGATAAAAAAGGTAATGTAACCACCGTTAGCGAGGACGAAGACCCAAAAGCGGTGAAGTTTGATAAAATCCCTACTTTGAAACCAGTATTTAAAAAAGAGGGTACCGTTACCGCGGCTAATGCTTCGGCGCTGAACGATGGCGCGGCAGCGTTGATATTAATGAGTAAACAAAAAGCCGAAGAACTGGGTATTAAGCCACTGGCGCGCATTGTGGCCTATGCCGATACACAGCAGGAGCCTGAAAGGTTTACCACTGCCCCATCTAAGGCCGTGCCATTGGCCATGCACCGGGCAGGGCTGAAAAATGAGGATGTTGATTATTTTGAGATCAACGAGGCTTTTTCGGTGGTATCGGTAGCTAATAATAAACTGATGAACCTTGATCCGGCTAAAGTAAACATCAATGGCGGTGCGGTTGCTTTGGGGCATCCACTGGGCGCTTCGGGTGCACGTATTGTGGTAACCTTACTCTCTGTACTACAACAAAATAAAGGAAAATACGGCGTTGCCGGAATTTGTAACGGCGGTGGCGGCGCCAGCGCAATTGTTATCGAAAATTTACGTTAATAGTTGAGTTGCCACGACATGAAATACCCTTTAATTATCTTATTGTTTTTTGCCTTACCTGCCCTAACCTTCGCGCAAGCGGGAAATGATAGGCTGAAGCAATTAAAAACATACGAGGACAGCCTGAAAAGCCTGGGCTATAAAATAGTAAACAAACAGGAAGAGGCCGATCGTAAAAATGCCAATTATATCTTTATCCGCACGCTGGTAAGCGCGTTGAAGATCAACGACTCATTCCACTACCCTTTTGATTCGGTAAAGAGCGCGACCATCTTAAATTCGCCCGATTCGAAATTCAGGTTGATTACCTGGCATGTGACCGAGGATGACGGCAGCTATCGTTTTTATGGCGCTATACAGTTAAACACAAATGGCCCGCTGAAGCTTTATCCGCTCGAGGATTATTCACCGTTACAGAAGAACCCCGAAGATTCGGTTTTAAGTAATCGCAAATGGTATGGGGCCCGCTATTATAAGATCATCCCTGTAACCACTGCAACCAGGCCTTACTACGTGCTGCTGGGCTGGAAGGGGAATAGCGCAAAGTCGACCAAGAAAGTGATCGATGTATTGTCATTCAATAACGATCAGCCACAATTTGGCCTGCCGGTTTTTATGGGTAATGGCAAAAACCGCGATCGTGTGGTGTTTGAATACAGCAGCCAGGCTACCATGACGCTGCGCCAGGCCGAAGGAGCGCAGGATATGATCGTGTTTGACCACCTGAGCCCGGCGCAGGCCAGCCAGAAAGGCAAATACGAGTATTATGGTCCCGATATGACCTACAGCGGCTACCGGCTTAAACAAGGTGTATGGATATTTGAGGATAACCTCGACCTGAAAAACCTGGCCGATCCGCATGACATTATGCCTTATGTCGACCCTAAAAAACAGGCAGCTATCGACGCGGCATCCGCCAGCCGTTCGCATCCTTACTGAAATTAGATTTTTAAATACCGCCAGCTATGCATACAAAGTAATTTTATTTGGTTACTTTTCAGGATTAAATTTCGATTTACCGGAATAATGTTATTTTAGACGAAAATTTATTAAATCTCTATTATGCAAGAATCAGCAGATGTAGCTGTTAAACCGCGGTACCCGCGAAGCATTCCCTTCATTATCGGCAACGAAGCCGCCGAACGCTTTAGCTTTTATGGCATGCGCTCGATACTGGTAACATTTTTAGTTGCCCAATTTTATAACCCGACACACAGCAAAGATCCATCCATAGTACAAACCGCCGAGGCGCATGCCAACGCCAGCACGCACTTTTTTGTGGCACTGGCCTATGCGCTGCCGTTCGTAGGTGGCGTGGTGTCCGATTGGTTTACCGGCAAATACAAGATCATCCTTTACATATCGATAGTTTATTGCTTCGGGCACTTATGTTTGGGATTGTTCGATACCAACCTGAGCATGTTCACGTTCGGTTTGGTGCTTATCGCGATCGGCGCCGGCGGTATCAAATCGTGCGTATCGGCAAACGTGGGCGATCAGTTTGATAAAACGAACGCAAGTTTGCTGGATAAGGTTTACGGCTGGTTTTATTTCAGTATCAATGCCGGATCGATGATATCGACCGTACTGATACCATGGGTGTATGAAACTTATGGCCCCAAATGGGCATTCGGCATCCCGGGTATTTTGATGTTACTGGCTACCATCATCTTCTTCTCGGGCCGCAAAATGTATGTACGTGTACCGCCATCTGGTGTAAACAAAAACAACTTCGTTTTTATCTCGGTTTACGCGCTGTTTAACCTGGGTAAAAAGAAAAAGGGCGAATCGTGGCTGGACGTAGCTAAAGGCGAATACGACCCTGAACGTGTTGAAGGCGTTAAAGCCGTATACCGTGTAATGGCTGTTTTCTTTTTCGCGCTGGCTTTCTGGGCCGTATGGGATCAAAACCTATCCGAATGGGTTATCCAGGCACAAAAAATGGACCGCACCATCAACCTCGGTTTTACCAAATTTGAGATTTTGGCCGGGCAGGTACAAACATTCAACCCTGTATTCCTGCTGATATTTATACCGTTGTTTAATTACTGGCTGTACCCTGCTTTTGATAAGATAGGCTTAAAAACTACTCCGTTGCGCAGATTAGGCGTAGGCTTGATACTGACCGCTTTATCCTTTGTGATTATTGCCTTAATACAACAAAGTATTGATCATGGTGGTCATCCATCTATCTGGTGGCAGGTATTTGCCTACGTGGTGCTTTCGGCAGCCGAAGTATTGGTGTCGATAACCGGCTTGGAATATGCTTATACCCATTCGCCAAAATCGATGAAGAGCACCATGTCGGGTATCTGGTTCCTGGTGGTTGCATTGGGTAATACCTTTACCGCGGTTATCAACGGCAATATTTCTTCGCACGGGTTTTTAGAACCACATTTGCAGGGTGCTAATTATTATTGGTTTTTTGTGTCGATCATTGTAGTGTTCATCGTAGCGTTTATGTTCGTATCAACCCGCTTGAAAGAACGCAACTATATTGAAGAACCAGAAGCCATGAAACTGGCTGAAGAAGAGAGAATTTGAGAACAAACAGATATAAGCGAAAAGCGCCACGGTAATCACCATGGCGCTTTTTTTATTTCTTATTTAATGCATAAACAGCCGTGTTAGCATCTTTGCCGTGTTCAGTACGCTGTTGTACAAAGCCCCGGCGTTTTAATAGCCTCACCGAAGCTTCGTTTCCTTCGTGAAGATCGGCAACAATCGCATCCAGTTTCATCACCTCAAACCCGTATTTGATGACGTCCGTAACCGCCTCTCCCATCAGGCCTTTACTGTGCAGATCAGGTTGGAGTATATACCCTATCTCGGCACGGTCATTTTCGGGTTCGATGTTCCAGTAGCATATCGTACCAATTATTTTTGGATCATTTTTCAAAACAATGGCCCACATGATGGCCTCGCCTTTTGCTTCATTTGCCAGTATAAGCTTAATATATGCTTCCGTTTCGGCAACGCTTTGATGTACTGCCATATTGGTATAGCGCAACACGATGGGATCGGTACGGATAAGATATAGATGTGCCGCATCGGCAATATCAAGCTTCCTTAAAATGAGTCTTTCGGTTTCGATAGCCGGGAACGGGTTAAAATTGAGGTTAAGCATGGTGCAATTTAAGATATTATTTTCGGGCAAAGGCAAATAATTCGACGCAAACAACAGCAGGTATTTGGTGTTGTAAAATAAAACTTGAACCATGATAACTCCAGACGAAGACGAGATTATACCTACCGGCGAGAATTTTGAAAACGATGCCGAAGACCAGGAAAGCCAGAAAGACAACCATAGCGATGGTGTTGAACGCGACTATGATATCGAAGAGCATGTTGAACCTGATACCGATGGTTTAAGCGCGGCCGATAGAGCCAGCGAGGCGGCGTATACTTTAGATGTTGACAGGGATAAGCCTAAGGGAAAGAAATAGTTACAGCCTGGCCACTATCGCCAAAATCATGGCGGCAGAGTTTTCGGCGGCTGTTTTATAAAAGCTGGCAACATCTGCTGAAGCTTTATTCCCGGCATCATCACTCAGGCTGCGGATGACCAGGAATGCAACCTGTTGCTGATAGCAGGTTTGCGCAACTGCAGCACCCTCCATCTCGGTAGCTTTGGCCTGCATTTTATGGTACATGTATTGGGTAGCTTTTCGCGACGAAACAAACACGTCGCCTGTTACTATTGTACCGGTAACTATTTTAGGTGCCGTATTGCTTATTTTATGTAGTGCAAGTTTACCGCTCACCTGCTGTGCAAGGCTAACAAGCGCAGGCGTTGATGGGAAATATACCGGATTCTCCTGCATAGATACCGGGTTACGGGTAGGGCGCAGCAACATACTATCGGGTGTGATGGTGCCGTAATCGTGGTAAGCTACAAGTGCGCCTATAACCAGGTCGCCGGGCGAAAGGCCGGGATCTACACCACCCGCAATACCAGTAAATAATACTTCGCGTGGGCTAAAATGCTCAATAAGTAATGCTGTTGTTATAGCCGCATTTACCTTACCCATGCCCGTTTGCGCCAATACAACAGGGCGACCTTTAAGCATACCTTTAGTAAAACGGATATTTTGAAAAATGAGTTCCTTTTTTTGTTGTATACTATCGTGCAGTAACGCTACTTCGGGTGGAAATGCACCGAGGATTGCGGTAATATTTTCAGATTTATATTTGCTAATGTTAATGTCGCTGGCTACAATAACCGGCGATTGTGCGAATAGCAATTGTATATTAAGCAGTATCGGCAGTACAAAGAGCAATTGTTTTTTCATATAGAATAAAATCAGGCTAAGACCAGGGCTGCGACGGCAAAGGCATCAATAACGTATAAGGCAACATTTATTTCTTTTGCTTTGCCGGAGAATAGTTTTAAAGCAGTATAACTTAAAAAACCCCAGATGATGCCCTGTGTAATGGAATAAGTAAACGGGATCAATACCATGGCTAAAAATGCAGGGATAGCATCATCCATCTGCAGCCAGTTTATTTTAGTGACGGGCCTGATCATGAATACGCCGACCAGTACCAGTGCAGGCGCTGTGGCAATTGCAGGCACTACCGATAGCAACGGAGCTAAAAACAGAAAAGGCAAAAAACATAAAGCGCCAACAACAGCGGTTAAGCCTGTTCGTCCGCCGGCTTCAATACCAACTGCCGATTCGATATATGCGGTGCCAGGGCTTGAGCCAAACAACCCCGCGATGGTAGTTGCTACAGCATCCGTCAATAAAGCCTTCTTTACATTTTGAGGTTCGCCGTTTTCATCAAGCAGGTTGGCAGCTTCGGCCAGGCCGATAAAGGTGGAAAGGCTATCGAACATATCGGTAAATACAAGGGCAAATATCACCGGTACAAACGACCACTGGAGTGAATGAACCAGGTCTAGCTTAGCGATCAATGAAAAATCGGGAGCGGAAAAAGTGCCCTGCCAGTTAACAATGGCAACATGGTTCAGACCCCACCAGCGGCTGATGGGATAGGCCAAAAGTGTGGTAAATAATATCCCCAAAAGGATGGCCCCCTTTACTTTTCTAACAATCAGTACCGATGTCAGCATCAAACCAGCTAAAAAAGTTATGGTTGCTATATCAAGTTTGCCGATACCAATAATAGTTGCCGGGTTTGCCACCAGGAATTTAGCATTAACAAAGCCAATCAATGTAATAAACAAACCTATACCCGCAGAAATAGCATAGCGCAATTGTTTGGGTATGGCTTTTACAATGTGTGTTCGGATGTTAAATACAGATAGCAGCAAAAACACTACTCCCGACCAGAATACAGCGCCTAAAGCAGTTTGCCACGCCACTTTCATTCCTATTACTACAGCGTAGGTAAAAAAAGCGTTCAACCCCATTCCGGGTGCTACCAGGATAGGATTTTGGGCATACAGCCCCATCATCAGGCTGCTGAAAAATGACACCAGTACAGTAGCTGTAAGCACCCCGGCAAATGGCAAACCGGCCTGGCTTAGAATTGACGGATTAACCACAATGATATAAGCCGTTGCCAGGAACGATGATGTACCCGCGATAATTTCGGTAGATAACGTTGTTTGCTTAGCCTTAAGTTGAAAAAAATCGCTCATAGTGATACGGTGAGTATAAATATAGCGATTGTGTCGAGATGACAAATAATAATACAGATAGCTTTAAGCATTCACCATACAAATCTCCTTCACCTTACTCACTGCGTAATCAATCTCTTCCTTAGTAGTGTATTTAGAGAATGAGAAGCGCACGGCCGGGCGGTTAGGATCGGCGCCGATGCCCGTAAGTACGTGCGAGCCTATATTGGTACCCGAACTGCAGGCACTTCCACCAGATGCTGAGATACCGGCGATATCGAGACTAAACAACAGCATATCGGCCATTTCCATTTCGGGAAAGGATACGTTGAGCACGGTGTACAAACTTTTTTCAGGATCTGTTTCGCCGTTAAATTCGATGGCCGGGATGCTCGTTTTCAGTTGCGCCATCATATAGCTTTTCAGTTCCTGAATATGTGCCTGGTGCTGTGGCATTTCGGCATAAGCTATTTCCAAGGCTTTAGCCATACCTACAATTCCATATACATTTTCGGTGCCGCCGCGCATATTACGTTCCTGCGAACCGCCGTAGATCATCGGTTTTATTTTAATGCGATGGTTAACGTGCAAAAAGCCCACCCCTTTTGGCCCGTGCAGTTTATGTGCAGCACAAACGATAAAGTGCGCTTTCAACCTGCTCAAATCGTGCGGATAGTGGCCCATGGTTTGCACCGTATCGCAATGGTAAATGGCGTTGTATTTTTCGCACAGGCCGCCAACTTTTTCCATATCGGTAAGCGTGCCTATCTCATTATTGGCATGCATTAACGATACAAAACTACGCTCGGGGTGTTGCAGTAAAGTTTCGAGATGCTCCAGGTCAATGTTACCTTTATGATCGGTCTTAACAAAATCCAGCTCGATGATGCCAGCTTTTTCCATAGCCTCGAGCGTGTGCACTACGGCGTGATGCTCGATCTTACTGGTAATAGCATGTTTGATGCCATGATCAATAATACCGCAACGGATGGCTGTATTATCTGCCTCGGTACCGCCCGAGGTGAAGAATATTTCTGCCGGTGAGGTATGCAGCAGGCCTGCGATGGTTTTACGTGCTTTTTCAATCAAAGTGCGCACCTCTCGTCCATGAGCATGTATAGATGATGGGTTACCATAATGGTTTTCCATTACCTGGTACATCGCTTTTAATACTTCAGGATCTACGGGAGTTGTGGCAG